>OJKC01000591.1_pt1 | contig 28995 bp, 32 predicted proteins | sample 1596401 | NCBI WGS metagenome assembly OJKC01 (sample SAMEA4350162, study PRJEB24818) | metagenome | biome: human; feature: gut; material: faeces | place: Denmark | collected 2013-09 | reverse complement strand
CGGTACGTACGCGGACAAGTCACTCTTCCCAGGGATTTTAATATTTGGGGGCTTGTGATGGATGGGGTGCAGGTGCATCTCCCTTATACGCCGCTTTATAAACCCATACAAGTCCGTTTGGTAAGGGAGGGAGGAGCTGGCGTGGTGAATGCGGAAACTGGCGGAGAATGGTTTGATGTGTGTGCCAAGCTGTATGGTGGCGCTCTGAAGTTCTTGTGTGCTTCCGAATTGTCGCTTGTCAATGGCTTGGGAAATTACGTGATGCAACAGGAGGAAGGAAAGATGCTGGTTTGGTCTGCTGAACTGACGGATTTGAGGCAGGGCAATGCCAATGTGCAGAACCGCGACTTGCTGCTCCAGTGTGTGCCGACAAACAATTACCGTTATCCGCTGTCTGGGGTGGGATTGGTCCGCTATCTGCATGCCAACCTGGATGCTTCGGGGCTGGCTGATGTGTTGCAACGCGAATTTGAGGCGGATGGTGTAAAAGTGATGAATGCCGCTTTCGATGCTGAAGACGGCAATCTGGAGTTGGACCTTGACTATTCGTTGGCTGATGAGAATATATAATGTGCAGCCGGGGCAGAACCTGTTTGATGTGTCATTGACGTTGTACGGCTCGGTGGAGGGTATGTTTCATCTGCTGGCAATGAACCCGGAGTTGTCCTACGAAACACGGTTGAAGGCCGGGGACGAGCTGGTGTATGATGAGGAAGCGGTGATGCACAATTGGGTGGTGGACGCCATGCGTGCAGAGAGGCTGGTGCCTGCAAACGGAGAGCGTTATGTGTATCCGAAAGTGTATGCAGAAGAGCCGTATGCGCTGGTCCAACTGACTGGTGATGCGCATACCTTTTCGCTTGACGTGGCTGGGGAAGGTGTGATGGTGGTGGATTGGGGAGATAATTCAGTGTTGGAATCTGTTCATCTGACTCCTACGCTGGCAAAGCATCTGCATTATTTTGACAGTCGCGTGGCGGACGGTCGGTGCGTGAAGCTGTATGGCGACTTTTCGCTCAAACGCTGGGAACTGGTTGGGATACGGGGTGAGTTGAAGCTTCTGCGTCCGTTGACAGTGAATGAAGTGTCGTGCCGGGGATGTGTGTTTTCGTTGGAATGGCTGCGCTTGTGCCAGAACACGTACGCGGTGTCGCTGGCAGACATGTCGGTGCGCAGCCTGTCGGCTATTGAAGGGCAGAGTCTGTCAGACTTGACGCTGACGAACATCCATTACCCCAATCCTCAGACACTGGACGAATATTTGATTTACCTGGCGACCCATTACGGAGAGCGTCGGGCGTGCCGGGTGGTACTGGACACACGTCCGTCCGGTGACTATCGGGAACCACCTAAAGAGGCAGACGGAAGATATGTGATACGCACCGGCATGGAGGCTGTCCACGTGATTACTCATGAAGCGGCATGGAACGAGGCTGCGCCCTGGGAGTTTGACATCATCAGGCAGGTATATCGTGGAAATGAACAATAAACACAGAAAACAATGAGCAGGACTTTAACAGAAATCTATAACGAGGCGGTGAGCACGCGCAACCGTTACTTGGAGCTGACCGAGCTGGAGAACGGTTCGAAGATGTCGATAATTAATGCTTTCACGTGGGTGGTCGCAGCGGCCATTCATTCTTTTGAAACCTTGCAGGATGTGTTCATGCTGGATGTGGCAAGGGCTTTCAACGGACGTATCAACGGAACGCCGGCTTACTATGCCAATGCGATGCGCAAATGGCAGTATGGCGACGAGCTGGTGGTGAACGACGAGGGGACTTCCTTCAGTTATCCGACGGAAGACCATTCAAAGCGTCTGATCACTCACGTTTCATACCAGGAATACCATAGTGAAGAGTTCAAGGACGACATTCTTATACTGAAGGTGGCTACGGGTGAGGATGGCAAGCTGACCCGTCTGACTGACGAACAACTTGTTGCAGCCCGGGCTTATCTCGGACGCATCAAGTTTGCCGGGGTGAAGTGCAATGTGGTCAGCCGGATGGGCGATGTGCTGGTGCCGCGTCTGACGGTATTCTATGATGGTGCGGTGAGTAAGGAAGAATTGTATGACTCTATTGATGATGCGCTGACGCGGTTCGTGGCAAGCATGGACTTTGATTCGGTACTCTACACCCAGAAGGTCATCGACAGCATTCAAAAGGTAGAACACGTGACGGATGTATTCATTGACAAGGGGGCATCGGTTGAGCAAGGAGTGTTTCTTGCCCAGTATGATGACAACAATTCTCTCGGGAAGCTGACCAAGGTCGAGCGTAAATGCTATACTTCAAGCGGATACATCAAGCAGAGTACACGGAAGGATGCGGAAGCTGAGCTGCCTACGTTCCGTGAAGCCATTGCCCTCAAATTGGAAACGACATGAGAAGTTATTTGTTGGACACAGACCGATTGGTGAACATGTTGGTGCCTCACTACATGGGAGGGCGCAGGTTGATACTCTATCTCCAGTCCTGTTTGAAGCCGCTTGACACGCTGAACCGGCTATGGAAAGAGCGAGCTGACGAGATGCGCATTGAGGCAGCCACCACTTCGCAGGTGATTCTGCTGGAATATTATCTGAACCGGAAGTTCGGAAAATACTTTTTGCATTCTGAAGAGCGGATCGTTGTGTCGGACGGGATTTCCCGGGGTATACCTTTGTACGTACAGAGTGCTGGAGAGAAGTTGCACGAATTTCCGCTGTACAAGCAGGGTGAGGCTCCGGTACACAGTCATGAAACTCCTCCGATGCACTGGGAGGATGAACGGACACAGATGGGAGATGTCAGCTTTGTGGTCAGCTGTCCAACAGTCAACACGGAGCAGATTTCCCAAGAGGAGCTTGCAGCCATGATAAGCTATCATGTGAACCGTTATCGCATATCAGGCAAGCGATTTATTGTAACCTTTAACAAATAGGAAATGAAAGAATTTACCAGTCAGACCGGTGGTCGTTACACTTACATTGATGATATTTTGAACTTACAGGACCTGGCTTTATCTTTCGCAGCTCTGTTTGAAGACTGTGGGGATTTTGTGTTAAGCGGCTGCCAGGTTTCGGGGAAAACAATCAGTCCGGGGTATGTGTGGCTGAACGGGAAGTTGCGTCGCTTTGTCGGCACCTCTTCGATGGACTCTTACCCGGCCTATATTTACGAACATAATTCCGTAGAGCGTGTGTCGTACGCCGATTCGGGCGATAAAATCGGGCGCAATGTATATGGTTGTGCTGTGGCTTCAGCCGTACCTCTTGCCAATGATGTGTTGACAGGGAAGCCTCCCCGGGCAATCGCTCTTTCGGCGGACGGCTCGGTGAGGCGTGTAAAGGAGGCGTTATTTGGGAGATATGCGCTTTTGCTTGACGCTCCATCCGACGTTCAAAACATCAATAAGAACCTGAACGTAGGCGGTAAGTTGAGGGCGGAAGGTGGTGCGTCGGTGGAACAGAAAATGGAAATTGGGCGAGGTACGTCAAAAGCGTATGTGGGCTATCTGGAAACAGGAGAGTTTGTCGTTGAATCCAAGTTGCCATCGAAAGATGCCGTGAGCGTACGGATTACCACGGATGGAGCTGTCCGGTTCCAGTCGGGCGATGTGGTAATTGCGTCATTGGACCGTTCCGGGGTGACGCTGAAAACATCCGTAAACGCTGCCAGCTTGAAGGGAGGTAATATTGTGGTCAGTGGCAATGATATTTATAACACTGGCATTGCCGAGGATGGGGGCTTGTTGCGAATTAACATGTTGGGGTATGGCGGCGAGAGCCGTTTCTTCCGGGACACTGTGATTGGCAATGGCAAGAATACGCCTGTCCTGCAAGTGTTCGGGGCTACCGGTATTAGTCAGTTCAGTGGCGCTGTGGTGCTTAAGAACCCCGACGCCGCTTCACTTGTGTTGCAGCACAGCACGTTATCGCAGGTAGACGCTTCGTTGTTGAAATCATTGGTATGGCGAGACAAGGATGGAGCTGACATGGCGTTGATGGGGTATCTGAGTCAGTCCAACCGGCATTGGGCTATTGAAAACAAGCTTGGAGATATTTTACTGAAGGGGACAGTACGGGTGTCGGGGAATCTGTATGTGGGGAACTTGGATATTCGTGCGGTGCTGGTTTCGTATGTAGCCCTGAGCGACACATTGGACAAGAAAGCTTTCAAATCGGATGTGTATCATAAGACGGAAGCAGACAGGCGGTTTGCCCAGAAGTCAGAGTTGTTCCGCGACATTGTTTCGGACGGACTTAGCGCTTCTGCTCCCGGGTATTCACAGACATTGGCAAATCGCAAACGCACGTTGTGCAACAATATCGGGGCGGTCTATGTGGATGACGCAGCCTTGAAATGGAAGGATTCGGGATGGATTGCTCTGGAAGCCCGTTACAGCAAGTTGTACGTTCGTCAGATAGGCCATATCGTCTCTATCCAGGGAGAGTTGCACACTCCTCATAGCGGGCGCATCTTTACTCTTCCAAATTCCATTGACCCGCCTTCCCATAAAATCGGTTATTCTCATAACCGTGGCGGTGAATGGCAGTGCGTGATGGATGCCGGAAGTCGCGATTGTATGGTAGACCGCTGCAACAATGGGTGCGCACAGAAAATCGGATTTTTACTAACCTATATTGTATGATATATGAGAATTATTAATGTAAGCGTTGATATTGATAGCCAAAGAGCTATCGGACAACAAATGGTGGAACCGGAATCAAGGGAGGCTATCGACCATGAGACAGAACACAACCAGAAGCACGAAGCGCAAGCGTCGTCCTCAAAAAAGGCGCGGAAGGCCCAAGGGGTTTTGCGTCCGTCCGTTCGAACAGACGAGGCTGGGGTATCTGATGGCGCACGAGACGCCTTTCGAGTATAAGTGCCTGATGGAGGTAGTGGGTGCCATGAAAATGAGCGCCCCTCCCTTTGCGCTTGTGGAACGTATCAGTTATGCCGCTTCAGACCCATTGTTCAGGTCTGCCAAGTTCCACCGTTGCCTGATTGAGTATGCCAAATATGGCGTTCGCCCACCTCGACCTGTGTATACAAATGTGAAGAAGGAGCTTTACTATATCCGTATTCGATTAAATAAATGCCTGAATAGATAACTAAAAAATGTCAATTCAGGCATTTTATTTTAAGATATTCTTGCGAATGAAAAAACAACCTCTACCTTTGCTCGCACAATTGATTAGTCGTTGCCACTTGTCGGCAATTGAATCTGTTCCCATAATATTTTAAAATCCCATTATTTATGAAGATTATCCAGCCGTCTTTTGCGGTAATAGAGCAAGAGACGGGTATTGACGGTATCTACAAAGCTATTGAGATTGCTGGAAGAACCTGTTATAAGAGCGAAGACAAGATGACCGCTGACTCTGCCTATGAATTTGTCAAGCGTATGGCTAAGTCCGGACATGGAGCGATGCTTGAACATGGAACAGTCTATCTGAAGTGTGCCGATAGTGCCGGGTGTTTAAATTCCATGCCTCTGCGAAAGTACCTAGATGAGCCATATTCAAGAGTGCGTTATGTTGTGTCCCCCACATCCGGGAAGGCCGTATTGCGCGTAACAACCAATCTGCGTGTGATCATGGAACGGGGGTGGCTCGACGATTTGCGGTATTGGTGTGAACCCGATGCGGAGCATGAACGTAGAGTGATGGTGCGATTTGTTTGTGACAGAGGTGTGTCTCACGAGTTTGTTCGACACCGGGTGTTCAGCTTTGCACAGGAAAGTACGCGCTATTGCAATTATAGCAAAGACAAATTTGGCAATGAGCTGACCTTTATAGCCCCTTGTTGGCTGGACTGGAAACGTTTGCAGTCGTATGAAAGGAAAAGTGCGGCCAACTATCCAAAGGCACCCGAAGGAATGTTCGTGTCTTACTTGAAGAATTGTGAGCGTCATTACCTGTATTTGTTGCGCGTTGGCTGGGCGCCGCAAGAAGCCCGTGCCATATTACCTAATGCCTTGAAAACCGAATTGGTCATGACTGGTTTCCTGAGCGACTGGGAACGCTTCTTCAAACTCCGTTGCGCCCCCACAGCACATCCACAAGCCCGTGAATTGGCAAATGCACTTAAAGACGAGTTTGTGTTTCGAGGATGGATAGGGGGATAAATAACATCTATATGATATATAATATATATCTAATACACTGTAATACATGATTATAATAAAAAGTTTCTAAAAAAGTAGTCAAATATATTGGTGAATGAATAGATATATCATACTTTCGCATCGTAGAAGTTGAGACAAGATGCTACATGAACATGTGCACCTTGTCATAGAAGACGGCAAGGTGCTTAACCCCGAGTTCGGTTTGACAGTCTCCAGTCTGAAAGACGGCGATTATGTTGCTCTTATTATGGATGACACGAAGAACCGTTCTCTGCCGCAAATGAAGTATCTATTTGGTGTGGTGCTTAGGGCTGTTTCAGATACTTTGCCCGAACATCCTTCAGTAGATGCGCTATACAGATATTTCGAGAGGTTATATGCTCCCAGTCATGTCTGTAATCTTCCCGGAGGACAAAGGTTTGAATACCGGAACCTCAAATCAGAAAAAGCAATTGAGGTGAACAAAGTGGTCGAGAGAATTGTTCATCATATCACCACTGAATGGGGGATTGACATCCTACCCAGAAAGAAGGTGACGGCACCTGAAGCCAAAGAGCTGTGGGCCGGAGCTTACACGGAACAGTGGAATCTTCCCCTCTCAAATTAATCCTTTATCTTTTTATTTATGGAAGAAAATGTTTTGAGTAACCCGTTTGATGTATTCACGGGAAGTCAGGAGACTTATGAAGAAGCCCTTAAGAAAAGTAACGATGAAAATCAAAGTTTTTCGAGAATCAAGCACTTCCGGATGGACGGTCCCGGCACTTACTCTGTCCGTATCTTGCCTATTGCGCCGACACAGCAGGCGAACGGTAGCTGGAAACTGGACCGAAAGGGATATGAATATCCGATAAAGACATTGGTGTTGCGTTTGGAGAATCCTAATGCGGAAGGCAAAAAAGATAAAGTCTCGTTTGTCAATGTGTGCCAAGCAGAATATGCAGGTTTTTCTACTGACCTGATTGATACGTATGTCAAGGTTGCACAGGGCAAATACAGTGAAGACGAAGAGCTGGTCAAAAAAATCACCAATAACAGTTTTGAAGGTGGGCTCAAATGGAATGCCCAGCGCTGCATGTTTGTGTTTGACCAATCCAAGCGTGCGGATGGGATTCAGCTATTGTCTCTGTCCTATTCACAGTATAAAGAATTGGAAGAGAGAAAATTGGGGTTGTGGAAAAAATTGTTGGACAAAAATCCCCAGTGCCCATGCCCCATATCGTCAGTAAATGGCGCTTATCCGATAGAAATCATTCGTAAGGAAGAAAAGCGGAAAATCTCTTATACGTTCAATATTGACATGATTGGTGGTCCGGATGCGTTGTCTCAGGAAGAAACACAAGCATTGTTGGATGCTCCCAGGCTACCGGAAGTGATATATCGTTATAGCCGTTTCCATTTGGAGGCTACGATTGAGTTCTTGAAACAGTATGACAGCAAGCTTGACATTGACGTGATGGGTGAAAAAGAGGTATTGGACGCTATTGAGCGAATCAAGCTGGAGCTTCCTGCCGATGACAAGTCTCACTTCTCGTTTGACCGTAAGGACCGTAAAGGTGGGCAGAAAAGTGAAGGAGAAGATGATTTGGATAACTTGTGGAACCGCTGGGAGCAATTGAATGAAAAAGGTATTGGAGACAAGACTGAAGAAGGTCAGTTCTTACGTGACGATATTCGCGTGTTCATCGACAATAATGAATTGAATGTACGTGTCCTTCGCTCCAAGACCAATGAAGATTTGTTGAAGGAGATTGAAGAAGTTTTGGAAGCCGACACACAATCGGCGCCGTCCGATATGGAAGAAGATGCCTCTGATAATTCGGAAGCTACGAAGAACTCTCAGGAAGATGAACGTACAGACGATAAGGATGACTTGGAACGCGACAGGCCAAGAGCAGCACGTCCTGAACGTGTAAGAGAACGAAGATAACCTCTTTCATTTAACCTAGGGGCGCATATCTTTTCTGTGCGCCCCTTAAAAATTACCTGATATGAAAAACGAAAGAATACCTTCAGCCTTGCTGATGAATGATATTCATGTTTCCAAAGACAATATTCCTGAATTTCAAGCCAATTGGGATGAAGCTCTTGCTATATGCCAACAATCTCATATTGAAGACCTCGTGATTGGCGGAGACCTTTGGCAATCCAGCTCAACACAGACATTGGCAACATTGATGGCTGTGCGTCAAGCCATCTTGAAAGCTACCAGTATGGGGTTGAGGTTGACAATTGCAGAAGGTAATCATTGTAAAGTGGATCGGGAATCGGTGCTAGGTTACAGCCACGTGTTCAGTGCTTACCCCAACGTCCATGTGGTAGACGATTATACCTTCATAAATATCGGAAAACAGACAGTGTTATATGTAATGAGTTATTTCCCTGAAAATGGAAGCTTTAAAGAACGTCTTGAAGCATTAGTCCAAAATGAATTGGAAACAGAGAAATATAACGTGCTATATATCCATGAAGGAATCAACGGAGCTTTGGCTACGGTTAATGAAAAAGAGCTCCCGACCAATATTTTTCGGGATTTTGATGCTGTTTTGGTGGGGCATTATCATAACCGGTGTAAACTGCCGGGTACGAACATAGAATACATCGGCTCTTCACGCCAACACAATTTTGGCGAAGATGAGATAAAGGGGTACACAATCCTATATGATGATGGTAGTTATGAATTTGTACAGAATCAGGCAAATATCCGTTACCGGGTTGTAAACTATGACTGTGCAGAGTTGAATGATGAGACACTTGCACGTATACAGACTGAAAGTGCAGAAGGCCGTGTCAAAATCAAGGCTTCTATTACATGCTCTCCTCGGGAAGCCACCGGGATTGATAAGCGGAAACTCATGGATGCAGGTATTACAAAAATAGAGCTGGTAACAGAAGACCAGTCTGTAGGCGCATCAGCAGTATCTGGGCTAGAACGCAAATATGACAAATCCGGTATTATACAGGAATATGTCGGTTTTTGTACAGAAAAAGGAATTGAGAATGTGGAACTTGGTTTGAAATATTTGGATAAAATCAATTGATTATGTGGACACTTAAAACAATATCAGCTCAAAACTTGTGCGCTTTTGAAGATTTGAAGTATGATGTCAGGCAAGCGTGCACAACACTAGTATTCGGAAAGAATCTGGACAACGATTCGCAAGGTTCCAATGGGTCTGGGAAATCAGCCATGTTGGAGGCAATAGCAATTGGGCTGACCGGCGAGACGCTTCGTAAAATCAAAATGGACGAAATCATCAACGACGCGAGAAACGAAGCGACAGTGATGATTGAACTGTACAATCTCGCAACCGGACAAACAATGAGGGTTCGTCGTATCCTGTCTCGTAAGTCTCCACAAAGCATACAGGTTGTAATGCTCAAAGCTTCCAATGATACGGAAGAGGTTATTGCTCAGGCTTCAGTGGCAGACTACAACAAATATATTTTGGAGACAATAGGCCTCACAAAAGATGATATATTTGCCAACTTCATCTTATCCAAACACAAATATTCTTCTTTCCTGACTAGTTCGGATAAGGATAAGAAAGATATTATCAATCGGTTCAGCAATGGAATCATGGTTGATGAATCTATTGAAGCGCTACAAGCCGATATGCTGCCAATTCAAGCTAACTTGCAGGATGCCGAGAACCATGTAGCAAACCTGCAAGGTCGTGTATCTGCCCTTCAGGAACAAATAAATGCAGCCATAACCGAGTCTGTTGAACGGTCTCAGCAGAAAAAAGAGCGTATCAAGGGATGGGAAGAGTCTATTGTGATTAAGAGAGGTTTTATCAGAGACCAACTTGCAGTTATTGAAAAAGCTAACAATCAGATTCAGGAATTAGACAAACTGGACAAGGACCTGCAACAACTGGAAGCATCTCCATCGGCTAACATCGAGGCTTGCGTGCAATATGTGAAGGAGCGATTTGAACAACAGGAGCTTGGAAAGCCGACAGACTATACTCAGGAGGTGAAATCCAAACAATTACAGTTGGAGCAATTGCAGCAGGAGTCTAAAGAACTGGAAGAACATATTGCTCAATTGGAACAGGAACGGGCGGGTGCACAACATAAACAAGAAGCTCTCCAAAAGGATTATGAACGTTTCCAGCAGTCTTATAATCACGATTCTGACGATATTAATACCCGAATCAACAAGTTGTTGGGTGATATTAAGGCGTTGGAAGAAACAAACGCAAACCTTAGAAATAAGCGCACGTCATTGGACACCCAGATAGCTGAGTTGCAGAAACAATTGGCTGGCGTGATTGTTTGCCCGAACTGCCAACATGAGTTTGTATTGAATAGCAATTTGGATATACCGGCTGCAAGGAGTCAAGTCAAAAGCTGTACGGATTCGGTAAATCAAATAGTTAAGGAGATGGAAGGCAATCGATTGACTATTGATAATCATGTGTCCTCAGGCAAGCAACTTCGACAAAAGCAACAGTCTTTAAATGAAAAACAGACTGAATGGTCTGACAAATTGAATGTAATGCGTACAGCATTTGATAAGCTTGCGTTGCGTCTTTCTGAGGCTAACAACCGTCTTTCTATTCTTTCAGGTAAGATAACGGCCATTCAAAAACAAATACAAGATGCACGTAAAAACCTGTTCGATGAAGTATTTGATATTCTTGATACAGCAATAAACAAACAGGAATCCATTACCAAACATGCGGATTTAGAGATTGAGAATGCCAAAGGAGCTATTCAGTCTTATGAGGAGTCTATCCGTGATGTGCAGAACGCTTCGGAAACCAATGTTACGGAATCCCTTACGAAAAGCAAACAGAAATATGAACAAGAGTTGGTTGTTGCTTTGGAGAAGAAAGAAAGTATCGAGTGGCAGCTTACCGAATACAAGTCTCAGGAAGTTGCTTTTGTGGAGTTCAAGACTTATTTGGCTAATTCAAAAATAGAAGCGCTGAATAAGATAACGAATGAATTTTTGGAAGCTATCGGAAGTGACATCCGCATTTCTCTGTCAGGTTTTACTTTGTTGAAAAGCGGGAAGGTACGCGATAAGATTTCTATCTCCTTGATACGGGATGGATTGGACTGCGGTTCATTTGACAAGTTCTCTGAGGGCGAAAAAGCAAGAGTTTCGCTTTCCAACATCCTGGCTATGCACAAGCTGACCAATTTGAATTGCGAGGAAGGCAAGGGACTTGATTTGCTGGTGTTGGACGAAATCCTTGACGCTACCGATGAGCAGGGACTGGCTCATATCTTCAATGCCTTGAATCAATTAAAGATTACATCCTTGGTGGTTAGTCATGGACAAACAGCTGAGAACTACCCCTATAAGGTTGTAGTCAATAAACAAAACGGTATTTCATATATAAATGATTAAACAGAATCAAACCAATGAAGAATGCAAACTGATTACACGTGATGAGGTGCTGTCATTAGATATAGCGACACATTGTGGGTATTATTCTACCCACGAATCCGGCACTTGGAATTTTACCCAGCGTTCAGGAAAAAGCGCAATCGAACAACATTTAATGTTTTACACGACGCTGAAGGATTTTGTGCTTACACACGGGATCAAGCAGATTGTCGCAGAAGATGTGAATGTGAAAGCGCAATTTATCGGTATGCGAAAGCTATCGGAATTTAGAGGCATTCTGTTCTTGATATGTGCTGAGCTGGCACTTCCGGAGCCTAAATTCATAAATGTTAGTACAGTGAAGAAATGGGCAACGGGAGACGGAAAGGCTGACAAGAAAAAAATGATTGAGTTTTGCCGCAAACGTTGGGGAATTGATCCAATTGATGACAACATGGCTGATGCTGTGCATATCTGGAAGTATTATGTGAGAATTTATAAACTGTGACAAGTATGGGCATAGCTAGGAATCTGAGACGGAAACAAATCCGTGAAGGAAAACCATATCTTGCTTATTTGGGGAATTTATTGGGAGACTTTTATGAGTTTCTGAGCATGTCCCCGCAGCCTTCTGATGAGGAAGTGAGAAGTCGGTTTATTGCTGACGATGCCAAGTGGAGAAAGTATTGTTCGATCCACGAATTGATGAACGCAAATCATTTGTTTGCACTCAATGTTCGTGAGGCATGGAACAGGCATTCGACACAAAAGCTCGGAAACAGTTAGAGATTAATGATGAAACAGCTTCCAGGCGCAGAGCTTTGTTTGAACAGTATGTCACCCCACATTGCCGGATGGTATACAAACTCTGCATCCAATATTCGTTCTCTTACCAGCACGTAGCCGATAATTATTGCGATGCTTTGACCCAGTTGTACAAGTATATCGAAACATACAATCCGGAAAAGCCTTTGTTGACATGGCTGCATATTGTTACCAAGCGTTGTGTGTACGATATGGAATGCAAGCGCAGGGCTCACGGTCAGAATTGCGGCACATCTGGCGATATGGAGAATGTGTCTTCTAATGATTGTCTGGACGATGTGTTGGGAAGTGGACCTAGCGACATGAGCATGGACAATTACGAGGAAGTATATAACGATGACATATTGGGCGCATTAAACCAACTGAAGCCCTCATATAAGCGGATGATTCTGTATCAACAGGCAGGATATTCGCTGAAGGAGATTGCAGAAATGGAATTTCGGGAAGGCTCATTGGATTCCGTGAATGTAAAGACTGTAAAAAGCCGCCTGTTTTGGGCGCGCAAGGAGTTACGAAAGTTGTTGACACGTGATGGAAAACAAAGAATATTGGCTGAAGAAGATTAAGGTAGTATATGCCGAGTTGGTCAAAAGGGCGGTCGAACCTTCTTTCTCATTTCCCAATGGGGGGAGGGTTGACCGCATCTTAAGACATTTTGTGACAGAGTTATCTCGGATAGGCGGCGGGGAGTTCAATGGGTGTCGAATGGTGGATTATTGCATATTTCAGGTCCACAAGAACCGAAATGCAGACCACCAGCGCGCACTTGCCCCCAACGCTTTCGGAGATACCGCCTTCAAAAAGTATCTGTCTATGTCTTCCAAAGAGAAAACGTATGCAGAAAATTGTTGGCTTGATGAAGTCGGGTTAAACAGGTCTGTGCTGTATGGGCTTGTAGAAAGTCGAAAGTCTCATCCTTTGGCTAAATACATCTACATGCCTGCTGAGGAACAGACCAAGAAACGTTGTATCAATACCGATACGGGGTTCGCGATATGCTTCACGTCGACCTTGATGTGGAGCCCTTTCTCTGACACTTGTTCCCGGCGCTGTCGTTTTGCTGACAGGTGTCGGGCAGAAACCGAGAAGAAGTATCCGGAACTGTATCGCATCAGAATTGAAGAATATGGCAAAGAAGGAATATAATGTGCTGTCTGAGGATTTTCTCTTTGAATTGTATTTTGCCTGCATGCGGTATGACTATGTGTGCAGCCTGGTTTGTACCCACATGCGCAACGAGTATTTGCCGGGCAAGGATTTCCAGACGCTGAATGAATACTTACAGAAATACTACAAGCGTCACAAGACAGCCCCCTCACTCAACGTTGTCAGTCAGATAGTCTCAGATAGACGGGACATGGCAATTTTGTTGCGTGATATAAAAGACAATGCCGAAGGGGTGGCATCCGATGTCATATTGGAACAATTCGAGAACTATCTCAGACAGGTCAGGTTTCAGACAACCTACAAGGAGATAGGGGAACTGTATGCCAGGCAGGAACGAGAGAAAGCCATGAAGCTTTTGCAGGACTTCGCCAAATGGCAGAATGATTTTTCCCTACGCCCCGATTCATTTGTGGACGTAGCGGACACATTTGAGTCGCGTTTAAGGCAGAATCGGGATAAACATAATGCAGACTCCAAGTTGAAGTCTATTACCCGATTTTATATTGATGCCCTGGACGAAATGAATGCTGGAAGAGACCTGAGAACCCAGCTCACATGTTTCTTGGCACCTACAGGCGTTGGGAAAAGTCATGCAGCCCGATGGATAGGGAAATGCGCTTCTCAAATGGACGGACTGAATGTCCTGCACTTCCAACTGGAAGGTTCTGAAAGCGAAGTGACAGATGCCTATTCCGCTTCACTGGTGGCTTGTGATTCTTTCCGTTACAGCACAGGAACCATCAAGGACAGAGACATTACCCGGATGCTAGAAGAAATCAAGGCGATGTCCGGAACGTTAAAGGTGAAGTCGTTTCCCAAGTTCGCCAATCAGGTTTCCACTCTTGATATTAAAAATGGAATATCGGAGTATAGAAAAATATACGGTATGGCACCGGACGTTGTGATTATCGATTCCATAGACTTGTTAACTGATTCCAGTGGACGCAAGTGGAGCGAGAACGGTGAGAGGCACAAACGGGTCGCTGTAGCCAATGACCTGAAGGACCTGGCTGGCGATGAAAATGTTTGGATGGTAGGCACTTATCAGGCAACCATCGAGAACCGCGAATGGCTTAACGATGAAAAGAATGTGTTGACCGAATACAATTGCGCGGAAGCCAAAGGACTGAGCCGCCCCATGACTCATCTGATTACGCTGAACCAAAGCAGCAATGAAGTTCGGGAGAACACGATGCGCCTGTACGTCGCAAAATCTCGTTTCTTCAAGCGCGGCGACCCCTTCAGGATTGCTACGGATTATGAACATGAACAGTTTTATGACCGGGCACGGACATTGAACATCACCAAAGCAGTATAAGTATGAATTTGAGTAAAGAAGATAAAGATTACATCATCCGGGAGCTGGAACAGGAGCTTCATGCCAAACCGGATGGAAGCCGGAAGAACCTGTTGGTCCCCGAATGTATTTGGTGCGGGGCTACAGGGGGGAAGATGGGGGTTTATATCGGCAAGGAGACAGACCGTAAAAAGCCCTTCATGGCACATTGCTTCAAATGTGGAAGGTCTACCCGGACGTTGGAGCAATTGCTTAAGGAAATTGGCCGACCTGACTTGATGGTAGCAGATACTTTCGATTTGGACGGGGAAAAGGCGATGGATTCATTCTCGTTCCTTGATGACCACGGACCGGAACTGGATGATTACTGTTGTCTGGTGCAGATGCCTGACGGATACCGGAGAACCTATTCCAATCCATATTTGAACAAGCGCGGCTTTGTAGAGGAAGATTATGAGCATTTCCCAGTGGGCACGACCCGGGGATTGAACTTTAAGTTTGATGACTATGTTATCTTCCCCATTATCGACGATAGCGACATTGTGGGGTACGTAGCCCGTCACACAATGGGCAAGCAGGAGATTGACGACTATAACCAAAAAGCCAAACGCTTGGGGAAATACCAGTTGCTCCGATACCGTAACAGCGTGGAGAACGATTTCGTGAAACTGTTGTACAACTACGATTCAATTATTGAAGATGTGACGGACACTGTAATACTGGTTGAAGGGGTGTTTGATGTGATTGCTCTTACCCGGAAGCTGCACTTGTATGAGAACCCGTCCATAGCAGTGGTTGCCACATTCGGGAAAAAGATTTCCGATGTACAAACCTACAAGCTTCAAGCGAAGGGAGTTAAGACGGTGGTTATCGGCTACGATGGAGATGCGGTAGACGCCATCAAACGGACCGGCGACCAAATCAACGAATACTTCGAGGTGTTTGTCGCAGATATTGAGAACCCTGAACTGGATTTTGACGATATGGATTTCTGGGATATATACGATACGTTCGCCTATAACCTGAAATCCTTAAGAGAATATACATTAAACAAGATACAGTTATGAATGAAGATTTATTACAATGGCTGGATGCCAACAAGATATGTTACCGTGTGCTGGAAGACGACGTGATTGAAATTGAGGACTTCGGCAAGATGTATTATGAAGACACGTCACACCTGAAATCCATCTTTCGGGTGGACGCTGACAACAATATCAAGTTCAATACGATGGAGAATATACAGACGTTGCTCGAAGAAAACATCAATTATATTGTATTCAAGTTTGGAAGCAACTGGTATTATTACGACATCCGTAAGGACTTTGAGTTCAACATCCTGAAGTATATTGGGAAACGGAAGGAAGCGGCAAACCGCCACCCGTTCGTCAATTTGGGAGTGCACACACCTTATGAATTGTTGAACGGAAGCTTTTCATTGAAGGATTGGGTCAGAAAGGCAAAATACCTGGGGCATACCGCTATCGGAATTTGTGACAGCAATACGATGGCTGCAACATTTCCCCTTCAGAAAGAATGCGAAGCTGCCGGTCTGAAATGGGTATTCGGGTATTCGTTCACGTTCACGGACGGTGTTGATAAGGTTGGGGCAAAAATATACTGTCAAACTCAACAGGGATTGCAGAACCTGCTCCGGATTCAAAAATACATCAACGTTGATTCAGATGACAAAGTAATAGATGAATCGACCCTGTTGCAATGTGGAAGCGGAAATGTCCTGGTGTTTGACAAATACGCTTCCCGTTGGCTGTCCCGACTGGGAGATGGTGTAGACCGGTTTCGACAGGCATTTGAAGGAGGAATCTATTATCAGCTGGACCTGACAGAATACAAGGCGGACCGCATTGACGTAAAAGCCTTGGAGTCGACCAAGCATTATTTTGATTCCGTATACCCGAAAGGGAATGTACCTCCAGCTTTGATATGCGACTGTTACTATCTGGACAAAGACGACGCGAGGAACAAAATCATTCTGAACAAAATCGCTTCAGGAGCAGCTCATGAGCAAAGCGACGACCAGTATTTCAAGGATATTGACGAACATTGGGACACCTTTGAACCGCTGTTCGACACTGAGAGATGGGATGCGGAAGACATCTTTGCATGGGCTTGTGAAAACACCATCAAGATAGCGGAAGGAGCTACAGCCCGCTTTGAAACGAACCGTAACTTTATGCCGCAATATGACATGACACCTGAAGAACGGGCGCGTTACGGAGACCGCCACAAGATGTTTCTTGATTTATTGGAGCAAGGATTCAAGAAGCTGGTTCCGGAAGGGAAAGAAGATGTCTACCGCAAACGCCTGGAACACGAAATTTATGTGCTTGAATCTACCAACAACGTAGATTACATGCTGGTCCAATATGACACGGTAAACTGGGCACGGAGAAACGGTATTCTGGTGGGTTGTGGACGCGGTTCTGCCGGTGGATGCCTGGTGCTTTATCTTTTGGGGATTACCCTGATTGACCCTATCAAATACAACCTGCTGTTCGAACGCTTTCTGCTTCCCGAACGCGCCGGGCTCTATCCTTCAGATACAACCGTTATCGGAAAGGACATACAGTCAACCAATTACGTAGAACTGGAACTGGAGAATGGCAGGACATACAAGGTAGATAAGGACGCCCAATTGCTCGTACGCAGAGATGGAAATAAAGAGCCCGTCATCCTGTACGCTGACGAATTGCGTGCCGGGGACGATGTGGTATTTGACAACAGAGACCTCATTTTTACATTAAACGAAATCTAAACCAATTATAGTATGGAAGAATTTATATTGACAGAAGAGATGAAGGATGCAGTCCGTCTTATTGAGGAAGGAGGCAAGCACGTGTTTGTTACCGGGAAAGCCGGGTCAGGGAAAACAACCTTCCTGAAATACCTGATTAATCATACAAAGAAGCATTGTGTGGTAGCAGCTCCGACGGGTGTGGCAGCCATCAATGCCGGAGGGGTAACACTTCACTCTCTGCTGGGCATCCCCTTTGGCCCGATTTCCCCTATTGAAAGACTGGAGCACCGGTACACCGAACAGCGGGTAGAAATGTTGTTGAAACTGGAATTGTTGATTATTGATGAGGTCAGTATGGTACGCGCTGACGTCATGGATACTGTTGACCGGAAATTACGCTGGATCCGTGAATCCGACGAACCCTTTGGCGGCGTTCAACTGGTCATGTTCGGCGATCTCTTCCAGCTTCCGCCTGTCATCAAAACGGAAGATGCCAAGATTCTCTCGGCGTTTTATGATGATTTCTTCTTCTTTAACGCCCGTGTATTCAAGCATACAGGTTTCCACGTGGTAGAGCTGACCAGAATCTTCAGACAAACAGACGTTGAGTTTGTGGATATTCTGAACGGAATCCGCGAATACAAGGCAACCCCCGAACAGCTAGATCACCTTAGCGAATTGAAGGACAAGAAAGCGTGTCATAACTATGACGGTCAGTACATTCATCTTTGCACCCACAAATCGAAGGTAGACAAAATCAACACAGAGATGTTGGGGAAAGAAGGGCTGGTCGAATATAAGGCGGCAATCAAGGATAAGTTCCCCGAATCCTCCATGCCCTGCGACAGCTTGCTGCGTTTGCGCATAGGTGCACGTGTCATGGCGCTGACAAATGACCGTACTGCCGGATATTACAACGGGATGTTGGGAAACGTGACAGGGTTAAGTGACAAGAACGTCACTGTGCACATGGATAATGGGAAAACCATTGTCTTTGAGCGTCACAAGTGGACCAATACCCAGTACGCGCTGAAGGGGGACGAAATCGTTTCCGAGGACATCGGTTCATGCACGCAATTCCCCTTGGCGCTGGCATGGGCGATAACTGTCCATAAAAGCCAGGGCCTGACCTTTGACAAAGTAGCCCTACACGTCGCCCGCACGTTTGCTCCCGGTCAACTGTATGTGGCACTAAGCCGTTGCCGGACCATGCAGGGTATCGTTTCAGACGCATTCATCACATCCAAGATGATTATCCCTGAATATGCACTGGTGGACTTTGAACGGGCTTACAAGGCGGAAGGTGGTTATTATGGGAAACGGGTCGGATGAACATGGTAACTGTGTTGCATGAACATAGCGGCTTTGTTGGCACAACAGAGTTACTATGTTCAGACCTAAGTATAATACTTAGGGTGGATTATACTTAGGTCCATACTTCCACGGGATATACTGGATACCGAGCTACACGGTTGGATGTACTGACCCGGACAAATCTAACAATCAAACAATAACGCGATGAAAGTAATAAATGTCAAATCAATTAAAAGCACAAAGCCCGTCAAGGTGATGGATTGCTTTGTGGATGGAGGATATGTGCAGGGAGCTTCGGGCTCCCTGCCGTAAGTCGGATGTGGATGTGGACTTCCAGGCAGACCGACGTCAGGAAGTAAAGGAATACATAGAACGTCGGTATAACCATGATGGGAAACAGCGTGTGTTCTCTGCCGGAACTTATACGACACTGAAATTGAAGGCAGTGCTGAAGGATGTGACTCGTGTGCATCGGGTTCCTGTCCAGCTGGTCAATTACATAACGGCAATCTTTGAAGATGACAAGATGACGTGGACAGACCTCTTTCTGCTCGCTGCTGTCAACAAAAAAGTAAAATCGTTCATCATGGATTATCCGCAAGTAATCGAGGACATACGGACGTTGATGGGACAGCCTCGCTCGGCTTCCATCCACGCATCCGCCTTGTTGGTTACGCCCGATACGAAAGACGGACGGGAGATGGAGTGCTTTGACTTTACCCCAATCAAGAAGGTGGATGGTATGCTTGTCAGCGAATTTGACGGATACACGCTTGATGAACAAGGGTTGCTGAAGAACGACTGTCTGGGCATCAAGGAGCTCTCAAAGCTACAGGCGGTCATCAATATTTGCAATGAAAAATATCACGCAGGATTGACGTTCCAAGGTATCGTACAAAGTGGCCTTGATGATCCAAAAGTATATCGGCTGCTCCAACAGGGGTACACACAGAACATCTTTCAGTTCTCCTCAAAAGGTATGACAAAATACCTGATGAGCATGAATCCCGACAAGATTGAAGACCTGATTGCTGCCAACGCACTTTTCCGACCGGCAACACTGGAATCAGGTTCATCGGAACAGTATGTCGACCGTAAGCTTGGACAGGCTACTCCCGTGTATTTATGGGGCACGTACGACGCCCTGAAGGACACGTACGGAGTGGTGTGCTTCCAGGAACAAATCTCTCAGATAGCCCGGGAAGTTGGGGGATTCTCGTTGGGTGACGGTGTGAAGCTGGTCAAGTTTATCAGCAAGAAAAAGCAAGACAAGATATTGGCGCAACGTGACAAGTTCATGACAGGAGCAGCGGCCAACGGATGCCCGAAGGAAGAGGCGGAACAGATCTGGCACATATTCGAAGTTGCTGGCTCTTACAGCTTCAACCGGTCTCATGCCGCTGCCTATGCCGTGACCGCTTATGCCGGCGCTTACCTGAAGGCGAATTATCCAACCGCCTTCTATACCGTTGCGCTGCAATGGGCAAATGATGATGAAATCCCCGTCCTCATCAGTGAAATGGAACAGTGCAGTATTGCAAAAATTGTCCCTCCCGACATCAACGTCAGCGCATCGACATTCTTCACGGACTATGATACGGACCGCATCTTCTGGTCCTTGTCACGAATCCGGATGCTGGGTGTTAAGGCAACGGACTGGATTGTTCAGGAGCGAGATGAACGCGGCCCCTACACATCTATCGAGAACTTCATCCAGCGGGTGTTCCGATATAAGCTGAAGCAATATCAGTATTGGGATGACCCTGACAACCCCGAGGAGGCTACCCGGTGCCCTGTCAATGCCCGTCATGTCCGCCACCTGATTCTCTCGGGATGTTTTGACCGGGTGGAGAACGCGCAATCCGTCATCGAGCGTTATGCGATTTTGGAAAAGGCAGCTTCATGCCTTGGTTTCAAGATTGACGAAAAGGACATACCGTCAGACCTGCGGAATAAGCATTACTTCTGGAGTCAGCAGCAGATTGCCGTCAGCGGCGTGGGGGCGATAGACTACAAGCGAATCTACGATAATTCTGAGGTCAAGCCTCATATCAAGGGGAGGGCAGCATGGGCATTGCTAAAGAACCTGTCCAATGCAGAGTACGACGGGAAACGTGTAGCGGTCTGCGCTTCCATAGCTGACATTGAAGAGAAGAAATACAGGGACAAGCAAACCAACGAACCAAAAGTCTTCGGCAAGCTCCTCCTGCAACAGAACAACGACCTGATAGAGCTGGTAATATGGAATGACCAATGGGCCTCTGTCCGGGGTGAGTTTGCGAAAGGAGGCACGGTCGGAAGCGCCAAGAACAAGATTCTTATCTGCTCGGCTCAGGTACGTTACAGCGATTATGCCGGAAGAAATCACCTGCAATTATATCAATCATCAATTATACAAGTGCTATGAATATATATTTTTCAACACCCTCGCTGCCTGTCATCATTGCCATTGTTGGACCGTCAGGGAGCGGAAAGACCACGATGGCAAGAACGATGAACCAATGTGGCATACCCATGATTGTATCGTACACAACCCGTCCAATGAGGAAAGGTGAAGTGAACGGAGTCGACCATTGGTTTGTTGATTCATCTGTAAAGCCCGATGAATCAGAAATGTTGGCTTACACTCAGTTCGGAGGTTATGAATACTGGGCCACAACCCGACAAATCCGCAACCTGTGTGTATATGTTATTGATGAAAAGGGATTGCTCTATCTGAAAGAGCGGTTTGGCAACCGTTTTGTAATCTTCTCGATTTATTTGGACCGAGAACAATCGCTCAGGATGGAGAGTGAAGTGTCAGAGGAGAGATGCAACAGGGACAATGACCGTCAGACATTGGCATACAAGCAGTATGATTATGTGATTCAAAACATATACCCCTTGGATGATTTTATCAGACGTATTCAACAATTTACAATGGATTTACTGAAAGATTATGGGAACAACAGAAGATAACGGGTTGGTAGCCTTTACCCTGGACTTTGAAACAGGAGGGCTGGATTGTCGGGAGTGCGCATGTACCCAGATTGCTATTCATGCAGTGCGAATCGATACTTTTGAAACAGTAGACAGGTATGCTAGGTATATTTCCCCTTACAACCGTCAAGCGGATAAGGGCGGAACAAGGAAAAGAGTCCTCAAATCCAAGTATGAACAGGAAGAGGGAGAAAGCATGAAATACGAAGACAGAGCTTTGGAGGTTTCGGCAATTTCTATGGAGTTGCTGGAGGCTGAAGGGGTCGAACTGAAACAGGTGGCATCCGAGGTCATCGAGTTTATCAAAAAGAATATGGGGAAAGGCAAGTCCAACAAACCTTTTCTTATTGGGCAAAACGTCGGCTTTGACATCGGCTTCATGCAACAGTTGATGGAGTATGCCGGAAAGATGAAGGAGTTTTCCAGACTGATGGATGGGAAGATTGATTTCTACGGGAATTTTCAGCCCACGTACATTGACACAGTCTTATTGGGAAAACTGGCTTTGGCGCATTTGGGCAATGTTAGTTATAAGTTGGAATTACTGGCAGAGCGCTTGGGTATCGAGCTGGATGATGCACACGATGCAGATGCGGATGTCAGTGCAACAACCGGCATCGCCAGGGTGTGTGCTCAACGGATGAGAAATGAAGTCGGCGCAGAAGCGTCGGGTATGATGATGGGTAAGAAAGAAAAATCACGTGTGCATTTTAAAATTTAACGGTATGGTAACTGAAGAAGAAAGAAAGCAGGCAGAAAGCCTTGGGCTGGAGCCCGAAGTAGTCTTCAACACGCTGTCGGACTACAAGACGGTGGGGGTAAAAAATGATGAAGGAGAAACCTTGCTGGAAATATCAGGATACGATCTTCAAATCCGGTTCAATCGGGAGAAATTGACTGATATAGCTGACGTGGAAGGTTTGTTGGATGGATTAAAGGACCTATTCAGACGTTTGATAATGGACGATTTATTAGCGCAAAACGAGCAAAAAAACACCTGACCTGACAACCCATCCTTTACATGCAAACTATTATCTGACAAACGAACCGCCCCAGTTGACGCAATCGGCTGGGGCTTAATTTTAAGGCTATGAAGTTGAGTATACCGAAAACATTAAGCAAGCAGGAAAGACAGTTTTGCGAATTGTATGTGATGGGGCAAGATCCGTATGGTGGAAACCCCAGGAAATGCTATGCGGACATTTTCAAAACCTCAGAAGAGCTAGCGTTGAAAGCCGCAAAAGAGTTGCTGGAGCGCGAAGATGTAAAGGAGTACACAGATGAGTTACGTCGCTTTACAAGCTATGAGACTGTGGAGATGAAGACCAGGTTAACCGAGAAGTTGTTGCGAATCATTGACGAGACATCGACCGCTCAATATCATGATCGCAGAGGCGTAGCTTTGTCTCCAGCTCCGTTAAGGTCGGTAGCTGTCCAAGCAGCGAAGGCATTGATGGAAATGTATCCGGTCAAAGTAGCGCAGGAGAATAAGGTAGAATTGAGTTCAGGGGATAGTGGCAGTATCGTATTCAATGTGATTGCCCCACAACAGCCCAAAGACACTTTAAATCAGGAGGAAGAATGATGGAAGCAAAACGAATCAAGATTGTAAAATCATTGGAATTGTGCTCCATGAAGCTACTTCGGTTGGCTGGACGGGAGGGGGTGGTTTCAGCTCATACTGCCAACCATAAATCCAGAGGATGCTGGGTTACACTTGACAGACCGTATGCCGGAGAATCGGAGTGGTTTATCCCAATTCAATCCATTCAAATTTTACCCTAATGGAACAGAATGTAGAAAAAGGAATATCGTGGCTCCAGCGTATCCTGAACCTTCAGAAGAAATATGGTTTCTTCTCAATCATCAAGGGGTTATTTCTGCTGTTTGTGACAGGATATGTAATCTTCTTCGCACTCAATCCACGCTTCTTGTTTGAACGATTGACAGCCATACAGACTGAACAACATGACCACGCGGTGCAGTCCAGGATTGCTGCGGATGCCAAGATTCATTTGATATTGTCAAAGACGTTGGCATCTACTGATGCAGATAGGGCATGGCTGATAGAATTTCATAACGGCAGCAAGAATCTGACCACCGGCTTACCCTTCCTGTTCGGTTCTATGCGAATTGAAGAGACAAGACAAGGAGTCATGAATATTGATGAAGATTATTCTGACTTCAGCCTTTCAAAATACAGATTGTTTGCCCAAACGCTAGAGGATGGTTTTTATTATGGGAATGTAGAGGATGTGCAACATATTGATCAAAGGCTCTATTACAAATTCAAGTCGAACGACTTAAATGAAATAGCTCTGTTGACACTGTATAGTGGAGACAAGCCGGTTGGTATTGTAGGGCTGTCGTTTTGTCATAACAAGTCTATGAACCGGCAATTGGTCGGAAGATATATCCGTAGTTGTGGAATGCAAATAAGCGCTCTATTGTCTCAAATTAAACAATGAAATTATGGAATTGCGATTGGAAAGACGTTGGTTCAAACCCGATTATACAGTCGGGAAGTTATACATAAATGATGAGTATTTCTGCGATACACTGGAAGATAGGGTTGTGGATATAAATAAGAATGGGGTGTTTGACGGGAAGGAAATGAAGGTGTATGGACAATCGGCCATTCCTTATGGCACTTATCAAGTCGTCTACAATTATTCACCCAGATTCAAACGTAAATTACCCAGATTAATGAATGTTCCTCATTTCGAAGGAATATTGATACATCCTGGCAATACTCCAGCAGACACATCGGGATGTATTTTAGTGGGAAGGAACACATCTGTTGGAAGATTGTCTGAATCAAGACTTGCTTCCGAACAGTTGAACAAGATAATTGAAAACGCTCAGAATCAAGGTGATAATATTAAGATTAAAATTGTATGATAAGATTTGTGACTATACTGATGGCTATAATTACACTGTGCGTGACATGTTCATGCCGGACATCAAAGAATATCCAACGGGATGAAAATAGGGCAGAGCGTATGGAGCACAGCCTCACTTCGGTCCTTAAAGATTCCTTTGGTATGAGTATGAAGCAGGCCATACTGAATACAAATGAAAGTCTCCGTACCATCCGGCTTGAACAAACTAAGGTAGTTTGGTCTCCCCCCGATTCATCGGGGAAGCAATATCCGTTACAGACTACCCGTACAAACATCGTACAAAAAGATACAAGTAAACAGGTAGGCAGTGAGAATACAGACGTTCGGTCAAATGAAATCACACAGACCCACAAATCAGAAGGCAACACCGCATCTTCTTCACACCATACGGAAGAGCGCATCAAAGAACTGGGATGGTGGCAGGTTCACAAAGAACAGGTTTATCTGGCATTATTGCTTATCGCTATGCTGACTATTTATACAATTAAAACAAAAAAATTCTTCTGATTTTAGAACCGCCCTTTTGAAAAGGGCTATTCTAGGTCAAAACACAATATTATGGATTTACATATTAAAGAACGGTTACTTATTCCCTCTCTTTTGCCTGAAAGGGGTAATTTTATGGATTTCAACTTGAAGAAATCCATTTTGAAGAAAATCGCGATTTCTGAAGAGGAACGTGCGGATTATGGAATTGTTGAGAAAGCAGACGAGCATCGTATTGAATGGGATATGGAGAAAGACATTAGTACACCGCTTGTTGTTGACTTCTCCAATGACGAGCTGGACTATCTCAGGCGTGCATGTGAAGCAATGTCGGAACAGGAAATGCCGGATGAAGTGTGGGGCGTTGTAGAAAGGATTTACAATGCGTCCACTCAGGATTGATTTTTCTTAAACTCAAAACATTTCAATAGTTATTCTTTTCATACTTTTTAATGGGTGGCTGACCAGCGGGTCAGCCTTTCTTTTTGTCGCTGAAACAAACCTCACACATTCTGCTTTGCTATTCCATTGTAACAAAATTATTATACTAACAATGGAACTGGCAACCGTTCTGAATCAAATACTTGCCAGTTCCTTAAATAAGTAAATATGGCAATAGGATTAGTTGCGCCTCAAAATTTGCGAATTGATTTCAAGCCTTCATTTCGACAATATGAATTGTGGAAACTCCTTCAGCCCGATTTCTGCCCACATTGCGGCGGACATATTACACAAGTACAAATTGGACAGGATCGAAATGGGAATCCACAATATAAGCCTCAGTGTGAAGCATGTGGTTCACAAGACCTCCCTCAACTCATTCTTGGGGGTGGAGCAGCTGGGGGTGGAAAGAGCTATTTGGGTAGTTGCTGGTTGGTGAGCAGTTGCATGAGATTCTCTGATATTCGTGCTGTGGTGGCGCGTAAGACCTTGAAGAGCTTGAAAGGCTCTACTTTTAATACCATCAAAAAAGTTTGTAAGGAATGGGGATTGGTAAAGGACAAGCATTATAAAATCAACAAATTGGAAGGAACCTTGACTTTTTGGAACGACTCTGTAATCATCATGCAGGAAATGATTGATTTGCCGTCCGACCCAAATTTTGAACGATTCGGCTCATCTGAATACACGATTGCATTCATTGACGAGGTGTCTGAAATCAGTGAAAAAGCTGTAGAAGTGTTGTTTTCGCGATTGAGATGGCGAATATCAGAAACCTTTAAGGCATCCCGTATGCTCATGAGCACCAACCCGTGTATCAATTGGGTAAGGTCCAGGTTCGTTCAGGATGATGATGGGAATCCGGTAGTGTGTGATGATGGAGAAGCGTACGTTCCCTTTTCAGTATTCGATAATCCGAATCTCCAGTTTGTACAAACCTACGTAGCTGGATTAAATAAAATCAAGGATAAAGCAACGCGAGAACGCTTGTTGTATGGCAACTGGGATTTTGTCGAATCCAACATTATGGCTGCCTACTGGAATTTCAATGGAGAGAAGCATCTGGTAACAGGATTGAGGGAAAGAGCTTACAATCCTCTTAAGCCGTTAATTTCAGGATGGGACTTCAATGTTGCTCCATATATGAGTGAACTAGAAGTGCAAGTTGATTATGAAAGTAAGAAAGTGTATGTGTTGGAGGAGAATATTGGTAGACCTGAGTCAAAAGAAAATAATACGCCTGCATTGGCTAAAAAGGTCCGCGATAAGAATATTGAAAGGAATCATATTGGTGGGATAGTGATTACAGGAGACCCGGCTGGTTTGTCTAGAAGCACACAAACCGTCGATGGGGTGAATAACTATACAATCATCTTGGATAATATGAAAAACAGGGCATTAAGGCCAAAAATCAGATTGCTTCCCAAGCAACCTCCTCATACTACCCGGCTTGATTTTGTGAACGCGATTCTAAATGGGTATGATGGATGGAGCTTGGAAATTGACATGAGATGCAGGAAGCTTACTGAAGACCTCATTTATCAAAAGAAGAATCCGGACGGCACTAAGCAAAAGAAAAAAGTGACCAATCCTAAAACTGGTGGAAAAGAAGAGAAGTATGGTCATTTATCCGACATATTGGATTATGTGCTTGTACTTTTTCTCAGCGATTCTTGGAAAAGGTTCCAAAATCAGAAGACATCAGTGGAGACGTATTCATCAGTGGTATATAACATGTTTGAATTTTAATAATTATGTACAGGAGATTTCTATGCAACCAAGATTACACCTCTATCATTACAGAGGAAGCCTTGCTTCAGCTTACACGAGGTGATGAAAAAAAGTTTGAACAAGCAGAGCAGGCCGCTGAAGCTACAATAGTGGACTACTTATCTGATAACTACGAAATTGAGAGGGAATTGTGGATAGGTAAACGCATCATGCCCTACAATAGAGGGATCAGTTATCCAGTTGGTGTGCATTTTTCCTTAGAGGGGGAAATATGCGAAACTTTACAGGCTATTAATGGATTTCAATCACCCACTGATATTCAATATTGGCATGAATATGAAGGGTTGATTGAAGTCGAAACATTACCCACTTATTCGCAGCTTAAGAACTACCAGCCTGAAGATATGGTACAATTTATTGGGAACACTTATGTCTGTGACCATGTAAATGGTATTGACTTGAATGACATTAGAATACCTGGAAGTGTGGTGTGGGAAGAAGTTGAATGTGAGGACTGGGAGGCTAGGCCTTATAATTTGTGGAATGTCGTGAGATACAATGGGAAGTTTTTTGCGCTGATTACAATTGATGGATTTGACCAAATAGTGAATCCTATGGATTCCGAATGTTGGGGGCTTATCGGTGAATACGACAATAGCTTGGACTCTTATGAAATATCTCCTACTGAATATGTGGTATATAATAATAAGGTGTATTATCCGATTGCTAACCCTAATGCAGATAAGCCTGAATTGAACAAGAATTACCGGCATCATGATCCACGAAACTACAATCTCAAACGACACATGGTTCAGTTAGCCTTGTATGAGCTTCACAAACTGATTTCTCCCAATAACATCAGCCAGGTTAGAGTAGATGATTATGACCACACATTATTGTGGCTAAAAGATGCCTCCAGGCTTAAATTGAATCCTCAGATACCACGCAAACTGGATAGAGAAAGAAAACCCATAATGGACTGGCAACTTGCTACTTTCCAAACACAATATAATCCTTACGACAATCCATGGCATATATAAGCCCATTATTTGTATAATAGTTAATTATATGTAATTGTGAGCGCACCATCATACTTATATAGTAATTAGTGTTATATCTGTAGTACATTTGTGCCATATAATTACCTTATACAAACTAACCAATGGTAAATTTCGAGAATGCGGTGTTTGAAATGTTGGCAAAACAAAGGATGATACCAAAACAATTTGATGCTTCCGTTGTTGCTGATTATCAGATAATTCAGACTATCCTGAGGGTGTACCACAGTGAGAAACTGTTCTCTAAGAATCCTGAAGGTTGATAGACTTTCAGGATTTTTTTTTTGTTTGAATCTTTTGATAGGTGGTTGTATGATTATAAAAAAAAGATGTCAGCAAAAAGAAATCAATTCTTTTGCTGGCATGTAACGGACATTATTCCAATTCAGTGGAATGTTGTAAGTGACTCCGACAGGATTCAAACCTGTAACCTTCTGATCCGTAGTCAGATGCTCTATTCAGTTGAGCTACGGAGCCATAACCAAAACTTGTGACTCCCATAGGATTCAAACCTATAACCTTCTGATCCGTAGTCAGATGCTCTATTCAGTTGAGCTAGGGAGCCTTGATTATAT
>OJKC01000590.1_pt1 | contig 28996 bp, 33 predicted proteins | sample 1596401 | NCBI WGS metagenome assembly OJKC01 (sample SAMEA4350162, study PRJEB24818) | metagenome | biome: human; feature: gut; material: faeces | place: Denmark | collected 2013-09 | reverse complement strand
TATCAATATCATGTCGGAGTGGTACGCAAAGGACATCAGCAAGAAAGTGAAAACGGGCATTAAGACCAAAGGCATGAGTGGAAAGCCGATTGTCACCGAAGCCCCTTACGGCTATGTCAAAGACCCGGACAACAAGGATTTTTGGATAATCGACGAGGAAGCCGCCGAGGTTGTCCGTTTGATTTTCCGTCTGTTTATCGGCGGGAAGAACCGCAATCAAATCGCCGTATATCTGACACAGGAGCAAATCCCAACCCCCACTTTCTACATGAAAGACCGCGGGCGGGGAACCTGTAAAAATAAGACGCTCAACGAGGATAACCGCTGCAAGTGGAACAAAGCCACCTTGACCAATATCCTCACACGGCAGGAGTATTGCGGCGATGTGGTCAACTTCAAGACTACAAAGCATTTCCGGGATAAACATAACCACTATGTAGACCGGAGCCAGTGGCACATCACAGAAAATGTGCATGAGCCGATTATTGACCGCACCGACTTTGAAAATGTGCAGCGGATTTTGGAAAACGCACCTGTCAAACGCCCCAACGGGGACGGGGAAATCCACCCTCTGTCCGGCTTGCTTTTCTGTAAAGACTGCGGCGCAAAAATGCACATCCGCATAGATTACAGGAACGGCGGCAAGCGCCATGTTGCCTATTGCAGCGAGTACCACAAGGGAAAAGCCAAAAATCCCAAGTGCAGCTCTCCGCACATCATGGACGCGGATCTGCTTATGCAGACCGTCGCAGATGTGCTGAAAAAAATCGCGGAATACTCTATCAGCAACCGGGCAGAGTTTGAAGCCTTAGTGAAAAAGAGCCTTGCCATGCAGCAGACCGACAAGACAAAGAAACAGCAAAAGCGTATCCCGCAAATCACGACGCGCCTTGAACAGATTGACAAGGTGCTGAATAAACTTTATGAGGACAACGCGCTGGGTACTATCCCACAAGACCGCTATGAGCAGATGTCGCAGAAGTATTCCGAAGAATACTACTCACTGAAAGCCGAGCTTGAACAGCTTAGGGAGCAGCTATCCGCTTTTGAAAACGCGGGAGGACGGGCGCAGAAGTTTGTAAAGCTGATAGACCGTTACGCTGACTTTACCGACCTTACCCCGACTATCCTCAACGAGTTTATCAGTCGGATTGAAGTGCATGAGCGCGACAAGAAAAGGGCAAAACAGGCTATTCAGCATATCGGGATATATTTTAACCATATCGGCAGATTTGAAAATGAACTGACACAGCTTGCAGAGCCGACAGAGCAGGAAATCCGGCAAATGCGTGAGGAAATCGAAGAAGCAAGAAAGGAAAAGAACCGAGCCTACCACCGCAACTATTCAAGAGAATACCGGGCGAGAAATCTTGAAAAGCAACGGGAGTATGACCGTATCAAAGCGCGGGAATATCGAGCGAAGAAAAAGGCGCAGGCTGCCGCCGCACTGTCCGCACCATAAAACAGAATAGCAACATCAGAGAGGGATTTTCCGAACTACGGGAAGTCCCTTTTTTACGCCCGGAGAAAGGAGCAACCTATTGACAGAAAAGAAAGGAACACCCACCCCGCCGACCAAGCCGGACGGAATTATCACGACACAGAGGAACGGGCAGACCATTGTTGCGGAGCTGTTTTTCAATCCCAACGGCACAGAAACATTCTCCGACAAGTTGCTGAAAACGATACTTGCCGACAGTCTGCGTTTTTCTGCGTCTGACGGTCAAGAGCCGGAAAAAACAGAAATCTTGCGATAACAGCCGCCCCGACGATACATTCCCCGTTTGGGCGGTTTTTATCGTCAAAAACGCCGTTTTACCCAAGTCAAGAGTCGAGGAAAACACCCGAAAAATGCCCCTATTGCGTAACAGGGGCGCAGAAAGGAGCTTGCATGAGAACAGGGCTTACCAAACAGGAAAAGACCACTGATATATGGTTTGACGAGAAAGACCTCCTTATCCATATCCGCACCCACAACACCAACCTCAAAAAGCGGCTTGCCGCTTATGCCGAGCAGTACCCCGACGAGTGCTGCAAGACTGACACAGACCCCGAAACAGGTTGCATGGAGTTTGATATTGCAAAGGGGCGTTTCTCTTTCCGTCTGACCGCCCCATACAGCGAGGAACGCCGGGAAGCAGCGCGGCGGTACGCCAGAGAGAACAACGCCGCCGACAGGCTAAAATAATGTAGATACAAGCACAGGTATTCAGGTAAATTGAAGAAAAACTTAATAATATGCGACTTTAATTTTGGCTCACGATTATGTATAATATACTTGAAAACAATTTTTGATAGCAAGTAAAGGAGTGAAAAAAATGTTACCAATTTCTGACATTATTATCCGTTCGATTAGCGGGTATGTGTTTATAGTTCCAATTCTCATATTGTATTTTTTATATCTTAGAAAATCGGGAAGAGAGCAAAGCCTTCTTCATATTGCTGCTGTATTTGTGTTTTGCTATTATCTATTTGGAATTTTAACCGTAGCAGGTATTGGCTATACAAGCACAATATCATTTAGTCCAAAGATTTCCCTGATTCCGTTTCTCGGTATGATAACCGGACCAATAGATACTATACTTAATTTAATTTTATTTGTACCTTTAGGAGTTTTCCTGCCATTTCTGTATAAAAAGTATCATCACATAAAGACAGTTGCATTAACTGGCTTTCTATTCTCTTTATCTGTTGAAATTGTTCAGATGTTTGGCTGGGGTTCATCGGATATAAATGACCTTATTATAAATACGGCTGGAGCCTGTTTGGGATATTGGATTTATTATCTGTTATCAAAAGCTTTGCCGAATAATTTTAGAAAAAAACTTCAATCCGAGAATGTTAATGGTACGGTCGAAGTGCTTTTGTTTGTAATTTATATATATATGGTTATGGTTACAGTTCAACCCTGGGTAATCCATGATGTATTGAACATCGGATAAAGTGTTTTTTCAATATTTCAATAAACAGCACACAACATAAATAAAATAACCCACTCACAAGGGCAGCCGAGAAAATCGACTGTCCTTTTTCTATGCCTATGAGCAGAAAGGAGCGACCAACCATGACAAAACCAAAAGAGAAAACCCGCGAGGAACTGCAAGCCGAGATTGAGGACGGAAAGAAGAAAATCCGGCAGTTTGAGAACCGGGAAAAGATGTTGCGTCAGAAGTTATCCAAAGAGGAACGCAGAACGCGCAGCCACCGCCTTATCGTCCGGGGCGCAGTCTTTGAAAGCATTGTGCCGGAAGCAAAGAACATGACCGACGAGGAAGCCACAGCACTTCTCCGGCTTGCCTTGACGAGTGAACCAGCGCGGGAATATCTGAAAAAACGAGCAGAGGGAGCGACAAGCCGAAAATCCCTTAGGAACTAAGGGCGCACTTATACACCCTTGCGGGCATGTGCGCTCTGCCGAGGGCTTGTCTCCGCACAGGGAGATTTCCCCGCGCTCCGATATGGCGGCTTTGCCGCAACAAGGGGCTGCACCCCTTGCGCCGCTTCGCGGCTATCCCTGCACACCCACAAAAACAGTACACCCGCTGTTGGCGTCTGTACCATTTTTGCGGGTTTTATTATCCTATCCGGGAGGTGATACCCATAGCCATTTACCATTGGAACATCGGTATTGTGAGCCGAGGAAAAGGCAAATCAGCCGTTGCCGCAGCCGCCTACCGAAGCGGCGAAAAGATGACAAACGAATGGGACGGAATGACCCACGACTACACCCGCAAAGGCGGCGTTGTCCATACAGAAATCCTACTGCCGCCCCATGCCCCGCCCTCTTTCTCTGACCGTTCTACCTTATGGAACAGCGTGGAGCTTTACGAGAAAGCCGGGAACGCCCAGCTTGCCAGAGAGATTGACGCAGCGCTCCCCATAGAATTATCCAGAGAGGAACAGATCCGGCTTGTCCGGGAATACTGTTCCTCTCAATTTGTTTCCAGAGGAATGTGTGTGGATTTTGCTATCCACGACACCAACAGCGGCAACCCCCATTGTCATATTATGCTTACCATGCGCCCCCTTGACGAGCGCGGCGCGTGGGCGGCGAAGTCCAAAAAGGAATATGACCTTGACGAGAACGGCGAGCGTATCCGCTTGCCAAGTGGCAGATACAAGACGCACAAAATTGACCTTACAGGCTGGAACGACAAGGACAACACCCTCTTGTGGCGCAAGGCATGGGCTGACTTTACCAACGACTTTTTGGAGAGAAACGGAAGCCCGGAGCGTATCGACCACCGCAGCAACGCCGAGCGCGGCATAGACGAGATACCCACCGTCCACATGGGCGTGGCGGCTTGCCAGATGGAGAAGAAAGGTATTGCCACCGAGAAAGGCGAACTGAACCGGAATATCCAAAAGGCAAACCGCCTTATCCGGGAAATCCGGGCGCAGATTGGGAAGCTCAAGGAATGGATTGCCGACCTGTTCAAAGCGCGGGAAACCGCCCCGGAGCAGCCGCCGCAATCTCCCAACCTTGCAAATCTGCTGATGAAGTATTTGAGCGTTCAGAGAGAAAAGAGCCGGAAGTATTCGCAGCGTTGGCAACAGCAGCACGCAACCGATGAATTGAAAACCATAGCGGCAGCGGTCAACTATCTCTCCGAGCATGGTATCTCTAATCTTGACGAGCTGGACGCTTCCCTTTCCTCTGTCAGTGATGAAGCCTTTTCTATCCGGGAGGGAATGAAAGCCGCCGAGCAGCGCATGAAAGAACTGCAAAAACTCATAGAGTACGGCAGAAATTATCAAACCTACAAGCCCATACAGGACGAGTACCGGCAAATCCGCTGGAAAGGAAAACAGGAGAAGTTTGCGGAAGCCCGCCGCGCCGAGCTTACCCTATGGGACGCGGCAAACCGCTATCTCCATGCCCATTTGCCGGAGGGCGTGAAAACCCTGCCGATCTCCGCGTGGGAGAAAGAATATACCGCCATCAAAGCACAGCGGGAAGCGGAATATGACACGCTGAAAGAGACCCGCGCCGAGGTTGCCGAGCTTCAAAAAATCCGCAAATTCGTGGATATTGCACTCCGTGCCGACCAGCCGGAGCAGACACAGAACCGCACCAAGCGGCAGGAACAGGAGCGATAAAGAAAAGGACGGGCAAGCTGTCCGGCTTGTCCGTCCAGCTTATTGTCTGCTTAAAGTCATTTTTTGATTTCTTCCCCGCAATGGGGGAAATATTTTCCGTTTGTTAGTATTGCTTTTCCACAATGAGGACATCTGTTATTAAACAGTCTGTAAATTGAACCGGCTAATATGATAATAAAACAAACAAGCCCAACATAAATTCCTGCTTTGATTTCGTAATTGCCATCTAACAGTGATAGCCCCACAATTCCCCAATCAACGAAAAACACAATAACTGCGATGACCCATATCGCACACAATACTTTCTTCATGCAACCGCCCTCCACAAATCCTTTATATTTATTTTACTCGGAAACTATGAACAATTCAATCATAGAAAGCGAGGTATCAGTCATGTACTACACCCAAGAACAGATAGACCGGGCGAACCAAGCCGACCTTGTTTTGTTCCTGCAATCGCAGGGGGAACCGCTGGAACGAGCCGGACAGGAATACCGATGGAAACGGCACGACAGCTTGACCGTCCGGGGCAACAAGTGGTATCGCCACAGCCAGAGCAAGGGCGGCGGCCCCGTTGATTTTGTCATGGAGTTTTTCGGCAAGAGCTTTACCGAAGCCGTGGAACTTCTCACAGGAGAAAAGGGAGCCGCACCGCCGCCGGATAGACCAAGCTCCGCGCCCCTCTCCGACTTCCGGCTACCGCCCCGCAGCCCCGACAACCGAACAGCGAGGAACTACCTCACAGCCGCCCGCCGCATTGATGAAGATGTGACGGGCTTTTTCTTTTCCACCGGGGATATTTACGAAGAAGCCGCCCACCACAACGCCGTATTTGTCGGCAGAGATGAAAACGGCATACCGCGATATGCCCACCAGCGCGGCACAGCCGGGAGCTTCCGGCTTGATGTGAAAGGCAGCGACAAAGCCTTTAATTTCTGCTATCGCGGCGAGGGCGAAAGATTGTTTGTCTTTGAAGCCCCCATTGACCTTTTATCTTTCCTCTGTCTGTTCAAAAAGGACTGGCAGAAGCAAAGCTATCTGGCGTTGGGCGGTGTGGGCGAGAAAGCCCTTTTGCGCTTCCTCTCTGACCGCCCGAACATCACGACGGTTTATCTCTGCCTTGACAGCGACCAAGCCGGAAACGACGCTTGCAGCCGCCTTGTGAAACTCATGCCGGAGGGCTTGACCGCCCACCGCCTTATCCCTCTTTTCAAGGATTGGAACGAGGTGTTGCAGCACCGGGCAGAAATCACAGACGGGAAGTATTTGCGGGAAGCAATTTATGGCTTGAAAGAGCCGCCGCAGGAAGAAACCGTCGAGATTATCCGCATGAGCGAGGTTGACACGCAGACCGTTGAATGGCTATGGGAGCCGTATATCCCCTTTGGGAAAGTAACCATTGTGCAAGGCAACCCCGGCGAGGGCAAGACCACCTTTGCCCTACGCCTTGCCGCCGCCTGCACCACTGGGGGAACGCTGCCGGGAATGAAGCCCTTGCCGCCATTCCAAGTGATTTACCAGACCGCCGAGGACGGGCTGGGCGATACCGTCAAGCCCCGCTTGATAGAAGCCGAAGCCGACCTTGACCGCGTGCTTGTCATTGATGAAGCCAAGCGGGAGCTTACCCTCTCCGACGAGCGTATTGAAAAGGCAATCACGCAGAACGGGGCGCGGTTGATTATCCTTGACCCCATACAGGCGTACATGGGCGAAAAGACCGATATGAACAGGGCAAACGAAGTGCGCCCCATGTTCCGCCGCCTTGCCGATGTTGCCGAGCGTACCGGGTGCGCCGTTATCCTTATCGGACACTTGAACAAAGCTGCCGGAGGGCAGAGCGCATACCGGGGCTTAGGTTCTATCGACTTCCGCGCCGCAGCAAGGAGCGTCCTGCTGATCGGGCGCGTGAAGCGGGAGCCGAATGTGCGTGTTATCGTCCATGACAAATCTTCCCTTGCGCCGGAGGGCAAGCCCGTTGCTTTTTGCCTTGACCCGGAAACAGGCTTTTCATGGATAGGCGAATACGACATAACCGCCGACGAGCTGCTATCCGGCGCGGGCGGGAACACCGCCACCAAGACCGAACAAGCCGAGAAGCTGATACTTGACCTGCTTGCAGACGGGAAAGAGCTTGCCAGCGAGGACATTGTAAAGGCCGCAGCCGAAGCCGGAATATCCGAGAGGACGGTTAAAAATGCCCGCCGCAATCTTGATACCCGGATAGAAGTCATACGCCGGGGAAATCAATGGTACTACCGCAGGAACGAAGCCAAGAGTGCAAAGTAAGAATGCAATCCGTAGATACCTTTGCATTGTTGCATCCTTGCACCCTTACCCGATATGACCGCCTCATGTGCCGACCACATGGGGCTTTATCTTTGAAAGGAGAGCCTATGAACAATGAAACCAGCAAGACCAGCACCCCCGCCGCTTCCCCTCTGACCGCCAAACCCGACCTTGTGAAGAACATCGGCGGCACGACCTTTGATATTCATATCCATTTCAGCGAAACCAGCCGGGAAACCTTTACGGACAAGGTTGTGCGTCTTATCCAGAACGACAGCGGCGATGAAACCGCTTAAAAGCAAGATACTTTTTTCTTGTTCCTTATTGACAAAACCCGAAGGGCAGTATCGTGGTCGAGTGCGGAAAGCTCCTGCAGCGCAACGGCTACCGCATCAAGATCATGAACACCATCAATTTCAAGAAGTCCATGCACTACAACCCCTTCTCCTATATTCACAGCGAAAAGGACATCTTGAAGCTGGTCACGACCCTGATTGCCAACACCAAAGGTGAAGGCAAAGGCGGGGACGATTTCTGGCTCAAAGCGGAGACGCTGCTTTACACGGCGCTGATCGGCTACATCCATTATGAGGCCCCGGAGGAGGAGCGGAACTTTTCCACCCTGATTGAGTTCCTGAACGCGATGGAGACACGGGAGGACGATGAGGACTTCCAGAACCCTGTTGACCTGATGTTTGAGGATTTGGAAAAGCGCAAGCCCGACCATTTCGCGGTGCGACAATACAAGAAATACAAGCTGGCCGCCGGTGTTGTATGCTTTAGAAGACTTCTTAATCAGTCGGTTAGGAAGTCGCCTAAAACATACAACCTTACATAATCGAAGAAAGGAGACAATCGCATGGATACAAGAATGATAACTGCCCTGTACGAGCGACTAAGCCGTGATGATGACTTAGAGGGTGAATCCAACAGCATATCCAATCAAAAACGCCAGTTGGAAGACTACGCTCGTTCACAGGGCTTCCCGAATCCAGTCCATTTTACGGACGATGGCATAAGTGGCACTTGCTTTGACCGTCCCGGATTTCTGGCAATGATGAAAGAAGTCGAAGCCGGACGAGTGGAATATCTGCTCATAAAGGACATGAGCCGTCTGGGGCGTGACTATCTGAAAGTCGGTCAGATAATGGAAATTCTCCGACAGAAAGGTGTCCGTCTCATTGCTATCAATGACGGCGTGGACAGCGCCAGAGGGGATGATGATTTTACTCCGTTCAGAAATATTATGAACGAGTATTACGCACGAGATACAAGCCGCAAAATTCGCTCCACTTTCCAGTCCAAAGGCAAATCCGGCAAGCACGTCACAGGGTTAGTCATTTACGGCTATCTCTGGAATGAAGCCAGAGACCAATGGCTTGTGGATGAATATGCCGCAGGGATTGTGAAGCGTATCTTCACCATGACAATCGAGGGTATGGGTCCTTATCAGATTGCCAGTAGGCTGAAAGAAGAAAAGGTACTCATTCCCTCCGCTTATCTGGCAACGCACAATGAGGGCGTAAACAAGAACAAGACTTTCAAAGATGTATATGGTTGGGGTTCTTCCACCATCGTCAATATTCTGGACAAGCGTGAATATCTCGGTCATACCGTCAATTTCAAGACCCGAAAGCACTTTAAGGACAAGAAAAGTCATTATGTGCCGGAAGATGAATGGACGATTTTCGAGAATACCCACGAAGCCATCATTGACCAAGAGACTTTCGACCTTGCACAGAAAGTCAGAAGCAAAGTCCGCAGATACCCGGACGGATGGGGTGATGTAGCACCGCTGACAGGCTTGATGTATTGTGCTGATTGCGGTGGCAAGATGTATGTTCACCGCACCAACAACGGCAAGCGAATTTCACAGTACACTTGCTCCCAATACAGTAAAGTACCTGTTGGAAAGCTCTGCACAACACAGCACCGCATCAATGAAAGCGTGGTTCTGGAACTGATTTCTGATTTACTGAAAGCCATTGCCGAATATGCACAGCATGACCGTGAAGAATTTGTCCGTGTGGTGCAGGAAGCGCAGGACAGCCACTTCGCTGCCGATGTAAAAAAGAAGCGAAACAGGCTGACCGTAGCACAGAACAGATTGAACGAACTGGAAGTCCTGCTCTGCAAAATCTATGAGGACAACATCCTGGGCAAGCTGCCGGATGCCAGATATGCCACTCTGGATGCACAGTACGGCAAGGAACAGGCAGAACTGAAAGGCGAAGTCAAAGCTCTGGAAGAATTTCTGCAATCCCATGAGAAAAACAAGAAGTCTGCCGAACGCTTTATTTCTCTGATTGAGAAATATGAGAACTTCGACAATCTGACCATTGCCATGCTGAACGAGTTTATTGATAAAATCATCGTCCATGAGCGTGACCGCAAAGGAAGCATCCAGACTACGCAGGAAATCGAGATTTACTTCAATTTCGTTGGGAAATTCGTTCCACCGCATTTCATGGAAGTGGAGCTGACCCCGGAAGAACTGGAAGAAATCCGCAAGCGTGAGGAACGCAAGGACAGACTGCATCAGAATTATCTCAAACGCAAGGCAAGCGGAGCGCAGAAACGCTATGAGGATAAAATCAAAGCAAAGAAAAAGGCTGAAATGGATGCCAAGAAAAATGCACTCCGAGCTGAGGACGTGGCAAAAGGCGTATTTATTCCAGTTAGCAGTATGCCTAAGTTAGAACCGAAAATCGCACCATCGAAAGGAGCATGATTATGAAAGAATTGAAATCCAAAATTCAACAAAACGGCATTGATTATATCCTTGTAGGAGATTACTATGTGCCGGATTTGAAATTGCCCGAAGCAAGTAAGCCTATCGGAAGATGGGGGCGATTGCATAGAGAGTATCTGCAAGAGCACCGCCCTGCGAGGTATTCTGATTTGATTTTGACCGGTAAGCTATGGGAATATCTCTCTGATTTAGATGCCCAAGCACAGAACAGATATGAGTTGTTAGTTCTGCAACTGAAAGAGAAAGCAGAAATCTCCGAAGAACTGAAAATGACAGACCAAATGGAATGGGTTCGCCAGATGAATGGTGTACGAATGATTGCTGAGGAAATAGTTTTTCATGAATTGATTTACTGCTAAGAAAGGAGCGTTTTATGATATTAGAAGCATTATTCAATGGCGAGATTTACGCCAGCGAGAACATCGTGCCGAGGTCTGACAAGTTTCGACAGATTTCTGCACATATTTCCGAAACTATGACCTACTTCGAGGGCAAGTTGAGCAAAGAGGACTACGCCCTGCTTGAAAAGCTCTGCGACAGCCACGCAGACGAGGGCAACATGACAAACGAGTGCCAGTTTAAGTATGGGTTCACAATGGGAGTTTTGCTGATGTGTGAAATCTTCCACAGTCCATTCTTCCCACGCACCGAGTAAGGAGAAAAACATGGTTCTGATAAAGATATTTTTCAAACTGATGTTACTGCCCATCATCGTGGCAGTAACCTTGATACAATGGGTCAGTATCTTCCTCACGCAGTTCTCAACCGTTATATTCAATCTGCTTGCAGGGCTGATGTTCCTAATAGCAGTTGCCGGATTTATGTTCGGTATCGGCACAGGAACAGAAACGCTCCAAATGCTGACGGTTGCCTTTGCGGTCTTTATCATCCCTCACATTGCCGAATGGCTGATTGTCAGAATAACCGCCATCAATTACGGACTGCGTGAATTTATCAAGTCCTGACCCAACAATTTCATATCGTAAATGAAGCGACAGGTATTTCCTTGTGAAGTCTCTGTCGCTTTTATTTTATCAAATTTAAGGAGGTACAAACCCTATGGAAATGTCTATGAACGAGAAGAAAGCTCTGTATGCCTTTGGCTGTCCGAACCGTGAAGCCACCGTTGAACGCTTGCGTTTTGCGGCTGCACTTGCTCCCGATCCTGCGGCAAAGAAGCTGTTCTACACTCTGGCAGTCAAGCTGAGTGACGAGGACTGCGAGCGTTGGTATCGCTGTTTCCTCTACAATATGCGTAGAGAACTGGAACGCTGTCCCCATCACAAGTATGTGCCGGACAGCTATCCTGTTCCGATTAAGGAGAGCCTGTATGAGTAAGCTGACGAAATACGAAAAAGAAACCATCGTCCTTTTCAACGAGGGCGAGGACACCGCCCACATCCAGACCTACAATGCCGGATTGCGAAAGCGATTGGAAACATTCAGCAAGAAATATCCCGACCTTTGCCGACTGGATAAGACCTATGAGCAAGGCGGCGTGTCCTATGTACTGGACAAGTCCCGACTGTCCATCCGTCTGCAACCACCGTACAGCGAGGAACGCAGACAGAAAGCAAGTGAGAACGCCAAGCAAAACGGCTTCAACAATAAAAATGATTAAGGAGATTATGACTATGAAAATGACAAGAAACGAAATGAAAATCCTGTTTACCTTTGGCTGTGCTGACCGTGAAGCAACGGTCACAAGATTGTTTTATGTAGGTTCGATTACGGTTGACCCTACGGCAAGAAAGCAGATACTGGAACTGGCGAAGAAACTGCATGAGGGAATGACGGACGAGCATTACCGCAACTTCTTCTACTGGATGCGAGCTGATGCAGAACATCCTACGCTCCGCCAGTATCAGCAGGACTACCGCAAGCGACAGTCCGTAGCTGAAAGGCTTGATAAAATCAGTCAGAAGGAACGCTACAAGGGCAGATACAGAAGCCGAAACGGTTTCAGCGACCAGACGGAATAATGTAGCGTTTAGGTTCAATCTGCGGTCAAAATGTCGGGTCTGCATCCGATGTTTTGACCGCATCTATATAGCAATAGACAAAGATATTGCTCCTCTTATTTGCAAAAGAATCAGCGTTACAACAGGCGTATTTATCGTAAGTATATTGCAAAAACGCTCGATATGTGCTATAATAATGCTATATTTTTGCAAAGGAGAGCCACAGATGACTTTTGCTGAGAGAATTAAAAGTGTTCGCCGTCAATCTTTATTGAGCCAAACTGATTTTGCAAAAGAATTAGGAGTGTCATTCTCTACTGTAAATAGATGGGAAACTGGAAAATCAGTCCCAAATTACAAGACGATAAAAAAGATTGATGGCTATTGCCGTGAAAACAATATTCTGTTTGAACTAACGGAAGATTTTTGGGAGGATAAGTAATGGGACTTACACATATCGACTGCTTTAGCGGTCCGGGTGGCATATGCACCGGACTTCATGCCGCCGGATTTGAAACTAAGGTGGCTATTGAATACATCAAGAGTTGTGTAGATACATACTCAAAAAATCATCCGGAAGTTCATGTAATCCACTCTGACATTAGAGAAGTAACTGCTGAACAGATTTTGCCGTATATTCCGGAGGGCGGCGTAGATCTCGTTACGTCCGGAATGCCGTGCGAGACCTTTTCTACTGCCGGAAATACGTCTCGTTCATTCTATGATGATAGACAGTTCTTATTCAGAGAAGGAATCAGAATTGCCCAGATTGCAAATGCCAAGATGATTTTATTTGAAAATGTTCCGGCAATTACAACCAAGACAGTTGCTAAAAATTCAAAGAAACTGATTGTGGATGTACTCAAAGAAGAATTGGTTGCCGCAGGATATTCAAATTACATCGAGGTTGTTCTTAGTGCCACTCATTTCGGAGTGCCGCAGAGAAGAAATAGATATTTCATTCTGGCAACCAATATTCCACACTTAAAACTTGTTGCTCCGTCCAGAACATCTGAGCGTGAAGTGACCGTGGAAGAAGCTCTTGCAGGGCTGAGAAATGTAATTCCAAACTCCGGAAAAGAAGCAACATCTTACACCGGTAAAGAATCTGAATTTTCATTGTTAATGAAAAACCATGCATTCTGGAAGCGTGAAGAATTTGCCGGGGAAAAAGTGAGTTACCAAATGCCGATGAAACATCGTGAGTGTACGCTGAAAAGATTTGCGCTATTGAATCCTGGCGAGAGCTTGAAAGATTTGTTTGATAGATATACTGGCGAGGAGCGAGAAAAACTTCAAGCAGAAAGAATTATGCCAAAGAAAATGTTCATCAAGCGTAACTATCGTTTGAAACTCGATGAACCATCTCCTACTGTAACAAGTCATTGTTTGGATGAATTTGTTCATCCAAAGCATGACCGAGCATTAACTGTTAGAGAATGTGCTCGATTACAGTCTTTTCCAGATTCTTATGATTTTTGTGGAGGACCGTATATCGTACCTCATATTGACAGAACGGTTCAAGATAAGTATGAACAGATTGGCGATGCTGTTCCTCCGCTTCTTGCATACGCATGGGGAATACAAATCAATGAGATTATGAAGGAGGCATAAGCATGGATAAAGGAAAAGTAGATTTTAGAATTTTCTGCCGTGATGTTTATAAAGAAACATGGGAGAAAGAATTTCTGATTGAATGTCAAGGAAAAGAAAGCCACTCTGCACAGCAAATCGCAAGATTAGCAGCACAGCGTAAAGCCATAGACAAAGTGCTGGTTGAAGCCCTGTTGAAATATTCGCCGGATGTATCTGAAAGTGATATTTGGAGAGAAATCGCTATTACTCATAAAGTCAATGTTGCAGAACTATCCGATTTTGGTATTCCAGAAGAACAACAGGCATCTGTGATTGAGCGTTGTTTGTCTGCGCATCAGAGTTGGATAAAATCAAGCGGACATTCTTTTGAACGTTATATCTCCAATATTGACAACGCACTTTTGAGAAAAAACGAAATTCGCTTTATTCTTCAATCTGAATTAACCAGTATGATTAAAAGCGGACAGCTCACAAATACTTCTGAAGATATTGAGGGCTTGAAAACATGGGGTAAAGATTTTGACCTTTATGCCATCCAGTCAGTTCACGGCGATACTCATGTGTTTGGATGCATCCAGTCCAAGACAAGTATTAGAGATAGAGTTGGTAGAGATGTAACATTTTCTCATAATGCTATGGACGGACTATTTTGGTCTGTTGGCGTAACTTTGGATGGTAATTTTTTGAATATGCCGGAGTTCATTCACATGGTTAACGGTGGAGGTTCTTATCGTAACAATGGTTGGCATGGTATGTATGCAATGTCGGGCATTGATAGAGATAACGGACGCATTTTCAAAGTAGATGATTCAATGTCATTGTTCATAGAACACGCAGTTGCCGCCGCAAAACAATTCATATCTGACAGACGCCAACTTAATAAAGATTGGAAACCTAAAACCAAATAATGACTAAGCCAAAGGCGATCAACCGTAAAAAGTTGGTCGCTTTTGTTTTATCCATTATTGCGAAAGGAGTTGACCCGATGCCCAATGAAAAATTGGAAAAGCTGAAACACGAACAGTATGTTGCGGAGCGAAAGCTGACCGCAGCCAAGCACAAGGAAAAGCGACTGGAAAGCGAAATCAAGCGACTGACCCGAAGCGAGAGAACCCACCGACTTTGCACTCGTGCCGGAATGTTGGAAACCTTTTTGAGAGAGCCGACTGTTCTGACCGATGATGATGTGATGGAGCTTTTGACTTTCATCTTCCACAGCGAAGCGGTTCAAAAGAAGCTGAATATGCTGATTGAGAACCGAAAGAAAACGGAGCAACCGAACGGGAGCTAAAAACCCTTTTGTAAGAAAGGGCGCAATTATACACCACCTAAAGATGGTGATTGCGTTCTGCCGAAAGCTCCTTGCAGGAAGCCGATGATTTCCGCAAAAGTCCTTTGCTCCAATCATCCAGAGGAAGCTACACTTCCCCTGCGCTGTCTTGCGACAGCTACCCCTTTGTGGACTTGCCGCCGATGAACGATTGCGAGCAATCATTCACCGCCGACAAGTTTATTTTTTCATCCCTGACCGTGCTGAAAAGTATCGGTCATTTTTTATTGCACCGAGAAAGGAGGTTCAAACAAAATGCCAGTACCCCATCTGAACATAAAAATTGTTCAGAGAAGCAAGGGCAAGTCTGCTGTTGCCGGAGCAGCTTACCAAGCCGGAGAAAGATTGTTTTCCGAGTACGACCAACAATGGAAAAACTATCTTCGCAAGAAAGAAGTGGTTTACACGGAAATCATGCTTCCGGCAAATGCACCGCCGGAATATGCTGACCGCACTACACTCTGGAACTCTGCCGAGGAAGTGGAGAAGCAATGGAACTCACAGCTTGCAAGGCGATTTGTAATTGCCCTGCCCAGAGAAGTACCGATTGAAATGTGTCCGCAGATGATGCAGGAATACTGCAATGAGCATTTTGTGTCCAAAGGAATGTGTTGTGATTTTGCAATCCATGACCCAGATCCTCCGGGACACAATCCCCATTGCCACATCATGCTGACAATGCGAGCCATTGACGAAAACGGAAAATGGATGCCCAAGAGCCGAAAGGTTTATGACCTTGACGAGAACGGCGAGCGTATCAAGCTTCCGTCCGGCAGATGGAAAAGTCATAAGGAAAGCACCGTGGACTGGAACGAGCAATACCACGCCGAGGAATGGCGTCACGGATGGGAAGTCATTCAGAATAAATATCTGGAGCTTGCCGGAAGTGCCGAGCGTGTGGATATGCGTTCCTACGAAAGACAAGGGCTTGATATTATCCCGACTGTTCACATGGGAGCCGCCGTTTCTGCTTTGGAACGAAAAGGCATCCAGACGAACATCGGCAATCTCAACCGAGATATTAAAGCCGCTAACCGCATGATGAACGCTATCCGCAGTACCATCAAAAGTCTGCGAGACTGGATTTCTGATATTGTATCTGCGACAAAAGAAGTCATTGCAGAAGCAAAAGCAGAAAAAGAAAATGCTTCGCCCGACCTTTCCACTCTGCTTCGTGATTATATGAATCTGCGAAAGGCAGAGCGTAGTGACTGGTCGAGATACGGACAGCAGAAAGGCACGATGGATGATTTGAAAGCTGTTTCCCAAGCTATCAATTATCTGCGTGAACATCAGCTTTTCACTCTGGAAGATTTGGACACCGCCCTGCAAGGCGTGAACGAAAAAGCCAGAACTATCAACGCTGATATGAAAAAGGCATCTGCCCGAATGAAGGTCATTACCGGCATACAGAACGCCGTGGCAGACTGCCAGACCCACAAGGCAGTCCATGACAAATATATCAAAATCGGTTGGAAAGTTGCACAGTCGGTTTATGCGGACAGCCACAAGTCGGAACTGGATGCCTACAACAAAGCGTTCCGTTATCTGAAAAAGCAAGGTGTAGATTTGAATGTGAATCTGGATGCCCTGCAAACGGAATATGACAATCTGCAAGCATCCCATACCGAGCTTGCCGGACAGCTTGCTACCGTCAAAGAGGAATTACAGCCGATGAAAGATATTCGCTACTGGGTCGGCAAAGTCCTCACGCCGGAACAGGCAGAGGTTGAGAAGAAGCCAGAGCCGAAGCACTCTGTCACAGGAAAGCTCAACCACTACCGAGACCAAAAGAAGCAACAGCCGGAGCAGACCACTCCGCAACAGCAACACAGAAAACAGAATATGGAACTCTAACAGGCACTTGCCGTTTTCTTTGCGAAAATGTCGAGTGCTTTTTTGTTTCCCGAAAGGATGATGCAATGAATGTATTTGAAGCAGTAAAAGGAAATGTTACCACCCGACAGGCGGCAGAGATGTACGGCATCCGTGTCAGAAGAAACGGCATGGCAGTCTGCCCATTCCACAATGACAAAAATCCGAGTATGAAACTGGATATGCGTTTCCATTGCTTCGGGTGCGGTGCGGATGGAGATGCAGTTGATTTTGTTTCCAGACTGTACGGCTTGCCGAGCAAGGAAGCCGCCATGAAGCTGGCTGATGATTTCGGTCTCTGCTATGACCGCAGACAGAAACCATCTGTCAGACCAAAGGTTCGTGAGCCTACTCCCGAACAGAAATATCAGATTGAAGAAAATCGTTGCTACAAGGTTCTGACCGATTACTTCCATCTTCTCAGAGAATGGAAAGAACTGTACGCCCCGAAACAGACGGATGATGTGTGGCATCCCCTGTTCGTGGAAGCCCTGCAAAGAGAAAGCTATATCGAATATCTGCTTGATATTCTTCTGTATGGCACTCCCGAAGAAAAGCAGTCCCTTGTAGCCGAGCAAAGAAAAGAGGTGATAAAACTTGAACAGCGAATTGCAGAACACCGTGGAGGAAGTCCGAAACAGTTTGGAGCAGAGCCAGAAAGGTAAGGTCTACAACACAGCAGCGAATTATAAAAAGGTTCTGCAATACGACCCACTGCTGAAAGGAGCAATCCGAAAGAATATGCTGACAGAACGCATTGATATTGTGAAGCCCCTCGGTTGGAAGCGTGACAGTCCCACGCTGACCGATATGGATGTAAAATATCTGCTTCTGTATTTTGAAGAAAACTACGGTCTGACCGTGGAGAAAAAAATCACAGATGCAATAACGGTGATCGCCAACGAAAACCGTTATCATCCAGTCTGCGATTTCCTTAATTCCCTGCAATGGGACGGACAGGAACGCATCCGTCATTGTCTGCATCATTTCCTCGGTTCAGAGGAAAATGAGTACACTTATGAAGCCTTGAAGCTCTTTATGTTGGGAGCTGTCAGCCGAGTATTCAAGCCCGGATGCAAATTTGAAGTGATGCTCTGTCTCGTTGGTGGACAGGGTGCAGGAAAGTCCACATTCTTCCGTCTGCTTGCCGTCAATGATGACTGGTTCTCTGACGATTTGAAGAAACTGGACGATGACAATGTGTACCGCAAGATGCAGGGGCATTGGATAATCGAAATGTCAGAAATGATTGCCACAGCCAACGCCAAGAGCATTGAAGAAATCAAGTCCTTTCTGAGCCGACAAAAGGAAACCTACAAGATACCGTATGAGACCCATCCGGCAGACAGATTGCGACAATGCGTGTTCGGTGGTTCTTCCAACACACTTGATTTTCTTCCCCTTGACCGCACAGGCAACCGCCGTTTTCTTCCTGTCATGGTCTGCCCGGAACAGTCCGAGGTTCACATACTGGAAGATGAAGCTGCATCCAGAGCCTATATCGTTCAGATGTGGGCAGAGGTCATGGAGATTTACCGAAGCGGTAATTTCAAGCTGAAACTCAGCAAGGAAACAGACGCATTTCTGAAAGCCCATCAAAGAGAGTTCATGCCGGAGGACACAAAAGCAGGACAGATTATTGATTATCTGGAACGCTATTCCGGCAATATGGTCTGCTCCAAACAGCTTTACCGTGAAGCGTTGGGAAATGACTATGACGAGCCGAAGCAATGGCAGCTACGAGAAATCAATGACATTATGAATAATGCCGTCACAGGTTGGAGGGCATTTGCAAATCCGAGATACTTCCCAGAGCCTTACCGCAGACAGCGAGGTTGGGAACGCATCCCCACCGACAACGAGCCTGACAACAACACAGGAGAATTTCACGAACTGACGGAAGCAGAAATGCAACAGCTTGAACTTCCCGAAGAATGGTTACGATGAAAAATCCCTTTCCGTTGTCGGGCAGATTGTCGAGCCGGTTGTCGGTCTGTTGTCGGGCAGAAAGCGAAAATCCATTGATATTACTGGACTTTTCTTTCTATGACAACAATGACAACAGAAATATAAAAGAAAAAGTAAATAGTAAAAAAGCAGATAAGCCCGATTAAGAAAAAGAGTTTTCCGAAGTCCGTTGTCGGTACTTCGTTGTCAGACCTTTCCTTGTCGGGCTTTATTCATTTCAAGGAGGTATTCAATGAACGCAACAGCAATTCAGACCGCAAACAACACACAGCCCTGTTTCCGCAAGACCATCGACAAGACCACCTATGTGGTGCGTGTCCATTTCAGCGAAACGGCGAAAGAGACAATGCAGGACAAAATCAAGAGACTGCTCCGTGAGGAGGTGGCGAAGATGTGACTTTTTTGTGAATTTGATTAAAAAGTCCTTGACAATTTGCATCAGGAAAAACAGCCAAGTCGATTCTGATTAGCTGCGGTGCGCGTCTGGCCCCCTTTGACATTCAGGAACTGCGGGAGCTGACCGCTTATGATGAGCTGGAACTGGACACCCTGGGCGACCGGAAAACGGCTCTGTTCTTCATTATGAGCGATACCGATGACACCTTTAACTTTTTGATCTCTATGGCCTACACCCAGCTTTTCAATCTGCTGTGTGAAAAGGCCGATGATGTGTATGGAGGCCGTCTGCCGGTTCATGTGCGCTGCCTCATTGATGAGGCGGCCAACATCGGGCAGATTCCCCGTCTGGAAAAGCTGGTGGCAACAATCCGCTCCCGCGAGATTTCGTGCTGTCTGGTCCTTCAGGCACAGTCTCAGCTCAAAGCATTGTATAAGGACAACTGCGACACCATCATCGGCAACATGGATGCCCGTATCTTCCTGGGCGGCTCGGAGCCTACGACATTAAAGGAACTGAGCGCCGCGCTGGGCAAGGAAACCATTGATATGTATAACACCAGCGTCACCAAGGGTACGCAGGAAAGCCACGGGCAGAACTTTCAGAAGCTGGGCAAGGAGCTGGCCTCCGTGGATGAGCTGGCCGTTCTGGACGGCAGCAAGTGCATCCTCCAGCTTCGCGGTGTGCGGCCGTTTTTGTCAGACAAGTACGACATCACCAAGCACCCGAACTACAAATACCTATCCGATTTTGATAAGAAAAACGCCTTCAACATAGAGCGTTTTCTTTCCACCAAGCTCAAACCGAAGCCGGGCGAACGGTTTGAAGCCTTTGATATTACCCTGCCCGATGGGGAGGCTGCCCCCGCTTAACGCAGCCTGATTTTGGAACGAGGAAAGCGTGCCTTCCAAACAATAAAATATTTGGAGGTACTTTATTATGGCATTTTTCAATTCTGCAGTTGGTGTTCTTCAGACCCTCGTTGTGGCGCTCGGTGCCGGTCTCGGCATCTGGGGTGCGATCAATCTTCTGGAGGGCTATGGCAATGACAATCCCGGTGCAAATGCTCATGTACGGTAAAGTATCACAAGAAAATTATGTCGAATTGACAGCCGCCTCCGCTATACCGAATAAGGAAATAAAGAGTCCTCAAATTTTGCGCTACTAAATGAAGACGAGCGGAAGTAATCTCCCGCTCGTCAGTAAACTTAACTATGCCATATCAATCCCGCTTCTTTCCCGCCACCGGCACTAAGAACAGCGCGGGCAACAGCAGGAAAGCGGTACAGACCAGCCCCCAGGGTATGGACACCTGCTGGGCTACCAGCCCCACAATAGGCCCGCCGATGATCTGCCCGAAAGAGTCCAGCTGTCCGCTGGTGGAAAAGACTGTGGCGCGCATTTTCTCATCCACATGGTCGTTCATCCAGGCGGCCAGCACAGGCTCCTTGATGGTGCGCATAAGCCCCGCCAGCAGGAACATCAACAACATGAACCAAAAGCTCCGCCCCACCGCGAAGAGAACCAGGCACAGGATATACCCGGCGCTGGTGGACATGACCACACTGGTTCGGCTGACAGTCCCTTTTTTCTCCATGCGGGCGATGAGCAACTGAGAAGCCAGAATACCTAAGCCGCTGCCGATAAGACTGATAACACCGAACCAAGTGACGCTGTTCAGCGGCCCGATAACGGGTATTACCGTGTCATCCAGAAAATGAGCGGTGGAGAGCCGGTCAAAGCCTTCACTGGCAAGTCCCCCGCATAGTGTGATTGCTAAGAGCGCCAGCAACACAGGTGCGCCTTTCACAAAGCCCAGGTTGAGCTTGAACAGGCAGACAAAGTCTTTAAGCAAGCCCTGCCGTTCCTCAATAGCAGGGGAGAAGTTGGTTTCTGGCATGATGCGAACCAACACCAGCCCCAACAACAAGCACAAACTGCCCCCCAAGATGACAGGCATTTGCAGGTTTATGTTTCCCAGCAGTGTGCCCAGCACCACGCCCAGAACGCCGCCGATTTGCCCCATTTGACTGCCCCGCAGGAACACCTTGTCTATGGGTTTGTCCTCTTCCTCCGAGGCAATCCACGCCTCCAGAGCGCCGGTGATGAAGGTATCACCGCAACCCCAGACAACCTGGGCCAGCAGAACCGGCGCGAACCACGGTAGCGCACCCTCCATCAGAAAGCCCAGGCCGTAGAGGAAAATTCCAATCAGCACCGAGCGCCGACGGCTATACAAATCCGCCACCACACCGGTGGGTATCTCGAACAGAAAGCAGGAGGTCTCCAGAACCGTCCCTACCAGGACAAGCTGGAAAGCATCCAGCTGCACCACCTCCAGGTGGTACACGATGGAAAGCACTGTGGACATAGAAACCGCCAGGGAAAAGACAAATCGGAACAGCAGGTAGACAGAATATGCCTTTGAATTTTTAGCAAACATGAAGTTACATTCTCCTTTACGAATTAGTGGGTTGTTTTGTGAAACAAGCCCGACTGCCGCGCAGGAAGGGCAAACTTCTCAGCCCTTTCTAACAGTGATTTTAGAAAAGGCCTCCTAAAGTGCCCAAAGCGCCGTTAAAAGACTTGTTTCTGTTTTTGCAGTTTGCCATATGAATACCTCCGATACTGAAATTAGAACAACATGGCTGTTCTTCTTCGCGATATTATAGCAAATGGGCTTTGTGTTGTCAATGTAAAGAGAAGCGAGAGCGAGAGCGAGAGCGAGAGCAAGTTTCTACCACGGTGCCAAAATCCGCAATTCTGCGGTTTTGCCCCTCGCGGGAAACTTGTTGGGGAGTGCCTTCCCCAAACCCTGCTATGCGGCTTGCGCCGCTTATCCCCGCCGCGCTCATGCGGCAAGAAAGGAGGTCACGACCATGCGAAAAAAATACAACACACCCCACCGCAGCCGCGTTGTGAAAACCCGGCTGACCGAAGATGAATACGCCGACTTCACAGCGCGGCTTGCGCCCTATGGTATCAGCCAGTCGGAATTTCTCCGGCAGGCGATCCGGCGTACCACCATACGCCCCGTACTCCATGTGTCGTCGGTCAATGACGAACTGCTCTCCGCTGTCGGGAAGCTCGCAGCCGAGTACGGCAGGATCGGCGGCAACCTCAACCAGATTGCCCGGTATCTGAACGAGTACGGCGCGCCCTATCATGCGTTGTCCGGCGAGGTACGCGCCGCCATAGCCGACCTTGCCGCCCTCAAGTATGAAGTCTTAAAGAAAGTAGGTGACGCGGTTGGCAACACTCAAACATATCAACTCTAAAAACGCCGACTACGGAGCCGCCGAACAATACCTGCTCTTTGAGCATGACGAATTTACCATGAAGCCCGTCCTTGATGAAACCGGCAGGCTTATCCCCCGCGAGGACTACCGGCTGTCTACGCTGAACTGCGGCGGGGAGGATTTTGCCGTTGCGTGTATGCGGGCCAATCTCCGCTATGAGAAAAACCAGCGGCGGGAAGATGTGAAAAGCCACCACTACATCATCAGCTTTGACCCGCGGGACGGGCCGGACAACGGCCTGACCGTAGACCGGGCGCAGGCGTTGGGGGAGCAATTCTGTAAAGAACATTTCCCCGGCCACCAAGCCCTTGTCTGCACCCACCCGGACGGGCATAACCACAGCGGCAACATTCATGTGCATATCGTCATAAACAGCCTGCGGATTGAGGAAGTGCCGTTCCTGCCCTACATGGACAGGCCAGCCGACACGAAAGCCGGCTGCAAGCACCGATGTACCGACGCTGCCCTGCGCTACTTCAAATCCGAAGTCATGGAGATGTGCCACCGGGAGGGGCTTTACCAAATCGACCTCTTGAACGGCAGCAAGAACCGCATCACCGACCGGGAGTATTGGGCGCAGAAAAAGGGACAGGCCGCGCTGGACAAGCAGAACGCCCCCATGATTGCCGATGGTATCACGCCCCGGCAGACCAAGTTTGAAACGAACAAGGAGAAGCTGCGGCAGACCATACGGAAAGCCCTTGCCACCGCCGCCAGCTTTGACGAGTTTTCCTCTCTGCTGCTGCGGGAGGGTGTGACCGTCAAGGAGAGCCGGGGGCGGCTGTCCTATCTCACGCCGGACAGGACAAAGCCCATCACCGCCCGGAAGCTGGGCGACGATTTTGACCGCACCGCCGTCCTTGCCGTTTTGGAGCAGAATGCCGCCAGAGCCATAGAAAAGGCCGCAGCCATACCTGAATACCCCTGGCAGGAGAAACGCGGCATACAGCCCGCAAAAGCCCCTCAAACCGCCCCCAAACAGGACGGAGTGCAGCGGCTTGTGGACATTGAGCAGAAAATGGCCGAGGGCAAAGGCCGGGGCTATGAACGCTGGGCGAAGATACACAATCTGAAGCAGGCCGCCAAAACGCTGTCCGTCTACCAGCAATACGGCTTTACTTCCCCGGAGCAGTTAGAAGCCGCCGTTGACACCGCCTATCAGAAAATGCGCCAGACCAGCGGCGAACTGAAAGCACTGGAAACGAAGCTGCAAGGGAAAAAGAAGTTGCAGCGGCAGGTGTTGGCCTACGCCCAGACCAAGGCCGCCCGCGACGGGCTGCGGGCACAGAAATCCGAGAAAGCCCGCGCCGCATACCGGCAGGCCCATGAGAGCGATTTTATCATAGCCGACGCAGCAGCCCGGTATTTCAAGGCGCATGGCATTACCAAGCTGCCCGCCCGGAAAGCGTTGCAGGCCGAGATCGAGCAGCTTATCTCCGAGAAAGACGGCCTGTATAACACCTATCACGAACAGAAACAGCGGTTCAAGGAGTTGCAGACCGTCAAGCGGAACATCGACCAGATTTTGCGCCGGGACGAGCCGCACCGCAGAAAGGAGCAGAGCCATGAGCGATAACCTGCCCCACATGGACTACCGCCAGCACCGGCGGGCGCGGCGGCTGGTACATGAGTGCTGTAACTACGATGAGGGGAACTGCCTGCTATTGGACGACGGGGAGCCTTGCGTGTGCGTCCAGAGCATTTCCTTTTCCCTCATGTGCCACTGGTTCCGTGTGGCTGTCCTGCCCCTTGACGGGGAGCTGGCCGCAGCCCTCTTGTGCCGGGGAAGCCGGAAACGGTGTGCCGTCTGCGGGGCGGCCTTTGTCCCCAAATCCAACCGGGGAAAATACTGCCCCGACTGCGCCGGGCGCATGAAGAAAATCAAAGCCGCCGAGAGAAAGCGGAAACAAAGGCAGAGATGTCACGCTTTAGAGCCTTTCAAACCCGCATAAATCAAGGCTTTTTTCGTGGGTGTCAAAGGGTACGCGATACATTTATCCTTTTCCCCCGGAAACGGCGTTTTAATGCGTGACAATACGCCAAAATCAACCCGAACACAGGGAGGTGATCCTATCGCTGATTATATCAGGGCAGACACGCGGCTGCCCGCCTATCTGCCGTATCCCCGTTTCCTGCTGAAAATGGAGATTTCACAGACCGCCAAGCTGCTGTATTCGCTGCTGTTAGACCGTTCCACCCTCTCCCAGAAAAACAAGTGGCTGGACGACGAGGGCAGGATTTATATTATCTATCCCATCGCGGAGATAGCAGAAATACTGGATAAAGGCAGCACCACCATCAAGGGGGCGCTTAATGAACTGGACACGGCGGGGCTGTTGGAACGGGAACGGGGCGGCTTCTCCGCACCGAACCGGCTTTATGTCAAAGTACCGCCAGTGCCACAGGTACAGTTTTCAGACCAACTGATGGCCGGAAAAGCGACCCTCATACAGTCGGAAAAGCGACCTTATGACGGTCGGAAAACCGACCCTATGATGGTCGGAAAACCGACCCCTAACAAAACTAATATAAACAACTTAATAGAGAACCAAACAATGAGAGCGAGTGGGGAGCCGCCCACAGCTTATGGCCGATATGAGAATATTTTTCTGTCAAAGGACGAATATGACGAGTTACAGGCAGAATACCCGGACAGGCTGGAACGGCTGATTGAGGAAATGAGCCATTACCTTGCCGCCAGCGGGAAAGCCTACCAGAATTATGCCGCCGCCTTGCACAGATGGGCGGCCAATGACAAAAAGGGAGCCGTAAAACAGGGCATCCCCGACTATACCTGTATGGAGGGAGAAAGCTTATGACAAGTGAAATCAAAGATATTTTGGAGAACATGACAACCGCCGCCCCGGAGATGGAGGACTATATCGGCGAGGACGGACTGCTTTACTGCGGAAAGTGCCATACGCCGAAAGAAGCCTACTTCCCGGAGGGTAAGGAGCTGTTTGGCCGTGACCGCCACCCGGCAGAGTGCGACTGCCAGAGAGCCGCCCGTGAGCAGCGGCAGGCCGCCGAGGAACACCGCCGCCATGTGGAAGCCGTGGAAAATCTGAAACAGAGGGCTTTTGCCGACTCAGCCATGCAGCAATGGACATTCGAGAACGACAACGGCAGAAACCCGCAGACCGGGATTGCCCGGCGGTATGCGGAGCATTGGGAAGAAATGCAGGCCGAAAACATCGGCTGCCTGTTCTGGGGGAACGTCGGCAACGGGAAAAGCTACCTTGCGGGCTGTATCGCAAACGCCCTCATGGAGAAAGAAGTCCCCGTATATATGACGAACTTCGCCGTTATCCTGGGCGACCTCTCTCCCGGCTTTACAGGCCGGAATGAGTATATTTCCCGCCTTTGCCGCTATCCGCTGCTTATCATTGACGACTTCGGCATGGAGCGTGGCACCGACTATGGACTGGAACAGGTATTCCATGTGATTGATACCCGATACCGCAGCAACAAGCCGCTGATCGCCACCACCAACCGCCCGCTGGACGAGTTGAAAAAGCCGACAGACACGGCCCATTCCCGGATTTATGACCGACTGCTGTCCATGTGCGTCCCGATACGCTTTACTGGCGTCAACTTCCGGCAGGAAACCGCAAAGCGGAAAATGGAAACCATGAAGAAACTGCTGGCTGAATGAAAGGAGTATTGCCTATGGAGAATATCAAGCAGCACGACCACCGTACCACCCGCCGCCCCGACTGCGTGACGGAAATCCGCATGGGGAATACCGTTCTTGTCGTGTCCGGCTTTTTCAAGAAAGACACCACCAGCACCGCCGCCGACAAGATGGCGAGGGTACTGGAAGCGGAAGCCGCTGCTACACAAAAAAAGGCGATTTGACAAGCTGTAAAGAAGCAGATTTATCACTTTTACCGCTGTACAGCCGCCCCTGTTCCGTGGTACAATGAAACCACGGAATAGTGGGGCTGGCTGTCGGAAACGGAGGATTTTATGTTAAGACAAGCCACCCAAAACCTCATTACCGCCCTTTATCCGAGATTGTCCCATGAGGACGAATTGCAAGGCGAGAGCAATTCCATTTCCAACCAGAAACGGATTTTGGAAGCCTACGCCAAGCAGAACGGCTTTACCAATCTGCGCTGGTACACCGACGACGGCTACTCAGGTGCGAACTTCCAGCGGCCCGGATTTCAAGCCATGCTTGCAGACATTGAAGCCGGGAAAGTCGGCACCGTCATAGTCAAGGACATGAGCAGGCTGGGGCGTAATTACTTGCAGGTGGGATTTTACACGGAAATGCTGTTCCCTCAAAAGGGCGTGCGTTTTATCGCTGTCAATGACAACGTGGACAGCGCAAACGGCGGCATGGACAATGATTTTACCCCTCTGCGGAACTTATTTAACGAATGGCTGGTGAGAGATACGAGCAAGAAAATCAAGGCAGTAAAGAAAGCAAAAGGCATGAGCGGCAAGCCTGTAACCAGCAAGCCAGTCTATGGCTATCTCATGGACAAGGACGAGAACTATATCGTTGACGAGGAAGCCGCCCCGGTTGTCCGGCAGATTTACCAGCTTTGCCTTGCGGGAAATGGCCCGACCAAGATTGCCCGTATGCTGACGGAGCAGCAAATCCCCACGCCGGGGACGCTGGAATACCGCAGGACGGGCAGCACCCGCCGCTACCACCCCGGCTATGAGTGCAAGTGGGCGACAAACACCGTCGTCCATCTGCTGGAAAACCGGGAGTACACTGGCTGTCTGGTAAACTTCAAGACGGAGAAGCCCTCTTACAAGGTCAAGCACAGCGTTGAGAACCCCATCGAGAAGCAGGCTATCTTCCCAAATCACCATGAGCCGATTATCGACACGGAAACATGGGAGCGTGTGCAGGAGTTACGCAAGCAGCGAAAACGCCCGAACCGCTATGATGAAGTGGGGCTGTTCTCTGGTATGCTGTTCTGCGCCGACTGCGGCCATGTGCTGTATCAGCAGCGGTATCAGAACAAGAACCGCAAGCAGGACTGTTATATCTGCGGCAGCTACAAGAAGCGTACCCGTGACTGTACGGCACACTTTATCCGCACCGACCTTTTGACGGCGGGCGTGCTTTCCAATCTCCGGCAAGTGACGGAATACGCCGCCAGGCATGAGAGCCGCTTTGTAAAGCTGCTCATCCAGCAGAACGAAATCGGCGGCAAGAGAAAGACCGCCGCAGCCACGAAGCAGCTTGAACAGGCCCAGACACGCATTGCCGAAGTGAACCGCATTATCAAGCGGCTGTATGAGGACAATGTAAGCGGCAAAATCAGCGACGAGCGTTTCATGGAGCTGTCGGCGGACTATGAGCAGGAGCAGCGGGAACTGAAAGACCGGGCTGCCGCTTTGCAGGAGGAACTTTCCAAGTCGCAGGCCGCCACCGTCAACGCCGAGAAATTCATGGGGATTGTGAGAAAGCACCTTGCTTTTGAAGAATTGACCCCCACCCTCTTGCGGGAAATGATTGAGAAAATCGTCGTGCATGAGTGCAGCTATGACGAGAACGGCACCCGCAGGCAGGACATTGAGATTTATTACAGCTTTGTCGGCAAGATAGACTTGCCGGAAGCCTAACGCCTGACCTATCCGACACAGCCCTAAGTGCCGGATAGGAACGGCAAAATTTTTTACACTTCTATTACTTCTTTATCGCACATTAGCAAAGAGCCAGGGCATGAAACAGCTCATGGCGGGCGGCGGCGTGGCGCTCATCGGCGTCATTCTCGTTCCCCTGCTCTCCGGCCTGTTCGGTTAATCGCCCGCAAGAATCCTTCGCGGCGTCCGCCCCTCGGGGCGGGCGCTGCGGAAAAGGAGGGTAAAGCCCATTGGATTTGATATGGCAGAAATTCACCGAATGGCTGAAGGAGCTGCTGGTCAGCGGCATCATGGACAACGTGAACGGACTGTTTGACAACGTAAACAGCCGCGTGGCGGGCATCGCCGGACAGGTAGGCGCAACGCCCCAGGGCTGGAACAGCGGCGTCTACGGCATGATCCGAACGCTGTCGGACAATGTGATTTTGCCCATCGCGGGCGTGATCCTGGCCTTTGTCATGACGCTGGAGCTGATTCAGCTCATTACGGAAAAGAACAATATGCACGACGTGGACACCTGGATGTTCTTCAAGTGGATATTCAAAACCGCCTGCGCCGTGCTCATCGTCACCAACACATGGAACATCGTCATGGGCGTGTTCGAAGCGGCTCAGAGCGTTGTAAACAGCGCGTCGGGCATCATCATATCGGACACGTCTCTGACGTTCAACGAGCATATCGCGGGATTTGAAGCTGCGCTTGCGGAAATGGAGGTCTGGTCGCTGCTGGGGCTGTGGCTGGAGTCCGTGGTCGTGCATCTTTCCATGTGGGCGCTGACCATCTGCATTTTCATCATCTGCTACGGCAGAATGATCGAGATCT
>OJKC01000585.1_pt1 | contig 29129 bp, 25 predicted proteins | sample 1596401 | NCBI WGS metagenome assembly OJKC01 (sample SAMEA4350162, study PRJEB24818) | metagenome | biome: human; feature: gut; material: faeces | place: Denmark | collected 2013-09 | reverse complement strand
AGTAATGCCTTGACAAAACGGTAAGGAGAGGGTATAAATAATTATAAAATCGCAAAGGAGGGCAGACCATGACAAAGAAATTTCGTTTTATGACGGGCTTGCTGGCCGTAGTGCTGGCATTTGTTATGCTGTCCTCGGTTGCCTATCTCGCAGCGGAAGCCGGCCATGACTGTACCGGCGCAGACTGCGCCATCTGTCATCAGATCCATGTCTGCGAAAACCTGCTTAAGAGCATTGGACTTGCCGGCTCCGCCGCAGCTGCCGCAGCGGCGATCCGATATGTTCTGTGCCGGATCCTTTCCTCCTGCACGGAGGCTGCCCGCGCCTTTATGCTGGTATCGCTCAAGGTAAAACTTTCGGATTAAAACATAAGAACGTTTACAAGGGTGGAGTCTATCTGTTTTCGATAGGCTTTTGCGGCGTTGCCGCTGCCCTTGTATTTTTGCGCCCATTTTTACGTTCTTATTATGATCTGGAGGTCTATTTACCCATGAAAAGAATAATTCCCCTGTGTTTTGCGTTGGTGATGACCGTTGGTCTGCTGGCAGGCTGCGGCAAGCAGAATGAGCCGGCGGCTTCGGATGAAACGAGACTGCGCGTCGTCACCACGATTTTCCCCGAATACGATTGGGTCAGAGAAATTCTCGGTGACAAGGCGGATAACGCCGAAGTGACCATGCTGCTGGATAATGGCGTTGACCTGCACAGCTATCAGCCCACCGCGGATGATATCGTCAAAATCTCCGAGTGCGACCTGTTCATCTATGTTGGCGGCGAGTCGGATGACTGGGTGGACGATGCTCTGAAAAATGCCGCCAACAAGAACATGAAGGTCATCAACCTGCTGGAAGCTCTTGGCGAGCGCGTTAAAACCGAAGAAGTGGTCGAGGGTATGCAGGAAGAGGAACACGACCACGACCATGACCACGAAGATGCCGATGAGCATGACGATGCAAAAGAACACGACCACGAGGAAGAAGCGGAGTACGACGAGCATGTCTGGCTCTCTCTGAAAAACGCCCAAACGCTTTGCAGCGCGATTTCCGCCGTGCTGCAGCAGATCGACCCCGACAATAAGGATACCTATGCTGCGAATGCTTCCGCTTATATCAAAAAGCTGTCCGCTCTTGACGCGGACTATCAGGCTGCCGTGGATGCTGCGGCCTGTAAGACCGTCCTGTTCGGCGACCGTTTCCCGTTCCGCTATCTGGCGGAGGATTACGGCTTGCGCTACTACGCTGCCTTTGCGGGCTGCTCCGCCGAGAGTGAAGCCAGCTTTGAGACCATTTCGTTCCTTGCCGGGAAGGTGGACGAGCTGAACCTGCCCTGCGTGCTGACCATCGAGGGCGTACAGCACAAGATTGCCGAAACCATTGTCCGGAACACGGCTGCGAAAAATCAAAAGGTGCTGACGATGGATTCCATGCAGTCCACCACTTCCAAAGATGTGAAAAACGGCACGACCTACCTCTCTGTGATGGAGCAGAACCTTTCCGTGCTGAAGGAAGCACTGGGTTAAGGAGGTAGGTGTATGGCTCAGCTCACTTGTCAAAATCTCTGCGTCGGCTACGATGGAAAGCCCGTTCTGCAGGATCTGAGTTTCCAGGTCTTTGCAGGTGACTATCTCTGCGTCGTAGGCGAAAACGGCTCCGGCAAGAGTACACTGATGAAAACGATCCTCGGCTTGCAGCCGCCTATCAGCGGCAGGATTTTGACGGGCGACGGGCTGAGGAAAAACGAGATCGGCTATCTGCCGCAGCAAACAATGGTACAGAAGGACTTCCCGGCATCCGTGAGAGAGATCGTTCTCTCCGGGTGCCAGGGACGCTGCGGCAGCCGGCCATTTTACAACAAAGAAGAAAAACAGCTTGCGCTTGATGCGATGGACAAAATGCAGATCACACAGCTTGCAAAGCGCTGCTATCGGGAACTGTCCGGCGGACAACAGCAACGGGTATTGCTTGCCCGTGCGCTGTGCGCTACGCAAAAAATGCTGCTCTTGGACGAACCCGTTTCCGGGCTTGACCCCAAGGTGACGGCTGAAATGTATGCGCTCATCGAAAAGCTCAACTGCGAGGATGGGATCACCGTGATTATGATCTCTCATGATATTGCTGCCGCAGTCCAATACGCCAGTCATATTCTGCATATCGGCGACACCGTTTTCTTCGGAACAAAGGCAGACTATCTTGAAAGCCCGCAAGGGCGGCTGTTTGCCGCAAAGAAAGGCGGTGATGCGCAGTGAATGCAATTCTGGAAAAGCTCGCCTTATACTGGGCGTATCCCTTTGTCCGCTATGCGCTCATTGTCGGTGTGCTGATCGCGCTGTGCTCGTCGCTGCTGGGCGTAACGCTGGTGCTGAAACGCTTTTCGTTTATCGGCGATGGACTTTCTCATGTGGCGTTTGGAGCCATGGCCATTGCCGCCGTGCTGCAGATCACCAACGAAATGCCGCTGGTGATGGTCATTACGATCATCAGTGCCGTGCTGCTTCTGCGTACCGGGCAGAACACGAAGATCAAGGGCGATGCCGCTATCGCCATGATCTCGGTGGGAGCGCTGGCCATCGGCTACCTGCTGATGAACATTTTCTCCACCTCGTCCAACCTCTCCGGCGATGTGTGCAGCACGCTGTTCGGCTCCACCTCCATCCTGACGCTGTCCCGAAGCGAGGTCTGGCTGTGTGCGGGACTGTCCGTGGTGGTCGTGGCGGTGTTTCTGCTCTATTATAACAAGATCTTTGCCGTGACCTTTGACGAGGACTTTGCCAAGGCGGTGGGCACAAAGGTTGATCTGTACAATCTGCTGATCGCCGTCATCATTGCCGTGGTGATCGTGCTGGCGATGAATCTGGTCGGCTCGCTGCTGATCTCCGCGCTGGTGATCTTCCCGGCGCTGTCTGCCATGCGCCTTTTTCAGAATTTCCGGTCCGTGACGGTCTGCTCGGCCGTGCTGTCAGTGAGCTGCGCGGTGCTGGGCATTCTGGTCTCCATTCTGGCGGGGACGCCGGTGGGTTCCACCATCGTGGCCGTAGACATTTTCGCATTTTTGATTTTTTCGGGAATTTCCCGATTGGGAGGTATCCGCACATGAAACAGGTCTTATTCATTCTCGCCGTCGCGTTTTATCTGGTTTCCCTCTGCGCCTGCGGCGATCAAAAGATCCAGTCCAAATCGAAGCAGGACAGCGCGACCGAGCAGGTCGTTCAGGAGCAGATGGCGAATGCCACAGGCGAAACGTCCGCGCCGCCGACCGCAATTCCGGAGCAGCAGCCTGCTTCGGAAGAATCCGTTTCGGAGCCGGAGCAGGCGCAGCCTGCCGAAGCGTTCCCAGACGATGAACCGTCGCAGTCTGCCAGCAACCTCGACGTTGATCTGACCACGCTCAGCAGCACGATGGTGTATTCCGAGGTCTATAACATGATGTATGAGCCGGACCGGTATGTCGGAAAGCGTATCAAAATGGACGGGCAGTTTGCGGTCTATGAGGACCCGAACACCGGCGCGGTGTACACCGCCTGCATCATCATGGACGCGACCGCCTGCTGCTCGCAGGGACTGGAATTTGTCCTCGCGGGCGAGAAAACCTACCCCGATGATTATCCGGAACTTGGTTCGGAGATCACCGTCACCGGCACCTTCCAGCTCTACGACGAGAACGGCACGACCTACTGCCATCTGGTCGATGCGGAGATGGCAGATGGGATGTAAAAGAACCGGCGTACCGTCCGTTTGGGCGATACGCCGGTTCTTTTTTCGAAATTCAGGATTTTGTCTGGTCTTCCTGCTCCTGTAGCTTCTTTTCCAGTGCAGACTGCTTGGCAAGGATCGCGTTGACCTTGTCGTAAAGGTCTTCAATCATGATCTCGGTTTTAAGATTGACCTTATAATCGTTCTCCGCGCGGCGGCGGTCCTTTTCCTCCTGCCGGTTCTGACTCATCATGATGAGTGGCGCCTGAATGGCAGCGACGCAGGATAAGACCAGATTGAGAAGAATAAACGGATACGGGTCAAAGGCGTTCGAAGCTACGAAAAGCTGTCGGCAGACGAGCTTGGCCTGCGTGAAATGCTCTCGCCGGACGGCGTAACAAAAGCAAGAAAAGCCGCATTGGAGCGCCTGCGCAGCCGGTATCCCGGCAGCGGCCTGCACCTCTGGCGGGATGTGTATCATGCACTGAAGGATATTTCAGATATCTGACAAATATACTGTTTCTCGACAGAGTCTTTAGTATTCAAAAAGAAAAGGGCCAGAGGAACTTCCTCTGGCCCCGATAATTTATTCGCGCAGATATGAAGTATTTATCAGCGGCATCTGTCTAAAAAAGCCCTCAAAAAGTTCTGAAGAGGGCAGCATGAAACAAATTTAAAATAGTCAAAAGATCCACTAAAAACTGTGGATCTTTTGCACTGCAAGGGTATGATTGTGTGCCGGATTCTAAAGAAATCTGACATTTGCCCCGCCCATGCCAAGCGCGGTCTTGATGCCGATGCCGCTGTAATCTGCCCAGAGTAGGATAGCGCGCCACAACTCCGCCAACGGAACAGGAAGTCTGGAGTCCAGCGTAACCTTTCCGACAAATGCCGGAATATATACATTTTTTAGATGATATCGAACGGATTTCAATGCGTAATCGCGGATATAAATGCCGCTTTCCAGCATACACAGTGCGTCCGGGTCACAAAGCGGATATTCCTCACAAAAACTGTTCCAACGATTCACAAGACTTTGCAGAATCAGCTTTTCCTGTGGAAAAATCACATAGCGTCCGTTTTGCTTGAACGAAGCGGCGCTCCGAAACTGAATTTCCGTGCACGAGGAGGCAATCTGGCGTGCCTGTCGGATGATGTCTTCAAATTGAATCTCTGTTTTTGGCAGTTTGGAAACAACAGAAATCTCACCTGTGTGCAAGGAAATCGTTTCAATCGATTCTATCGCCGGAGCAAACAGCGCAGAAGCCTCCGTGCTCAGAAGATGGATATTCCATATAGACGTATCCTTTTCTTTATCAAACGTTACGAACTGAGAAATCGGGTGGTCCTGCTGACTGTGAAGCGCTTCCGCTGCGGCAGAAGGAATCTGCGTCAGCAACCACGCATACAGCTTATAGCCATCCGACGGCATAAGCCGGGCGGACAGTTCTAACTGGTAAGTCGTTATCAAGAGAGCTTCACCTCGCACAGACCATATGGATACAATTCACCTTCGTAAAGCGCATATTTTATAGTTCTCGGCGAGATACCATCCGCGCGGTCTTCTTCGTGTCGGTGCTTGCGGAACGAGCGGCTCAGCTCGTTGATTGCCGCTTGCAGTCCGTCCTTTTCGCCGAGGTACGGATATGTAAGCGTTTTGGAAAAGAAGCCCACGCCGCCGCCCAAAAAGAGCGTGTTGTCATAGGAAACTTCTGCTGCATGACGCGGCGCTGTAAAATGGCACAAATAGGTTTTCTCGTAGAAGCTGTCAAACGTCCGAACGCTGTTCATCAGGCTTTCTGCCGTAATTTTCTGATGCAATACCGACTGATCGAGCGTCAGTTTAAAATGAAGCTTCGTTCCGGGACGGATGCACTCGCGGCAGAGGTTGATCCGGTGCGTCTGCCCATCCGGATCTGCATCTATTTTACCGGCGAGGATCATGCAGGTGTCGCTGACTGGCAGGCTGTCCGAAATGCTGAGGCCGCGCAGGATACTGTTCACTGCGTCATCCAGTACCGCGTCGTTCCGATCCTTCTTGAGTTTCAGCGTATGGAGATATGTCCCTTCCGGAAATCCCTTGCGCGTATCGCCAAACGCAGAATGCGGAGAATTGTCCGAAAGGATCCAATCGGTAAGAATCGCGGTGCGGAGCGAACCTTTTACACTGCTTCCAGGAACATAGACGCGTCCGTCTGCTCCGCGCACGAAAGCATTGATTTCCTTTAGAGAATGCTCTGCGTCGAGCGCGTCTGCGGCAGCAATGCTGTAGCGGTTGACAGCGCGGATATCGTTCAGACTCAGGCAGCATTCTGCCGTGAGGAACCGGTAAAGATCCGTCTGCGCCCCCAGCATGAACTGTGTGTACTTATCTTCCAGCTTCCGTTCCAGCAGCAGATGAAAAAACTTTGTTTCATCTAACAGCATCACTTCGTCGCAGGATACTCTGGCAAAACGCGGCGTTAAAAAGACATATTCTTTTTTCACATAGCTTTTGCCGCTGCCAATAAAAACCGGAGCTTTGGCAGTCAGCGTCAGATCGAATACCTCCAGTTGTCCTTCGTGAATCATAACGATACCCCCAGCAGAACAGGAGCTGAATAGCGGTAGACAGGATGTTTTCCGCTTTCTCCGACGTTAAACAGACCGCCGGAAAACTTCCGCTTCAAAACAGACCCTGCGGCAAGAAAATACTGCGTGTCCTTCTTCTGCGGCTCATCTGCGTAGGTTTCAGATTGAATAAAGCCGCCTCTGCGGGTCAGCTGATAATAGGCACCTTCTAAAACAGCTTCGAGGTCTTCCGTTTCGGGCAGCGCCGTCGTCAGCAGCAGATAAGAGTTGCTTTCCCGCGCAAGCGCGTCATGCAGCCACTCGGTCTGATCGTCGAATGGCTCGTCCAGAAAAATCACATCCTCGATTTCAAAAGAACCATATCCGGCGCTGGTCTTCCCGCCGATCCCGCTCATGCCGAGCAAACGGAGCAGCGTTTCATAATAGGGGCCGTCCTCCTCCGGGCAGCACAGCATGAACCACAGGCCGCAATCTTCAAAGAACCGGAACACGCCGACCTGATACGGGTTAGCGTCCTCACCGTCTGTAACAGCCGCTTTCGTGTAATCCTCATGCACGCCGAAGCCTTCCGCTGTTTCTGGAACAAATGCGGCCCCGCCGTGTACGGACACAGAAAATCGCTCAAAGGCATGCACCGGGAGCCAACGCAGCTTTTTCATGGTCTTTCGCTGCCTTGCCGGAAGCTCCTCGGATGAGGGCGCATGGATAAAGGGCTTTGGAAGATAGAATGTATCGCCGCAGTAAGGCATGGCGTCGGAAAGCGTCAATTTCCCGCGCCGGACGGCTTCACAGAGCCGTGTCACGCCTGCTTCACCTTCTGCGTGCAGAGCAGTATGGCAAAGCGCTGAGAAGAGCGTATCGGCGCGGAAGGTTTCTTCCGATGCGTAGAGCGACATTGCAGCGTCGGACAATCCGAAGTGGACAGGTGCGGTGAACCGGAGACTAAACAGAAAACAACTCATAGTTTGCAACCTCCTCAAAGAGGCCCGTCAGAGAAGCCGTATCCGCGTCACAGGCAACACCGGTCAGGCGGAAGTTTGTGAAGCTGACTCTGCCGCTGCCGCGTGAGCCATGTCCGCCAAGATAGTCCAATTGCAGCAGCTTCATGCCCTTCGCAAGCAGTGCCAGATCCTTCTCCGCCTCCGGCATGCCGGAAAACTCATAGACGATATTCACGCCGAAGCTGGTTCCCGGCACAACGCGCTCGATCTGGCGCGGATTTGCAACAGAATTGATCCGGTTGATGGCGTTTTCAAATTTCACCTCGGTCAGGCCAACCGCTTTCATCTGCTCTTTATTATTGACAAAGCAATCGGCAAACTGGAGCCGCGCCGCTCTGACCGGGTCAGCACTTCCGAACAGGCGCAGGATCGGTGCTTCGTCGTTCTTGAAATCCGGCATATGTTCGATGTCACCGGAAAAACTTCTTGCCAGCAGCGTGCGGAGCTTTCCCTTGAGGCTGCTGCCGGGAACGATTGGATTTCCCGTGAGCGTATCGCGGACAACAGGACTGTCGACCGCACCGATCGCGGAAAAGGCGCCGGATGCGCCGATATGCATACCGGTTCGGACGATCAGATCACACTGAATCAGAATTTTCCCGTACATACTTACGCCTCCTTACCGCCGTAATAGCGATGATACGCTACCAGCGCTTCCATATAGTGTGCAAACGCAATCAGAGTCTCGCGATTTGTGCTGATGCCTTTGAGATATTGCAGAAGATGTGCCTTTTCGACAAACACCTTCGTTGCCGGATCGCGCCCGGCTTCATATGCTGTGCGGATGCGCATCATGCCGATACCCGCAATGCTCTCCTTTGTCAGTTCCGGTTCGGTACGGAGCCGCTCGGCGTCATAGATGCCGCTGACGAGACTCAGGAGGTTCCGGATTTTGCTGGTTGTGATCGTCGGGCGCTGCCCGCTCATTTCGCGCATGATCGCGTCAGCACGGTCGATATAGTCATCCGGGACCTTTTCGGCTTGAATTTCTGCGAGCGGCTGGTTGTAAGCCGGGCGCTGCTGCGCGCCATACCCCGAGCGCTGCGGCGGACGGGACTGTCCGCTGCCGGAATAGCCGCGGTTGTAGCCACTGTAGCTGTTATTGTTGTATGCCATCTGTATCCCCCTCCCGGTTCTCATAGACATGAAGATAAATTGCCGTGATTAACTCGGCGCGGTCTGTTTTGTTCAGCGCCCAACAGTACATCTTGTCTGCAAACATCCGATACGCGCCAAACGCGGGCGACGTGCGCGGCGGCTCCAGCCGGGCAAGCAGATAGGCATATCTGGCGAGCTGTAATTTGCCGTCCTTCGGGTCCTGCGCCGTGCGCAGAAGGTCGAGCGTCCGATACAAAAATGCAGTTCCACGCTCTTGACCGCGCGCGCCGAAAAAAGCCTCTAACGCAGCCTTTTTCTCGCCCAGCACGCGCCCGGTAAACGTGTTCCAGCCATAACAGTGTGCGCTTTCAAAAAGGCAGACTGCATCTTTGTCCGGTTCCTGTTTTGCAAGGTCTTCCAGATCGCCGGAGGCGGCCGCCGAGAGGCGGACCGGGTAATGATCGTCCACCAGAGCAAGTCCCGCGCTGATGGTAAGCGCGCCGCAGGAAAAGGCCGTGAATGCCTGCCGGATGCGAAGCGCAGCCTCTACAACATCATTCCATGCGCCAAGTAAAAACACATCATCGCCGCCGGAATAGACGACCGTCACGGCAAGCGCCGGCTTGCTTTCAAAGCGTCCGGAAAGGATATCGTTGATGTAGCACTTAAAGAACAGGGACATCTGCCGGGAAAACGCCGCTGTGCGCGAGATGGTAACGAAATGCTCCCGTTCCTGCGCAGTCGCTTTTTCCGGACGCTCGAAACCTGTGACAAACGCTTGCCCCAGATTGTCTACGTCCATCCGGCACACGCCGATGCGTTTGACGCCGTTAGCTTCCTGCGCAAGCGCTTCTATGCTGTTGCTGAAGGCGTAGTCACCAACGTAGAGGCGCGTACTGTATTGAAGCCCGGTATAGGCTTTGTTTTTGGAATAAATTCTCGTCACAGCTTCGCCGCCGTTTAACCGGCTGCGGGCTGTTTTTTCGTCTATGAAGGTGACACTGACCGTGCCATCCGGTGTAGGAAGCACGAAGTCCGCGCTGTCTGTCTCACCCGGACTTACAAAATAGATGTCGCAGCGCTGAATTTTCTCAGACAGCGAAACGAACAGCCGGCACCAGCTGCACCGTCCGCCCTGAAGGCTGTCTGTGCGTCCGCAGATTTTGCATTCACGTCCGCCATCGGCGTGGGTGCTGTTGAGCTTCAAGATTGCCTGCGCGTCATAGCGGTGCAGCTTGTGCCCAGCCAGCGCAGAGGATACGCGCCAGAACATCTTCTTGTAGGGACTTTGTTCAGCAGGATCGTCGATCAGTTCGTTGCCGCTGCAGGCGGTATATCCGTGCGCGAGGAACAGCGAAATGCCGAACTGTTCCGAGAGCCAGTCGTTGAAGCGCCGGTTCCAACGCTCGATCGCCGCCCGGACTTCAGTGGTGTTCGGCAGGAGCATATAACAGTGTCCGCCGCCGGTATAAAGAAGGTTCGCCCGTCCGACGCCGCAGAGGGACAGCAGCTCGTCGGCGTAATGCTCCATCGCAAGTTCAAGAAAGAACGAACGGCTTCGCAGCGAACGCAGCGCCTTTTCAGATGCGACAGTGTAGATGAATTTCTGGATGCCGGAAAAATCCGCCGAGTAAAGAAGAAACGTCTGCTCGTCCATGAACTGCTTTTCATTGTCAAAAAGGCGCTTCTTGAACTGTGTTTCGTTTTGCTCTGCGAGATACTCGCTGATACAGACGCCAATCGCCGCCGTGGTTTTCAGGTGGTCAAAGAGTGAAATATCCGGGCTTTCCGCTGTGTTGGTGCTCGATGGGAAGGCGCTGAGGTAGCTTTCCAGCAGACACAGCAGAGAATTGAGCCACTGCTCCGTGCGCGAAAGCTCCGCGAGTCTCGGTGCCAGCGCGTCCACGGCTGCCTGATACTGCGCCGCCGTCAGAGCATCCAGATTTTCAAGCGGCAGATGCAGCGCGCCTGTCTGCAAAGCAGGCAAAACGGCTTTTCCGGGATGCTCCCCATTCATATGGGAAAACACGGGCACAAGCGGCAGATAGCGCCGGAAACCTGTTTCCTCCGTGTCTATGCTGCGCCGGTCGGCAGCGGCGGAGATATTGTCCGCGATGCAGGCGATCCACGCGATGCTGCTGTCCGCAGGCGGCGCGGCGCGCAGTGCAGCGGCATGGTGCAGGCGGACGCAGTCGAGAATGTCCTGATCCTCGCGCCACAGCTTTTTCAGGTACGCATAGCCGAGGCTGCTGTGATCGCCAGTTTGTCCGCCCGCACGCAGCACCGGCTTACCGATGTCGTGCAGCAGACAGCCGAAGCTGACGCGCACGCTTTCTTCTCTCAACGTGTCTCACGCTCCTTTTTTGTCAGTTGTCCCCTGTCGAGGGATGTGAATGGTTTCTCCAACAATTTCTGCAATGTAAACACAAATGGTTTTCCGTCCCCTTGCGGGGTGTGGGTTGTTTCGCGAACATCAAAACCGTGGTAAACATCTACTGCGTTTCCGTCCCCTTGCGGGGTGTGGGTTGTTTCCGGGAAGAAAGACTTTTGGGTTGTGAAATCCGCGTTTCCGTCCCCTTGCGGGGTGTGGGTTGTTTCCCGGGCGTGTCACGCAAAAAGCCGTGAAAAGTTCGGTTTCCGTCCCCTTGCGGGGTGTGGGTTGTTTCTGGGACGAGGATATGTCGTGGGATGAACCCATGAGGTTTCCGTCCCCTTGCGGGGTGTGGGTTGTTTCAATCAGAGGGCGGATACCGGGTCTGTGGCGGACTTGTTTCCGTCCCCTTGCGGGGTGTGGGTTGTTTCGTCGATTACGACAGTATCCGGTACGACGATGATGTTTCCGTCCCCTTGCGGGGTGTGGGTTGTTTCCTTTGTCAGCTGATATCCTTCTCCCCATTCAACATATGTTTCCGTCCCCTTGCGGGGTGTGGGTTGTTTCGGCAAAGCTGCACATTCTTTCTGGTGCAACAGGAAAAAGAATTGTCAACTCTGCTGTTTTATTGTATCATATTGGCAGATGGTTTATCAATAGCAAACTGAGAAACTGCAAAGTGCCGTGCGAAGCGCATAAAACAGCGACCTAATTTGTACTGTGAAAATAGAGGTTCGCACACGTAAGAAGGTTCATAAACTCGAAAGCGAGGAACGATCCATGATGAGACTATTGTTTACCTGTATGGGTACGTCAGACCCTGTGCGCGGATACCACGACGGCCCGATGCTGCATATCATCCGCCATTACCGCCCGGAGGTGATCTGTGTGTTCCTTTCCGGCGAGGCTGCGGCGCTCGACGGCTGTGGCGCGCGGCTGGACACCGTTTTATCGCACATTCAGAACAACTGGGGCGGCTATGCGCCGGAGCTGCGTGTCGTGCGCACACGGATTGATGATCCGTCAGATATGGACGCCGTCGGTGCGCCGATTACGGAGGCTGTGGCGGCGCTGACAGAGGAGTTTCCCGATGGGGAGGTGCTGCTGAATCTCAGCTCCGGCACACCGCAGATGAAAATTACGCTTGCATTTCTCGCCGCCGATCTGCGGCGCAGCATGCGCGGTATTCAGGTCAAGAATTTTGAACGCGCTTCCGGCACCACCGAGCGGACAAATGCCCCTGATTACAGTGTCGCCGACGAGTTGGAGTGCAACGAGGATGAAGCGCCGGATGCTCCGAACCGCTGCTCGGAGCCGGAGCTCATGCACATGCAGAGGCAAAGAGCCAAAGAACAGCTTCTGACGCTGCTTGACGTACGCGATTACAGCGCGATTTACACGATGAAGAATCTTCCAAACCAGCTGAAGGCGCTGATCGGGCATCTGGACGCGCGCGACCAGATGCAAAGCGAAGCGGCGCGGAATTTTGCGCAGAATCTCAAGCTGCCGTTTTCTTTGTACCCGGTTCGCACCGGTGCGCCGCGCAGCGATTATGCGGAGGTCAGCGAGGCGTATCTGGTGCTGCTCAACCGCAGCCACCGGCAACAGTATGAGGAGATGATCCTGCGTCTTAATCCACTTGTTGTCCGGCTGGAATTGCAGCTAATGAAAACCGTGCTGGCGGGGAAAATCCTGCGTTTGGAAGACGTGATCGACCGTCCGTATTCCCGGCGGCCGCGTTTCGTACCGGATATGTTGGCTGAACAGCTGCCGGACGTCTATCAAAGCGTCTGCACGGATTTCGGCGCGCCGCTTCGGGAGAGCGATGTCAGCATGGAAGTATGCTATCGGATTTTGGAGCATCTGCCGGATGTTCCTGTAGATGCTATGCCCGTGCTAAAAAGCTGCAACCTACTGAACGAAAGCTGCCGCAATTCACTTGCACACCAGTTGACCGCCGTGACTGCGGAGCAGATCACCGCCGCCTGCGGCATGCAGCCGGCGCAGCTGCTGAACCAGGTGGGCAAGCTGATCGCCGCCATTTATCCGGAGTGCGACCCGGCGCTGTTCACGATCTATAAACGCTGCGGAGATTACATCAAATCCAAGATTTTATAACCTTTTATGTCAGGCATAATTGGTGCAGCAGTTCGCGAAAGCGTGCTGCTGCATTTCTGTGTTATTAGAGATGCACAGAGAAATTCACATGATTTATGTGAATTTTCACTATTTCCACTTGTTTCATATGAAAAATGTGGTATAATAAAAATAACTAACACGGAGGTGTGATTGATGCAGTACGAAAATGAGCGCATGGAATTTAAATCCCAGCTGACAGATGATATTTACAAGGAAGTCATCGCCTTTACGAATACGGACGGCGGCGTCATTTATATCGGCATTGACGATCAGGGCAATGTGACCGGCATTGACAATGTGGACGAGACATACACGCGGCTGACGAACGGCATCCGCGACGCGATCCAGCCGGACGTGACGATGTTCGTGCGTTATGTGCTGCAGGAGAACAAGGTCATTCGCATTGAAGTCGGTGAGGGCAGCTATAAGCCGTATTATCTGAAGGGCAAGGGTCTGAAGCCCGCCGGCGTTTATGTGCGGCAGGGCGCGACGAGTGTACAGGCGTCGCCGGAGCAGATCCGGCAGATGATCAAAGATTCGGACGGCGACGTGTTCGAAGAAATGCGCACCGTGCAGCAGAATCTGACCTTTGATGAAGCTGCGGTCGCGTTCAAGCGATACAAGGTGGATTTTTCAGAAGACAAGTATATTGCGCTGGGGCTTCGGAACATCCACGACGACCAGTACACCAATCTGGCGCTGCTTCTGTCCGACCAGTGCCAGCACACAACGAAAATCGCCGTATTCAACGATGAATCCTGCACCGAGTTCCGGGACAGCAAGGAGTTTGGCGGCTCGATCTTCAAGCAGTTTGAAAACTTGATCAACTATCTGGCGCTGTGCAACAGGACAGTCTCTACCATCAAGGGTGTCGTCCGCACGGATAAGCAAGACTATCCCGAGGAAGCCATCCGCGAAGCGCTGCTCAATGCGCTGGTGCATCGGGACTACAGCTTCAGCGGCAGCATTATCATCAACGTGAACGACAGCAAAATGGAGTTTATTTCTCTGGGCGGTCTCCTGCCCGGTCTTTCCACGGAGGATATCCGCCTCGGCGTTTCTCAGCCGAGGAATAAAAAGCTGGCAGAGATTTTTCACCGCCTGCGCCTGATTGAAAGCTACGGCACCGGCATCCGCCGCATTTTCAAGCTCTACGCAAGCTGCCCCGCCCAGCCCAGCATCGAGGCAACGACAAATGCATTTAGAATCGTGCTGCCGAACATGAACGCCGTTTCTGCGGGCGCAGAAATTGCGGCAGAAGCAAAGCCCGCTGCACCGGTCATTACGCCGCAGATGAAGACAGTTCTTGAATATCTCAAGGAATACGGCGAAATGCGCGACGAGGATTTGCAGGAGCTGCTGCATATTAAAAAAACCAGAGCCTACCTGCTGACCCGCCAGATGAGAGAGGAAGGGCTGATCGAGGTCGTCGGCAGAGGGGCGGAGAAAACGTATAGATTGAAATGAGGTGCAGATATGGACGCGCATAAGCTTTGGATGCTGAGAGATTTTATTGGAACAAATAAAGTCCTGTTTCGGATTCCGGTGTATCAGCGAAATTACGATTGGTCAGAAGCCAACTGTGACCGCTTGCTTGATGATATCTATGAGATTATCAACAGCGGGGACAAGCATTTCCTTGGAACAATTGTATTTATGGCTGCCAAGAGCGGAGGGTTTACGCTGCAGGAATATACAATTATTGATGGTCAGCAGCGATTGACTACTATGATGCTTATTCTCAAGGCGCTTGCCGTTGTTGCTGAAACAGGCGGCGATACCTGCTTTCAGGAGATCGACGAACAATACCTGCATAACAAATACTGCGATGAAAAATACAAGGTGAAGCTAAAGCCGATTAAATCGGACAACAATCAGTTCTTGCTTTTGTTGGCAAATAAAACTGATGAAATGGATGAGGATACGCATATTTTCCAAAACTATCGGCTTTGCAAAGAACGGTTTGAACGATGGGCTGAAAAGGGCATTTGTCCATCACAGGTACTTGATGCGCTTACAAAACTTGAGATCGTTGAGATTGTTTTGACAAAGGGTGAGGATGATCCACAAGTTATCTTCGAAAGCATCAACTCCACTGGACTGGATTTGTCAAACGCAGACCTGATTCGGAATTTTCTTCTGATGAACGCCGATGACCAGGAACGGCTGTACGAAGAGTATTGGCTGATTATCGAAAAGACACTTCGGAATAAGATGGACTATTCCAATCTTGACGACTTTTTCATGCAGTATATCGTTTATAAGACGGGCAAACCCGTAAATAGCCGTCAACTCTACCACAGCTTTGTTAAGCTGTTTAAAGGCAGTAATTATACACAGGAGGCCATCCTGGACGAACTCAGGTACTATGCAAAAATCTATGGTGCCTTTGTCTACGGAAACAAGGACTACTCAGTACGAATCAATCAACTGCTGCAACGAATTAGAATTCTGAAACAGACAACGTGCTATCCATTTTTGTTCCATGTGTTTGATGATTTCCACCGCGAAGTAATCGATGAGGAAACAACGGAGCGCATTCTTCAGTTTATCCTCGCCTATCTGCTTCGCAGATTGGTTTGCGGTGTTCCATCCAATACGTTACGCGGATTGTTCATATACCTTTATAATCGCATCTTTAAAGTTACTGCGAACAAGCGGAAATACTACGAGTCATTAAACAAGTTCCTTTGTACAGTTTCATCCAAGGACGCTGTTCCATCTGAAAACGAGTTTGAACGAGCGTTGCTGACAGCCAATATTTATGGCAATAATGCGCTCTGCCGATTCCTGCTCCTTGATATTGAAAATGGTGATAATAAAGAAACATTGCAAGTGGAGAATCTGACGATTGAACACATTATGCCGCAAACACTGAGCGCCGATTGGAGTTACATTGATCCTGAAAAACACGAGGAATACTTACATACGCTTGGTAATCTGTCCGTAACCGGATATAATTCCGAACTTTCCAACAAGAGTTTCAAGGAAAAGCAGGAGATTATCCGCGAGAACTCGAAGGCAGTTGTTTTAAACAGGGACGTTTTGGAAGCAGATATATGGGATATTCCGCAGATACAGGCACGCGCAAAGCGACTGGCAAACATTGTAGCAAACCGATACGCAATCGACCGAATCACGGACGATTCGATTGAGTTTGAGTATGTCGAAACGATAACGCTCGATCACTATGACGAAGTTACGGGTAAAAAGTTGGTTTCTTTCAAACTCTTCGGTGAAACCTATCGACAAAACAAGTATGCATTGATGCTGTTGGATGTTATCAAGCTTCTGGACAAAAAGAAACCCGGTAAATTGCAGGAACTTGCGAATCGTCACTACTCATTCAATTCAACAAAGCGAAACCATGTCCACCTTAATACAGATGGAGTTGGTATGCGGTGGCCTTGGAAGCTTTCCGATACGATCTATTTGGAAGCGAATTTGTCTGCATGGTCCTGTATTCGCTTTATTGATAATCTGATTTCAGAGTTTGGTTTTGATCGTTCGCAGTTTTCTTTCAATATTGTGTCTGAAGAATCTGACGAGAGCATTGAGAACGAAGAATAAGGCACTTCGAAATACCTTGTCGAAGTCAGCACGGGAAGCTGTCGAAATTGTGATGATGCTATATTCGACTGAACCAAGCTTGAGTATCGACGGTTTGAAAATGCTCATAAGCAGAAATAACTTGGAGGTGCGCTATGGCACTGGAAAATAAATTGGGGCTGACGAGTTCTGCAGACCTTGCGCGGGAGGAAGAGCGAATCAGCAAGAAAAGAGCCGTGTGGCTGTTTGAAAGCGGCACGCTGGACAAGCTGCCTGTCGGCACGTTCGCGTCGCTCAAGGCAATTCATAAGTACCTTTTTGATGACATTTATGACTTTGCGGGTGAGCTTCGCACTGTGAATTTGGCGAAAGGCAATTTCCGCTTCGCGCCGCTCATGTATCTGGAAGCGGCGCTGACCAACATCGAGAAAATGCCGCAGAGTACATTCGATGAAATCATCGAAAAGTATGTGGAAATGAACGTCGCTCACCCGTTCCGCGAGGGTAATGGGCGCAGTATGCGCATCTGGCTCGATTTGATGCTGAAAAACGGTATTGGTCAGGTCGTGGATTGGAGCAAGGTCGATAAGGAGGACTATCTGCTTGCGATGGAGCGCAGCCCGATTAAGGACGTGGAGATTAAAGTGCTGCTGAAAGCCGCGCTGACGGATGACGTGGATAGCCGCGAGGTCTTTATGAAAGGGATTGACCACAGCTATTATTACGAGGGATATACGACATTTAAGGCAGAAGAACTGTAGGTGTCATGTTCTGTAATTCATTTTACAGGCAGTTTGATAATTCTTAGATTATAAAATCAATTTTCGCTCTGATACAGATATAGAGAGCAATGAAAGGAACCAGCCCGTATCAAAGGAGAAAAATAAGTGATTAACATTCGAAAATTGGAATCTGATTTATGGGAGTCCGCCGATCTGCTTCGTGCAGGCTCCAAGCTGACCTCAAATCAATACTGCATGCCCGTGCTGGGCCTGATTTTCCTGCGTTACGCATACAGCCGCTTCAAACTGGTAGAAGCAGAGATTTTGAAGAACCGCCCGGTACGCAATGGCCGCGTCATACCCGTGGAAGCTAGCGACTTTACATCTAAGAGCGCACTGTTTCTCCCCAAGGAAGCGCAGTATGAGTATCTGGTCAATCTCCCTGCCGACATCGCATCCGCGGGGCTAACCAACCAAAGTGGTCACATCATGAACAGCCTGGGCGAAGTGGTCAACAACGCCATGGAGTTAGTGGAGATCCAGTCTGAGCAGCTCATCGGTGTGCTGCCTAAGGACTACACCATGTTCTCTGACGAACTGCTGGCAGAACTTCTTCGCATCTTCAACAACAGTGCGTTGGACGAGGTGGGCGGCGATGTCATTGGCCGCATCTATGAGTACTTCCTCAATAAGTTTGCCAAAAACATCGCCCAGGACGATGGTGTGTTCTTCACGCCCAAATCCCTGGTCAAGATGATCGTCAATGTACTGGAACCATCCGGCGGTATCCTTCTGGACCCCGCCTGCGGCAGCGGTGGGATGTTTGTTCAGACCGGTGATTTTGTCAATGCCGCCGGGATGGAAGCCAATTCCGCCATGACCTTTTATGGACAGGAAAAAGTGGAGTACAATGCCCAGCTCTGCCTGATGAATATGGCTGTTCACGGGCTCAACGGTATCATTAAGTCCGGCGACGAAGCAAATACCTTCTATCACGACGCCCACAATCTGGACGGCTGCTGCGACTATGTCATGGCCAATCCGCCATTCAATGTGGACAAGGTCAATTCCGAGTCCGCCCAGAGTGCGGGGCGTCTGCCTTTCGGCTTGCCCTCTATCAACGCCAAAAAGGAATTCGGCAACGCCAACTATTTGTGGATCTCCTATTTCTACTCCTATCTGAATGAACACGGTCGAGCGGGTTTCGTTATGGCATCTTCCGCAACAGACAGTTCCGGCAAGGATCGGGACATCCGTCAAAAATTGGTTGAGACCGGTCATGTGGATGTGATGGTCAGCGTGGGAAATAACTTCTTCTACACCAAGAGCCTACCTTGTTCTCTGTGGTTCTTTGATAAGGGAAAGCCCCAAGAATTACAGGACAAAGTGCTGTTCATCGACGCCCGGAATTATTATACCGTGGTCGACCGCACCCTGAATGAGTGGAGCGATTGGCAGCTCAAAAATCTGAACGCTATCGTGTGGCTGTACCGTGGTGAGACAGAGAAATATCAAAGGCTGCTTAACGAATACATAGACCGGATCAGAAGTTTTGTGTCTGCCATTGTTGACTTTCAGACTGGGACATTATGCACGGAAATGTTGCCTGAATTCTATCAGGAAGCAAACAACAAGGCGTATGCCCTGAAGAAACAAGTCAATCAGATGAGGACGTTGAAGCACTGCGCAGAAATTCAAGAGTCGCTGGAGGAATTTCTGCGCCTTCAAAAAGCCGCAGTCGCGAAATTTGCGCCATATCTGGAAGAAAACAAATTGAAAAGCGATATCAAGCAGCTATTGGCCAGCCGGGCAGGAAGAGGCCCCGCAAGAGTCAACTGGTATGTGAAGGAACTGAATGGTGTGGTATCTGCGCATGAGCAAAGCATCCGAGAGTGTGTGATGATCATTCAGGAAGCCAAATGGCTCTATGAGAAGTTTGGCGAGGGCGAGTATAGGGACATTCCCGGCCTGTGCAAGGTGGCGAGCCGCACCGAGATCGCAGAGAAGAACTACTCCCTGACCCCCGGCGCCTATGTGGGCGTGGCCGCCGTGGAGGATGACGGCGTGGACTTTGCCCAGCGCATGGCGGAGATTCATGAGGAACTGCTGATATTGCAGGCAGAATCCAATGAGCTGATGCAGACCATCTCCAGAAACATGAAGGAGATGGGGCTATGAGTTGGGAAATGACAATAATAGGCGATCATTGTACAGTAACCTCCAGTAAACGATTTCACTTGTCTGAAAGATCAAATTCTGGGGTGCCGTTCTATTGCTCAAAAGAAATCATTCAGAAAAATCGTGGAGAAGAAATCACAGATTGCGATTATATAAGTGAAGAATTATACCTGAATATCGCTGAGAAATTTGGTGTGCCGCAGGAAAATGACTTGCTTGTAACAACAAGAGGAACGATTGGCGTTCCTTATCTATATCGCAGGAATGACAGGTTCTATTTTGCAGATGGTAATCTCACATGGATTAAAGATTTCAAGGAAACACTCCTTCCACAGTTTTTATATTACTGGTTTCGTACACATGAAGGTCAAAAGAAAATTGATGCAATCGCAAAAGGAACCGCGCAAAAAGCAGTTCCAATAGCAGGCATCAAAACATTGGAAATCAGTCTGCCTCCCGTAGATGTGCAGCGTCAAATTGCGGATATACTTACTACCTATGATTCTCTGATTGAAAACAACCAGAAACAGATCAAGCTGTTGGAGGAAGCGGCGCAGCGGCTGTATAAGGAGTGGTTTGTTGACCTGCGCTTTCCCGGTCACGAAACCACGCCTATCGTGGATGGCATCCCGCAGGGGTGGGAAAGAATGGTGCTGTCTGAAGTAACTTCAGTTCTAAAGAGAGGAATATCACCAAAGTATTCTGACAACGGAAAGTATTCCGTAATTAACCAGAAATGTATTCGCAGTTCGATTATGGATATTTCCGAATCAAGACGGCAGGAAAAGGAGTATGTGCCTACCTTAAATTTACAGGATAGCGATACTGTGATTTGTTCCACAGGGACAGGAACGCTTGGACGCGTTGGGCGAGTATATGGAGACTATCCAAATACGACATTTGACTCTCATGTTACGCTTGTCCGCGCAAAAGAGAATCCAAACTATATCTATCATGTAGTCAAAAGTCAACAGGAATACTTGATGGGAATGGGTCGTGGGTCTACAAATCAGCAGGAACTATACCGCGATGTGATTGAACGGCTTGTAGTCCTTTGCCCCAGTCAAGATATCCTTTTGAAAGCAGAGAGAGTCTTGAACGCTATTCATTGTAAAATCAAAGCGGTATATTTGCAAAACAACCTTTTAGCCGAATCCCGTGACCGCCTGTTGCCCAAATTGATGAGCGGAGAAATCGAGGTGTAAAGATGGAAGTACCAAAAGAATTTATGGATATGGTCTGTGCTGATATCCAGAGAATAACCGGTTCTCTGAACCTTTCAACAGGTGATAAACTGAAATTGCACCGGGAGCTGGATGGTCGCTATCAGGCGTGTATTAAGGACTGGTATGTTGGACTTTGGGGGTCAAATCCCACCGGAACATCTGTATGGTATGGCTTTTTAGAAAATTCGCCTACATCTATCGGTGAGAATCTGGACATGATGAAAGCAAAGCTCGAAGCATACAAGTTTCAGATGAATGCTGTCCACACAGAGACTCCTACGCAGCAAATCAACGTAACTACAAATGTTAATGTCAGCATAACATTCGAGGAAGTACGCTCAAAAATTGAGGATATGACTGCCTTGAGCCGGGAACAGACAGATGAAATATTGGAAAAGATCAATGAGTTGGAGGAAATCTCAAAAGAGAAATCTTCCCGTAAAACCAAGTGGGAAAAAGTTAAGCCTATCATCGCATTTGCTCTGGATAAAGGCGCAGACGTGGCTATTGCCATCCTGTCTCTGGTAATGCAAATGAAGCTGGGGATGTGATTTTTGTCTCCGAGATACACGAAAGCGAGGTGTCATCATGATTCGTGAAAGTATTCCATGGAAATAAGATTTGCACAGACGCAAAAACCTGATTATCAAATACAATACAGCAGAATATTTCGAAAAAATGATGACACCACATACATCGTTATCGAAAAGGCCATTTTCTATTCTGCATTCATCATTCGAAAACTAATCGATTGTGACGGAAACCTCAGCGATGAAGCAGAAAACTATTTGCTGGAAGCACTTGCTGTTCAGCCGTTCAAGCTAGTTGACTTCCTCCACCGCTGGCCGGAGGAAGATAGTCATGACTGGGACAACGAGAAGAAAGTTGTTGTTACCGGGAAAAGTGTGTGTAATTGGCTGATACATTCCTATATGTTCTTTGTGGTATTCAATGAGGATAATGTAATCTATAGTTTCAGTGTGACTTCTGACTTCGACCGCAATAAAATTCTCTATGGTATTCCGTTAGAAGCGTGGATTACATATATGGACTATGTTGCATTAGATGATGTTGCGGGAATGTTATCTCGTTATGATCCGAAAGCTAATGATTATGCTTTCAGCCGTAAAGAGTGTGGGAAACGATAACCAACGTAGAAAGAACATTGGGTTTAGAAACCGATAAACACATAAATCAAGGTGTAAATATGTTTTCAGAAAAATATGGCTACAAGCCAGAAAAAACAATTCAACATGAATGCATTTCTGATGAACTCCGCTGTAGAGTCTGGAACCTTTTTTCTCAGCAGGAAATAAAGGCTGGTGGACTTGCTTCTAAACGACTAAGTCAAGCGATGAATGGAGAGCCAACAATTGAGGAAAAAATCGTTGATCGGATGGGATTCTTAATTGATCCAACTACCAAGGATTTGAGTGCTGAAGCTCAGTTAAAGAACAAAATTCTTCGATTCTTTTCCTGGTTTGAAGTATATGACTTTATTGATATCCACTTGTCTTTCCTTGCTGGATCTGACCGTGCCGAAAGAATTAAGCAGTACAATGAATTGCTGGAGCAGGAAAAGGCTGGTTATCGAATCGTAGCTGGAGAAGTGACTCCTATCACAAATAAAAGTGAGATCCATGCGATTGAACAGGCCGCTACCACACCATATCAGTCGGTAAATCAGCATGTAAAAAAAGCCTTGGCCCTATACGCAGATATTAAGGCTCCTGACTATGAAAACTCTGTTAAGGAGTCAATCAGTGCAGTGGAAGCCATGTGCTGTATTATTACCGGAATGTCTGGAACGCAGGCAACACTTGGCGCGGCTATTAAAAAGCTCAAGGACAGTGGTGTACATATTCACAGTGCCATGGAAAGAGCATTCTTAGCTCTATATGGATATACCTCTGATGAAAACGGAATACGTCACGGTGGAATTGACTTCACAAGCGTTCCTGCTGGGGACGCAAAATATATGTTGGTTTCCTGTTCTGCATTTGTAAATTACCTGATTGAGAAGTGGGACGAGGTCAGAAGATAACCCAAGAAAACGAGGTTTGCTTTATGGCATATAAAAATATTAAAAAGCAAAATCCGAGCAAGCAATATAATCCAAAGAGTGTAGCCAAGAGACTGAATAAACCGAAGATGCTTCCATCCACTCTAACTATCAGCGGCTCCAAATGTGCTGGTACATATCACTTCTCTTGTGGAAACAGTGTGCCTATCTATGAAGTTAGCACGGTTCATGCGTTGAATCAGGTAATTGGACATGCAAAATTTAATAATCAGTCTTACGGTAATGTGTATTACCGCGGCGAGTGCACGCTTCATCCATCACTTAAACCCTCGTTATTCCGCAAAGGAAAGAATACAGAAAAAGCCACGGAGCGAATTTCACAACTTATTCAGCGATTTGTAAATGATACATATATGCAGAAAGAGTTAAAAATCGTTCCGGGTGATTTTGAAACGTCCAAATGCAAAATTGAAGGTATGCTACAGCATTATGGTGTGCCTACACGCTTCATTGATGTGGTTGATAATCATTGGATAGCGCTTTGGATGGGATTAAACAAAACTGAGAAGCCAAAGCAATACAACCAGTACTACCACTACACAGAGAGAAGCATTCCGTTGGTTGAACTCGCAAAGGGCGATCCGGTTTCAGACGAGTTACTCTTTCAATATGTTTTGCTGATAGCTGTTCCTTTTTCGAACAGTCGGACATTTACCGGAATCCAGTCCTCTGCTGACTACATCGAAGTGGATTTGCGTCAAGCACTTCCGTCAACATTTTTGCGTCCTCATGCCCAACATGGTCTCGTACTTAGACGCAAGGTACATCATCCCACCGATTATGGCACTGATGCATATGATATGGCACCCGCAGTCATTGGCATTATAAAAATCCGCATTGATAAGGTACATGAGTGGATGGGTAATGGCGAGTTGTTGACGCAGAACAATTTGTTTCCGCCACCCGCCTATGATTATGGATTTGATTTGCTTCTTTCCCGCGATGACCTTTTTAAAGATAGCGAGTATTCGATTGCCAAGTATGTATAACCATAGAATCACTGGGGTGTGATGTATGGATAATATCTCTGAATTGGAACGGTTGATTTCTATTCGCATTATACAGGAGATGACACCATGAGTTACGACTATTCCGAAAATATCCTCGTGCAGGAGAGTGCCGGTCACCTACTCGAAAATGAGCTAGGCTGGGAGGTCACCTTTGCCTACAACACGGAGAAGCTGGGCGAAAACGGCACGTTTGGCCGCAAGAGCTACAAGGAGATTTTGCTGGCCCGGTATTTTCGGGAGGCTCTGCTGCGCTTAAATCCGTGGATCACACCCGCTCAGATGGACGAGGCTCAGCGCACACTGGAGCACCGGCTGTCCACCGCCTCCCTGCTGCAGATCAACGAGGAGAAGTATTCCCTTATTCGGGATGGTATCCCTGTCTCCGTAAAGAAGCCCGGCGGCAGGACAGAAACCAAATATGCCGCGGTCCTCGACTTCCGGAATCCCGATAACAACCATTTCCTCGCCATCAAAGAGCTGAAGATCCACGGTGACCTGTACCGCCGCCGTACGGATATTGTCGGCTTTGTCAACGGGATTCCTCTGCTGTTCATCGAACTGAAGAAGAACACCGTGGATGTGCAGGATGCCTATACCAACAACTACACCGACTATCTAGACACCATTCCCCATCTGTTCTACTACAACGCTTTCCTGATCCTCTCCAATGGAACGGAAGCCAAGGTCGGTACGCTGGGCAGCAAGTATGAGTTCTTCCATGAATGGAAGCGTCTGTCTGAGCAGGAACAGGGCAGCGTGGCGCTGGAAACCATGCTTCGCGGCATTTGCAAAAAGGAAAATTTCCTGGATCTGCTGGAAAACTTTATCCTCTTTGACCATTCTGGAGGACATACGGCAAAGATACTGGCCCGGAACCACCAGTATCTCGGCGTGAACGAGGCAATCAAAGCCTACGAAGCCCGAAAGCTGAACAACGGTAAGCTGGGCGTGTTCTGGCATACCCAGGGCAGCGGCAAAAGCTATTCCATGGTGTTTCTGGCGCAGAAGATTCGCCGCAAGTTTTCCGGCTCGCCCACTATCGTGATCCTGACCGACCGCGACGAGTTGAACACGCAGATCAGCGACACCTTCGAAAACTGTGGTATTCTTGGAAAAGCAAAAGCAAGCCAGTTTATTGCGTCCAGCGGCGACGACCTGATCGATAAACTGAAAGGCAACCCGAGCTTCATCTTTACGCTGATCCAGAAGTTCAACAAGACGGATGTGGAGCCAGTCTATCCCGACCATGATATTATCATCATGTCGGACGAAGCCCATCGTAGTCAGTACGGCATCTTTGCAGACAATATGGTTCGCCTTCTGCCCACGGCGTCCCGCATCGGTTTTACGGGAACTCCGCTACTGTCCAGCGATAACATCACCGAGCGCACCTTCGGTGGCTACATATCTGTGTATGACTTCAGGCGAGCTGTAGAGGATGGTGCAACTGTGCCGCTGTACTACGAAAACCGCGGCGAGAAAATTCTGGATGTGAAAGACAACCCGGAAATTACAGGCCGCATTCTGGATGCCATTGAGCAGGCGGATCTGGATGTGGATCAGCAGGACAAGCTGGAAGCAGAGTTTGCAAAAGAAATCCACCTACTGACGGCGACTCCGCGTCTGGAATCCATTGCCCGAGATTTTGTCGGTCATTACTCTGACCTGTGGACAAGCGGCAAGGCTATGTTTGTCTGCCTGAACAAGGTGACCTGTGTGCGGATGTATGATCTGGCGCAGAAATACTGGGCTGCTGAAATTGAAGCGCTGAAAACCAGCATCAAGCACGCCACGCAGCAGGAGACACAGGAGCTGGAACGCAAGCTGCAATGGATGCAGGAAACGGAAATGGCTGTGGTCATCAGTCAGGAGCAAAATGAGATTCAGACCTTCCAAAAGTGGGGCCTGGATATCAAGACGCACCGCGAAAAAATGGAAAAGCGGGAGTTGGACAAGGAATTCAAAGATCCTGCCAACCCGCTCCGGGTCGTGTTTGTCTGCGCCATGTGGCTCACCGGCTTCGATGTGAAGTGCCTGTCCTTCCTTCTATCTGGATAAGCCGCTGAAAGCGCACACGTTGATGCAGACCATCGCCCGTGCCAACCGCGTGGCAGAAGGGAAAAGTAACGGCCTGATCATTGACTACATCGGCATCGTCAAGGCGCTTCGGAAGGCGCTGGCCGATTATACTGCCAATGTGAACGGCAGCGGTGGTGCTGACCCGACGGTGGATAAGGAAAAACTGATTGCCCGGATTTTGGAGACTGTCGCTGCAACGGAAAGTTTCCTTCTGGGACACAGCTTTTCTCTACAAACGCTGATTGATGCAAAAGATTTTGAAAAGCTACAGCTGATTCAAACGGCGGCCAATGCGGTATCCTCCACTATTGAGGAAAAGAAAACCTTCCAGACTAACGCCGCTGAGCTCATTCGGTTGATGAAATATGCCGATCGCGGGGATATTGCACCAGAAGTGCGCACGCGATATGAGGCAATTACCGCCATCTACGGCGAACTGAAGAAAAAACGAAAAACAGCCTCTAATGTGGATTTGATGGTGGAGATCAACAATATCATCAGCGAGTACGTCCATGTGGAAGATGCCGCTTCTGGAATGGTTCTTTCCAGACAGTTTGACATCAGCCAGATCGACTTTGATTTACTGCGCCGCGAGTTTGCCAAGACAAAGAAAAAGAATCTGGTAATGAAAGACCTCGCAGAACTGATCCGCAGCCGATTGGATTCCATGTTGTTGAATAATCCCGATCGCATCATATATCATGAACGCTATCAGCAGATCATTGAGGACTATAACAGCCAGCAGGATCGCGCAACGATTGAGAAAACCTTTGATGAACTGATGCAGATTGTAAAAGACATGGATCAGGAAGAACGACGGTATGTCCGTGAGGGTTTCTCCAGCGACGAGGAGTTGTCTCTTTATGATATGCTGTTCTCTGAGAACCTCTCTAAGCAGGATATTCGGAAAATCAAGGCTGTGGCGGTTGAACTTCTGCAAAAAGTGAAAAGCAAAATTGCCGAACTCGACCATTGGACAGACAAGCAAGAGACTCGCTCGATCGTATACAATTTGATTCGTGATGACCTATGGAGCGAATTGCCTGCCTGCTACGATGAACCGAGTATTTCCCTATATCTTCAGCGAATTTATGAATATGTCTATAAGCGTTATAAAGAGGTCGCATAAAAATGATGCAGTATTGACGTAGATTCCAATAAAAGGAGAGAATGAATTGATTCGACAGTACGGTGTGGTTATCTATTCAGGCGACCTCTAAAGATTGCAAATTATTTCTGCATAAGAAAAGCACGAACTCCGGTTATTTCTTCCGAGAGTTCGTGCTTTTTTCTTATACGCTGATCCGCACTATGTACCGTACTGCCTGCATATGCCCCTCCATGATCCGGTTATTTCTTGTAAATCTCGCGGTTCGTATGGGGCACACGTTCTTGACCATCTGGCCGCCGACGGAGCCGGCTTCGCGGGAGGTCAGGTCGCCGTTGTAGCCGTTCTTGAGGTTGACGCCGACTTCCCTAGGCGTTCTTTTACATATTAAGAATTTTTCATGCCGTAATTTTCGACATTTTTACATTATTTACAGCGTTTTTAGAACTTTTTATTGAGCGGTTTTGTTGTAAACGCCTACCTCTGGCTTTTGGGGCAGTGGAAAACTCCGCATAGGCGCTGTTCCCAGCTCTCCAATGAAGCGATAAAAGATGCGAATACTCTGACGGAACGGCTGCTCTCGGTGGATCGTTTTCTGGATGCCTTGCGGCAATTCCTTTGGCCCAACCTCAATGCGCTCAACGAACAGGGATAGCGTTTCTCTGTCCAGCTTTTCAACGTGCGTAAAATGCCGTGCCCGGTCAAAGAAGCGTTGGTAGTTTTCTGTTACCTGCTCTGTTTCGTCTGCCTCCAGCGTTACCAAAAGTCTTTGAAGTCCATCACTTTCCTTTTGAAGCTGGGCGACCATGTCGGTCAAACGCGCATCATCCAGCTTTCCCTCCGCATTGTCCATGTAGAGTTTGGTGATTACCTTATCAATCGTTTTTAGGCGCGCATTTGCTCGATCCTGCTGAAGCTGACGGTTTTGCTTTGCTTCGACCGTTTGCGTTTCCCGCAGGACAGCAGCAACAAGCTGCTCAATTTTATCGTCAGTCATGGCGAGTATTTCATTCAAATCACGCCGCACGACCTCCATAAGATCACTGTAACGGACTCTAACACCCTCACAGGGATCTGCAACATCAGGCCGCTGTTTGGTGCAGGACAAATACCAGTATTTTTCTCGCTCTCCCTTATAAACCGTTCCGCAGGAACAAAGCGAATGTCCGCAGCGTCCACAGACGGCAATACCGGAAAAAATACTTTTGCGCACATGATCGTACTTCTGATAATTTCTTGTGCCTTTTCCGAGATTCAGCATTGCAGAATCAAACGTTTGCTGCGACACAAGCGGCAAATGCGTATCGCGCGTAATCGCCCAATCTTCTTGCGGAACAGAGAGTTTCCTTTCCGAACGGATGCTTGCTTTTTTCGTCTTGCCAAGCAGCGTGTGTCCAAGATAGACCTCGTTTTTGAGGATTCGCTTGACCGTCGTATAATTCCAAAGATCAGACGCACGGCTGGCACCCTCGTCACCAAAGTTATCACGATATAGTACACGATATTTAAGCGGCGGGATAACCCCGTCAGCGTTCAACTCCATTGCAATTTTTCGTGATGAATCACCGGAAGCCGCTGCCGCGAAAATTCTCTGCACAATCGGTGCTGTCATTTCGTCTGGGATGAGCTGATGCACATTTTCCGGATTCTTTTTGTAGCCATACGGCGGACAGGCGCAGTATTGACCGCTTTCCCGTTTATTTTTCAGAACGTTTTTAACCTTACGCGAACCATCGCGCAAGTAGACTTCATTCATGGCAAACTGGAATGGTGCGAAAACGTTCTCCTGCGCCGTGTCAAAACCGTCTGAAATTGTGAAAAAGTGAATACCGCGCTCCGGAAAGTATTCCTCAGCGTAATAGCTCGATTCCCGCATATTTCGTCCAAGTCTGGACAGGTCTACGGTAACGACCGTGTTTGCTTTTTTCTTTTCCAGTGCTGCCAGCATTTTTTTGAATCCGGGTCTTTCAAAATTGCCGCCCGACCATCCATCGTCCTGAAAAAGCTCAGCCAAAAACAAATTATGCTGCGCACAATACTTTCGGATGATATTTGCCTGGTTCTCGATACTTCCGGAAACGGTTTTTCCGACCTCATCTACTGACAAGCGAAGATAGCCAAATACAACAATGAATGTGTTGGTTCTCATGTTTAGCCTCCTTGAACCAACTTCCTGTCATTATTATAACTAATTGGCTTGTAAATGTCAAATTTCTCGTCATTTTTCGGAGATTCCGAGATTTTCCTCACAATTATTTCCGCAATGCTGCTCTCACCCAGAAAGTGCCTTTGAACGCAGTAAACC
>OJKC01000580.1_pt1 | contig 29252 bp, 23 predicted proteins | sample 1596401 | NCBI WGS metagenome assembly OJKC01 (sample SAMEA4350162, study PRJEB24818) | metagenome | biome: human; feature: gut; material: faeces | place: Denmark | collected 2013-09 | reverse complement strand
TTGTATAAGAGACAGAATGTGGGTGGTATGCAATGGAATAAACACATCAGAGGAGGTGACGGGGCGGGAGATCAGACCATGCAAGCGGATCAAAAACAGTGAGACGAAAGGAATGGATAACAGTGAAACAGAAGAAGCATAACAGGTTTCTTGCGGCATTTTTGGCTGTTGCCATGATGCTTCAGGTGCTTCCTATGCTGGCATTTGCGGCAGAGGATATGCCTTTGACAAAGGGAAAGGCAAAGATCGGCAATACAGTATACGACACCGTACTGGAAGCGGTAACAGCCGCCGGAACCGGTGATACCATCGAGCTGGGCGAGGGCAACTATACCTTGTATAGCATCTCCAGTGTTGGCACGACCAAAGGCAAAGATCTGACCTTCGTTGGTCAGGGCACCGATAAAACGGCGTGGAACATCGGTGCACTGGTCCCGGACCCTGCAAACTTTGGCACCGAGTACAACGGTGACTACAGCTTTGACGGTGCGGGCACGATTACCTTCCGGAACATGACCCTCCGCTCCGGTGATGCGAACTATCTTGGCTTTATTCGTGCGACGAATACGGTCGTAGATAACTGTGTCATCAACGGCAAGACCTTCTACTTGGGCTATACCAGTGCCGAGTTCATAAACACGACCTTCAATCCTTCCGATAACGATTATGCGATCTGGACGTACTCCTCCCCGGTGATGACCTTTAACGGCTGCACCTTCAATGGGAAAGGCAAGGTGATCAATGTTTACACTGATTACGGTGCGGGAAAACACGATATCACGGTCAACTTCGAAAACTGTACGGTAAACCACATCAGCGGCTCGCTTAATAAGACTGCGCTGAACATCAACGACAGCAACATGGGAGACTATAAGTACATCCTTAACATCTCGGGCAGCAATCAGGTCACAGCAGAACGGGACACTACGACCTGCACGCAGCTGTTTGGATTTGGCGGTAAGATTAATGAACTTCTTAAGAACAGCAACAGCGGACGCACAGAGGTGAACATAGACGGTAAGCGTGTGTGGGAGAATGGCAAAATGCAGACCCACGCCTATACCGATGGCGAAAAGGAACAGAACTTCACGAGAGACGAAGGCGACTGGACGGATAAGGGCGACCACTACGAGCGCAAAGTGACCAAGACGTGCAACTACTGCCACTATACAACAACGATCACGCAGACGGGCTACAAGCTGGAATACGAACTGAACGGCGGTGATCCGGCTGAGGGCGCGGATGACGAGACATACAAGGCAAAGATCGTGCCGGAAAATGAAAAGGTAGAGCTTGCGCCTGCCCCGACAATGCCAGGTTATTTTTTCCATTACTGGGATGGTACAGAAGGCAATTTTTATGGGGATCTTGCCACCATAAAGATGACTGCTAACACCAAGCTGACCGCGCAGTGGGGCGAAGAGCCGCCTGAGGTGCCGGACACGCCGGAAGGGCCGGGATGCTGCGGGGAGGTCACAGCGGTGATCATTGCAGCCGGCACGACTGTGGTCGGCTACTATGCGGGCACCGAGCTGCTCAGGAATTGCTACGGGCTGCCCTATTGGCCCAGAAACCGCAGCGAGCTGGCTCTGATGCTGTGGGAGGATGCCGACCGCCCGATGCCGGAATCGACGCTGCTTTACCCTGACATTGGGCAGGAAGAGGAGGATATGGATCTGCAGCATGCTGCCCGCTGGGCAATGGAGAACGAGCTGCTCCCGGATCTGAACTGGGATAGCAGCAAGCCGGAGGAAGAGCAGAAGTTCTTCCCGAATTACGCCGTGAGCCGTGCATGGGCACTTCACGCGTGGAACAAGGCACAGCAGCTGAAACAGGACGCCTGAGCGGACCGGGGTCGGCTGTAAAATGGAGAAAGCGCTCCGCCGGGACCTCCCGGCGGGGCGCTTTTTTGAGGGGGAAATACGGGAGAACGACTGCAAAAGTATGGCTTTTGTAAAAAACACACATTCTCTTTGAGAAAAAGGAAAAAACAGCTGTGCAAGGCGCAGAAAATCCTGACATGAAACAAATTGATATGGCAGAATCGACGAAATGTGATAGAATAAGACCAGATATGCGCTCTTGTGTGCATGATACGGATCGTAAACAGCAATAAGGAGTTATGACTATGTCTATTGAAATTTCCCCGAAGTCGTTCTTTGAGCAGCCCAGTGTGGCAGATATGCGGCTGATCTCCTGCCCCGGTGCAGAGGAACTGACCGGTCTGATCGACAAGCATCTGGTCCGCTGGGCCAAGGCTGCCGGAATTGACAAAGATACCTTCATTATTCCTTGCGATTGCCCCCGTTTCCAGAGCGGCGACGCCAAGGGTCTGGTCAAGGAGTCTGTGCGCGGTGATGATATCTTCATCGTGGTGGACCCGGGCAATTACAGCGTCACCTACAAGCTGTTCAACTACGAGAACCACATGTCCCCGGACGACCACTTTGCCAACCTGAAGCGCCTGATCCAGGCCGTTGCAGGCAAGGCACACCGTGTGTCCGTCATTATGCCCAGCCTGTACGGCGGCCGTCAGCATCGCCGCGTGGTGCGCGAGAGTCTGGACTGCGCTGTGGCACTGCAGGAGCTGCAGACCATGGGCGTGCGCAACATCATCACCTTTGATGCCCACGACCCCCGCGTGCAGAACGCAGTGCCCCTGATGAGCTTTGACAACGCCATGCCCACCTATCAGGTGCTCAAGAGCCTGCTGAAGAAGGACCCGGGCCTGTCCTTCGACAAGGAAAAGTTCACCGTGGTCAGCCCGGACGAAGGCGCAATGAACCGCAACATGTACTTCTCCAGCGTGCTGGGCTGCAATCTGGGCATGTTCTATAAGCGCCGCGACTACACCCGCGTGGTGAACGGTCGCAACCCCATCGTGGCCCACGAGTATCTGGGCGAGAGCGTGGAAGGCAAGACTGTCTTTATCGCGGACGATATCATTGCTTCCGGCGAGAGCATGCTGGAGGTCGCCAGCAACCTGAAGGAGCGCGGCGCTGCCAACATCATCGCCAACGCCACCTTCCCCCTGTTCACCAGCGGTCTGGACAAGTTCGACAAGGCTGTGGCAGACGGCATCCTGACCTATGTTGTGGGCACCAACCTGACCTACCGCAAGCCGGAACTGCTGACCCGCGACTGGTATGTGGACGTGGACGTGTCCAAGTACGCTGCCTACTTTGTGGTGGCACTGAACCACGATATGTCCGTTTCCAGCATCATCGACCCGCTGAAGAAGATCGAGAATCTGCTGGCAAACCGCAAGTAAGCCAAAATAAAGGAAATGCCGCTGCATCGAACGATGCGGCGGCATTTTTGCGTGATAGGGGATTTACAGATCGTTTTCGTGGCTGCGCAGGTAGCGCACCAGCATGGGCAGCTCGTAGAGCAGCATCAGCACCCAGCCCACAACGTAGCTGTAGGGCAGAGCTTCGATCTCCATCTTCCACATCAGCACGAAGACGGCGGCGGCAATGACGCGGCCGATCATGTTGATGGTGCTGGACACCAGCGTGACCTGCAGATCGCCCACGCCGCGGAAGAAGCCCTGGATGCCGTTGGTGGCAGCGGGCATCAGGTAGAACAGGGATACCGTCTGCAGAAAGCGCACGCCCAGGTGAATGACTTCCGGGTCGGTGACGAACATCTTCATGATGGGGTTGGCAAAGATGTGGACCGCCAGCGCGATGAGGATGCCGTAAGCGGCCTCGATGCGCATACCGCAGTGGTAGCCCTGCTTCACGCGCTCATGCTCCCCGGCACCACGGTTCTGGGCCATGAGGGTGGTCATGGCGTGGCCGATATTCTGCTGCGGGGTGTAGGCGAAGTCGTCGATGCGGGAAGCGGCGGTGAAAGCAGCCATGGCGTTGACGCCCATGGTGTTCACGATGGCCTGCACGGCGATCTTGCCCAGCTGCACGGTGGCCTGCTGCATGGCGCTGGCCCAGCCGTAGCTGACCGTTTTGCGCAGCAGGGAGCCATCGAACACCAGCCAGCGGCGGCCCAGCTGCAGCACCGGCACCTTCCAGCGGATGTACACCACGCACAGTACGCAGCACAGCGCTTCGCTGATGACGGTGGAGAGGGCGCAGCCGTTGCTGCCCCAGCCCAGCGCCTGCACAAAGAACAGGTCGCCGCCAATGTTCAGCACGGCGCTGATCATCAGAAAGTACAGGGCACTTTTGCTGTCGCCCAGGGCGCGCATGGTGGCGGCAAGGAAGTTATAGAAGAAGGTGAAGATCAGGCCCGCGAACACGATGCGCAGGTAATCCGCTGCAATGGGCATGATATCGGTGGGCACCTGCAGCAGCCGCAGCAGAGGGTTCGCCAGAATGACGCAGGCGGCGGAGAAGGCCAGCGAGAACACCGTACCGGCAATGGCGGTGGTGGACACCTGGCGTTCCACCAGTTTGGTATCTCCGGCACCGAAGGCCGTGCTGACCAGAATGCCCGCACCCAGGCACATGCCGTTGATGAACAGGATGGCGAGGGTCATGAGGGGATTGGAGGTGCCGACGGCGGCCAGCGCCTCCTCGCCGACGAACTTGCCCACGATGATGCTGTCGGCGGCGTTGTAGGTGAGCTGGAACAGGTTGCCCAGCACCAGCGGGATGGTAAAGCGGATGAGGAGCGGTGTAATGGCTCCTTTGGTCATGTCGTTTGTCATGGGGGTTTTCAGGGAATCCTTTCTTTATAGAATGCGGGTGTGGGCCAGTGTGCCGGTAGCTTTCTCCTCGGACACGAGTACGGGTTGTGGCACCCAGCATCTGCTTCACATTCGCTCGCAGCTTGCTGGCCACGGCCCCAACAACAGCTCCCTGTTTCCGCCACTGGCGGCGGTCTCTGTTGTTGCAGGCCATTCCATCGCCCGCCCTATTGCCCTTCGGGCAACAGGGGCCCACCCCAGCGGACGGTCCTCGGAGAAATTCCCGACCCGCTGGCCGGGAAAAGTACATATTATAATGCGTTAATGAACTGCCTTCCGGGCAGGATGGCGAGGGCCGCGCGGCTGGCACCTACGTTGATGAGCTGGGCCGCTGCCTGCAGCACGGCACCGGAAGCCACCGAAGCCGGGATGGCATCGGTGCGCAGCACCTTCTGGGCGGCACGCTGGGCGTCCGTGGTGTTCACGGCCACCACGTTGTCCACGACGTAGGCGTTGAAGTTGTCCGGTACGAAGCCGTAGCCCATGTCTGTGATGCCGTGGGGACCGGTGAGCCCGCCGCCCAGCGCCTGGGACTCATAGGGCTCCACGGCGGCGATGCGCACATCGTTGGTCCAGGCCTTGATGGTCTCGCCCACGCCGGTGACGGTGCCGCCGCTGCCCACGCCGATGACGATGGCATCCACGGCGCTTTTGCCCTCGCGGGCAATGGCCTGCACGATGGCAGGCCCGGTGACGCGGCGGTGGTACTCGGGGTTATCGTCGTTGGCCAGCCAGTTCATATCGTACCAGTGGTTGTCGGCGGCCATCTGGGCGGCCAGACGGCGTGCACCGGCGGCACCACTGCGGGAAGGGCTGTGCTGGATCTGGGCACCCAGCCGCAGCAACGTCTCCTGCCGCAGGGCGGGGGCGTCCTCCGGCATCACCAGCACCACCGGATGTCCGGCCGTCAGGCCTGCCAACGTCAGCGCCGCCGCAAAGGGGCCGGACGCCGCTTCAATGATGGGCTGGCCGGGCAGCAGCTTCTTTTTCTCGATGGCGAGGGCCAGCATCCCCTCGGCAAGGCCGTCGCGGGCGGTGCCGGTGGGGCCTGCAAAATCCAGATAGGCGTACAGCCGCCCCTTCAGCCCGCAGGCGGCGGCATAGCCCCGCAGCTCCACGATGGGGCAGGTGGTGAGCGTCTGATAAAAATTCGGGTAGATCGGCACAGAAGCCCTCCTCTCATGGGATACAACATTATTATCCTAACGCAGAAGCCCCTCGCGCGTCAAGCGGCATTTTGGCAAAAACAGCGAATTTTTGGCAGATTTTCTGGAAAAATCTCTGAAAGACTCTTGACAGCGGACAAGGGTTCTGGTATACTTCATCCGTAAAGCAAAAAGCCTTTACATCACTTCTCGAAAGCGAAGGCAGTTTACCGGGGGTCAGGCGATGGCAAAAGATCTGGAAATGGGCTATCTGCTCGACTTCTACGGCGAAGCGCTGACCGAGAAACAGCGCGAGATGCTGCGCCAATATTACAACGATGACCTCTCGCTGAGTGAGATCGGCGAGAACTTCGGCATCACCCGGCAGGGTGCGCGGGACACCATCAAACATGGCGAGAACGCACTGCGGGAGCTGGAGGAAAAGGTCGGCTTTGCGGCGCGGTACCGCCGCGTGCAGCAGAAACTGGAAGAACTGGAACAGATGGTCATTGATGCACGGTTCGAGTGCACCGGCCCCGGCGGCCTGACCACCACCGAGTATGAGCACCAGCTGACGAAGATGCTGGCGCTGATCCGTTCCATCGACGAAGCGAACGAGAGCTGAGAACCATTCTGAAAGGAGCACCGCACAATGGCATTTGAATCCCTGACCGACCGCCTTGCCGGTGTGTTCAAAAAGCTGCGCGGCCACGGCAAGCTGACCGAAGCAGATATCAAGGCCGCGATGCGCGAGGTGCGCATGGCACTGCTGGAAGCCGACGTCAACTACAAGGTTGCCAAGGACTTCTGCGCCAAGGTGTCCGAGCGCGCCATGGGCCAGGAGGTCATGGAAAGCCTGACTCCCGCCCAGCAGGTGGTCAAGATCGTCAACGAAGAACTGGTCGCTCTGATGGGCGGCAGCGAAGCAGCCCGCCTGAACATCAAGAACAAGGGCCAGACGATCATCATGCTCTGCGGCCTGCAGGGCAATGGTAAGACCACCCACGCTGCAAAGCTTGCAAAATACTTCATCAAACAGGGCCGCCGCCCCATGCTGGTGGCCTGCGACATTTACCGCCCTGCTGCTATCGATCAGCTGCAGGTGGTGGGCAAGCAGGCGGGTGCTCCGGTGTTCACGCTGCCGGGCGCAAAGCCGCCGGAAATTGCCAAAAAGGCGCTGGCTCATGCCAAGGATTACGGCAATGACATCGTGATCCTGGATACGGCCGGCCGTCTGCAGATCGACGATGTGCTCATGCAGGAGCTGGTGGACATCAAGGAAGCCGTTCCTGTGGACGAGACCCTGCTGGTGGTGGACGCCATGGCCGGTCAGGATGCCGTGAACGTGGCCAAGACCTTCAACGAGAGGGTGAGCATCGACGGCATCATCCTGACCAAGACCGACGGCGACACCCGCGGCGGCGCAGCCCTTTCGGTGCTGGCCGTCACCGGCAAACCCATCAAGTTCCAGGGCACCGGCGAAAAGCTGGACGATCTGGATGTGTTCCACCCGGACCGCATGGCAAGCCGCATCCTGGGCATGGGCGATGTGCTGAGCCTCATCGAGCGCGCACAGGAGACGGCGGACGAGAAAGCCGCCGAGGAGACCGCCAAGCGGATGCTGGAGAACAAGTTCGACATGAACGACATGCTGGACCAGTTCGCGCAGATCCGCAAGATGGGCGGCGCGGGTGCCATGCTGAGCATGCTGCCCGGTGCTTCCGGCATCGACGCCAGCCAGGTGGACGACAAGGCATTTGACCGCATCGAGGCCATGATTTATTCCATGACCAAAGAGGAGCGCGAAAAGCCCTCCATCATCAACCCCAAGCGCAAGCGCCGCATCGCGGCCGGCAGCGGCACCACCGTGGCCGACGTGAACAAGCTGCTCAAGCAGTTTGAGATGATGCAGAAGATGATGAAGCAGTTCAAGAAAAGCCCCAAGGGCTTTGCCCGCCGTCTGGGCGGCATGATGGGCAACCCCAATGCCTTCCGCGGGCTGAAATGACTTTGTGATACAACCCCCTTGCGGGTTTGTACAATATAAACAACGCGCCCGCAAGGGCCGCACAAAACAATTTTTGGAGGATATTTACCATGGCAGTTAAGATTCGTCTGCGCCGCGTCGGCGCCAAGAAGGCTCCCTTCTATCGTGTTGTTGTTGCTGACAGCCGCTTCCCCCGCGACGGCCGTTTCATCGAGGAGATCGGCACCTACGATCCCAACAAGGAGCCCTCTGAGATCAAGATCGACGCTGAGAAGGCAAAGCAGTGGATCGCCAACGGCGCACAGCCCACTGACACCGTTCGCGTCCTGCTGAAGAAGTCCAACGTTCTGTAAGTAGGGAGGGCTGACTCATGCAGGAGCTGTTGCTGGCAGTTGCCCGCGGTCTCGTGGAGGACAAGGACGCCGTCAAGGTCACGGTGGACGAGCCCCGCGAGGACGGCACCATCGTCTACCACCTGAGCGTGGCAGAGGGAGATATGGGCCGTGTCATCGGCAAGCAGGGCCGGATCGCAAAAGCCATTCGTGTGGTGATGCGCGCGGCTGCTGTGCGGGTCGATGAAAAGGTCCTTGTTGAGATCGACTGAGCACCCTACAGGCCCTTTGCCCTTGCGGCAAGGGGCCTTTTTTGTTATAAGCAGGCTCGCCCTCTCCGTCATTGCTGGTGCAATGCCACCTCTCCCGAAGGGAGAGGCAAGGGCCTGATCGAAACGTTCTTGGCTCTCCCTTTGGGAGAGCTGCCGCCGAAGGCGGCTGAGAGGGCGAGGACGTGATACAGGGAGATTACAATGCAGCAATATCTGGAAGCGGGCAAGGTCGTGACCACCCACGGGGTGCGCGGCGAAATGAAGCTGGAGCTTTGGTGCGACGGCGTGGCTTTTTTGAAAAAGGTGGGCAGGCTGTACCCCTCGGCACAGGGCGGCAGAGCCTATAAAATCGTCTCCATCCGTGCGCAGGGGCAGATGGCTCTGCTGCAGCTGGAAGGCGTGAACGATATGGATGCCGCCCGGGCACTGCGCGGGCAGGTGTTCTACTTTGACCGCAATGACGCCACCCTGCCTGCGGGCCGGTGGTATGTGGCCGACCTCATCGGCTGCGAAGTGCGGGACGCCGACACCGGCAAGGTGTACGGCGTGGTGACCAGCGTGGACCACCCCGGCGCACAGGATATCTACACCGTCAAGGCACCCAGCGGCAAGGAGTATATGTTCCCGGGCGTGGATGCCTTTTTGAAAGAGCGCAACCCGCCGGAGGGCTATCTCCTCGTCACGCCCATCCCGGGCCTGCTGGACGACGATTTTGACAGCGAACGGGAGGAAAACTAAACCATGGGAATGCGTGTGGACATCGTGACCCTGTTCCCGGAAATGTGCCAGCAGGTGCTGGATGCCAGCATACTGGGCCGTGCGGCGAAGAAGGGCTATATTGAGACCCACTGCCACCAGATCCGGGACTATACGAAAAACAAGCAGAAGCAGACCGACGATTACCCCTACGGCGGCGGCTGCGGCATGGTGCTGTATGCCCAGCCCATCGCGGACTGCCTGCGTGCCGTGCAGCAGGAAGTGGCCCAGCAGGGCCGCCCGGCCCCGCATATCGTGTTCCTGACGGCGGGCGGCCAGCGCTACACCGAAGAACATGCCCGCCGCCTGGCCCAGTACGACAACCTGACGCTGGTGTGCGGCCACTATGAGGGCATTGATGAACGGGTCATTGAGGCCTTTGCGGACGAGGAGATTTCCATCGGAGATTATATCCTGACCGGCGGCGAACTGGCCAGCCTTGTGGTGGCGGACAGCGTGCTGCGCCTGAAGCCCGGCGTGCTGGCCGAGCAGAAGGGCTACGAGGAAGAAAGCTACTGGGACGGCCTGCTGGAATACCCGCAGTACACCCGCCCCGAAGTGTGGGAAGGCCGCGCGGTGCCGCAGGTGCTGCTGGGCGGCGACCACCAGAAGATCGACGCCTGGCGCGGCGAAAAGAGCCGGGAGCGCACCCGCCTGCGCCGCCCGGAGCTGTACGAGCAGTGGTGCGTCAGCCACCCGGTGACCGAACTGCCCAAGTGGAAGCGCGGCGAGAACGTGCGTCTGGTGAAGACCGACGAGCAGTTTGCCGCTGCCGCCCGCATCTTTCTGGAAGGCCGCCGCACCGTCTGCGCGGAAAACTGGACCGCAGAATACTGCGCGGGCATGACCGAGGAAGAATATCTGCTGCAGCTGCGGCAGGAAAAGGCCGCAGGCTGGGCGTGCTATCTGCACACCACGAAGGACGTGCCGGACGGCATCGTAAGTGTCAACCATAAAGTGGGCCATGTGGAACACCTGTTCGTCACCGAGAGCGCCCGGGGCAAGGACATCGGGCAGAAGCTGCTGGACTTTGCCCGCAAAAAGCTGCCGGAGCACAAGCACCCGGTGCTGAGCGTGCTGAACACCAACAGCCGGGCCATCGCCCTCTACACCCGCATGGGCTGGAAGCTGACCGGGGAAATGAAACTGGAATTTGACCCGGAGCAGTACCCCGCCGTGGTGAAGAAATGTGCCCTTGTCCTGATGCGGTATGAGGGCGCGGCGCAGGAGTGATTTTGGCCGCAAATGCGCGGGCGGCCGGGGGCGGAAAAGGGCGAAAACAGGCTGTCGAAGCCGGAAGCCCGGTGCCGAAAACGCACAAAAACGGTCGAGAATCCGCCCGACGGTCGAAAAAATGTTGAAAACTTTTGTATCTACCCTCTAACCTTCGGGGAATAATTTTATTATCTTTGTACAAATAATGAAAAATGGCCCCCTTTTCATTGGAGAAACCGCCAAAAATGCGCCGGAGGGCTGTACAACCGTTTCGACTTGCGCTAAAATAATCGTAACGCAACAGGCACACTCTACAAATTTTGTACCCAAAACGATATTAGATAGGAGCGCTTTACTATGTATGTGAAAGAAGTCACCGTTGAAAATCAGGTTGGTCTGCACGCTCGTCCGGCTACCTTCTTCATTCAGAAGGCTAACGAGTTCAAGTCTTCCATCTGGGTCGAGAAGGAAGAACGCCGCGTGAACGCAAAGAGCCTGCTGGGCGTTCTGTCTCTGGGTATCGTGGGCGGCACCACCATCCGCATCATCGCCGACGGCGCTGACGAGCAGGCTGCCGTGGACGGCCTGATCAAGCTGGTGGAGTCTGGCTTTGCAGAGTAATTCTGTGCATTAAGGAATCAAAAGCGGCGGGAAAGTCTCCTGCCGCTTTTTTGGTATTGGATGCGATGGAAAAGACACCGTAGAAGGAGGCACTTTTATGAGCGAGAAGAACAAGGAACGCATGGAAAAATTTGTGGCGCTGTGTGACAGCGGCAAGCCCTGGTATGTTTTCCTGGCCATGTTCAGCGCGCTGCTGGCAGCCAGCGCCCTGGTGGAGCTGTTCACCGAGCAACACATGAAGTGGTGGACCTGGGTGTTGAATGTCACGGGCATCCTGGGGTGCCTGCAGAACATCCGCTACTGCAAAAAGCTCAAGGCAGAGCGGGCAGCGGAAGCCGAGGCAGACGCTGAATGACCAAGGCCGAGCTTTACCAGAAGGCCTGTATGCTGCCGCTTTTACCCGGCGTATATATCATCCGGGACAAAAGCGACACCATTATCTATATCGGCAAGGCAAAGCGCCTGCGCATCCGGGTGAGCCAGTATTTCCGCGAGGGCGTGCCCCACGACAACAAGGTCAGCCAGATGATCGCCCACGCCTACGCCTTTGACGTCATCGTCTGCCAGAGCGAGTTTGAAGCACTGGTGCTGGAAGCCAGCCAGATCAAGGCCCACACCCCGAAATACAATATCCTGCTGAAGGACGACAAGGGCTACAGCTATATCAAGGTGACGAAAGAGCCCTGGCCGCGCCTTTCCTTCGTGCTGCAAAAAGAGGACGACGATGCCGAGTACATCGGCCCCTATACCTCCAGCTTTGCGGCCCGGCAGATGGCAGAAACGGCCATGGATGCCTTTCTGCTGCCCCGGTGCTCGAAGCGCTTCCCGCAGGAGATCGGCAAAGGCCGCCCCTGCCTGAACGCCCACATCGGCAAGTGCATGGCCGTGTGCAGCGGCAAGATCAGCTGCGAAAACTACAACCAGGCCGTAAAAAGCGCCGTGCACCTCATCCGCTACGGCAAAAGGGACATTCTGAAAACGCTCAACGAGCGGATGCTGGAAGCCTCCGACCGGCTGGAATTTGAGACGGCCGCCCTCATCCGGGACCAGATCGCGGCCATCACCAAGGTGAGCGCCGGGCAGAAGGTGATCGTGGACCCGGACGTGGAGATGGACGTGGTGGCGCTGGCGGGCACGCCCAGCAGCGTGTGCGCGGCGGTGCTGCGGTTCCGGGACGGCAGACTCACCGACAAGCGGGAGTTTTTGTTCCACGATACGTCGGATATTGACGCCGTGCGGGAAGAATTTCTGCCCCGGTACTATCTGGACGACGAGCAAATTCCAAAAATTATTGCGGTGGACGAGCTGCCGCCGGACAGCGATGCTCTGCAGCAGGCGCTGAACGAAAAGCGCGGCAGCGAGGTGCAGCTCTATGTGCCCCAGCGCGGCGACAAGGCCCATCTGGTGGAGATGGCCCACACCAATGCCGTGGAGCGCCTTGCCCGGGAAAGCGGCCGCTACGCCCGGGAGGAAAAGCTGCTGGACGAGCTGGCCCAGGTGCTGGGCCTTGCAAAGCCGCCCCGCGCCATTGAGAGCTATGATATCTCCAACTGGGGCGACGGTTCCAGCGTGTGCGGCATGGTGACCTTCAAGGACGGCAAGCCCTTCAAGGCGGGCTACCGCAAGTTCAAGATGAAGACGGTGGCGGGCACCGACGACTATGCGTCGCTGGCCGAGACTGTTTCCCGGCGGGCGGCGGAGTACGAAAAGTATGCAGAGCTTGCCAAGAACGGCGAGCCCAGTAACAACTGGTTCGGCCAGAAGCCGGACCTGCTGCTGATGGACGGCGGCCGGGGCCAGGTGAGCGCGGCGAAGGAAGCGCTGGCAGGTACCGCTCTGGCTGATGTGCCGCTGTACGGCATGGTGAAGGACGACCACCACCGCACCCGTGCCATCGTGGACAGCGACGGGCGGGAGATCGCCATCAACATGAACCGGGGCACCTTTACCTTCATCACAGCGATTCAGGACGAGACCCACCGCTTCGCCAACGCTTACCGCAAACAGCAGATGAAGCAGAAAAGCTATTCTTCCACCCTGACGGAAATTCCGGGCATCGGCCCGAAGACCGCAAAGGCCTTGCTGGCGCAGTTCAAGAGTGTGGGTGCTGTGAAGGAAGCCACGCCCGAACAGCTGGAAAACACCCCCGGCGTGGGCAGACAGACGGCACAGACCATCTACGAATATTTTCACGCATAGAACCCTCTCAGGCGCTTTCGCGCCAGCTCCCCCGAAGGGGGAGCTTTTTGTATTTTGGAACAGTGAATGTGCAGGGATGCAGAAAATGCAGTGGATGCATCTGCCGGTCGCAGCCTCTCCCGTGAAAAGACAAGTCCCGGCAGACCGCAGTCTGCCGGGACTTGCAATATCAAAATCAATTTACCGCTGAAGACGCCCAGAGCAAAGCGGAGGGCATTCCAATGGTTAGTTCTCGGCGGAGATATCCTGACCGAAATACTTCTCGCTCAGTTCCTTCAGGGTGCCGTCTGCGCGCAGCTCGTCGATGGCGGTGTTGATGGCCTCCAGCAGGGTGGCGCTGGCGTCGCTCTTGCGCAGCGGGATGGCAACGTGGGAAGCATCCTCGGTCTGGGCCACGATCTTGAAATCTGCGTCCGGATGAACGTTCAGGTAGTCGTAGAAGGAGACATCAGCGTTCAGGGTGGCGTCGATGCGGCCTGCGGTCAGCAGCTGGATGGTCTCCTCCAGCGTGTCGATGCCCTGCACGGTGGCACCGTAGCTCTCGGCCAGCTCCATGTAGGTGGAAGCCAGACTGTTGGCGGTGGTCTTGCCGTTCAGGTCCTCAAAGGTGGTGATGTCATCGTTGTCCTTGCGGACGGCCAGAGCGGTGTGGATGTAGCCATAAGGGGTGGTGAAGTCGTAGGTCTTGGCACGCTCATCGGTCACCTCGACACCGTTGCACACCAGATCGTAACGGCCAGCGTCCAGACCGGCGAACAGGCTGTCCCAGTCGCTCTCCACATACTCCGGCTCCACGCCCAGCTTTTCGGCGATGGCACGGGAGACTTCCACGTCATAGCCCACGAGGGTGTCGCTCTCGTCGTGGAAGCTCCAGGGCTGCCAGGCACCTTCCAGCGCAACGATCAGTTTGCCGCTGGACTGGATGTTGGACAGCTGGTCACCGGCAGCGGGGGCCACAGAGGCATCCGTGCCGGAAGCGGCGGTGCTGCTGGAGGAATTGGAGCAGCCGGCCAGAGTCAGCACACCGGCTGCGGCCATGACGCTCATGAGAGAGATAAAAGTTCTGCGTTTCATAATTTGTATATCCTTTCGATGAAAAAACGATTTAGAATGGCCGCCGCGTTCGCTTTGGCCATGATTAGCGGAAAATTATTTTTAATTTTGCAATCGAGAAAAATCTGCGGATTTTTCTCGATTGCTTTTTCACGGAAGAAGGCCGTGAAGGATCGCAGCAAGAATGTTTGATTGGATGCTGCTGCCCGATACGGCCCCTCCGGTGAAAAATGTAATTAAAAACGACCGCAGTCGTTTTTAATTACGAATCAAGAAAATAGAATTTCCTATAAATATGGCCAAAGTGAAACGGAGGCCATTCCAAATGGTAAACTTATTCAGTGTGCGCAATTTTCCGCAAAAACTCGCGGGTGCGCTCCTCCTTCGGGTTCGCAAAGAACTCGCGGGAAGCGGCCTGCTCCACCACGATGCCGTTCTCCATGAACACCGTCTTGGAAGAAACATTGCGGGCAAAGCCCATCTCATGGGTGACCACCAGCATGGTCATGCCCTCCTCGGCCAGCTGCCGCATGACGGAAAGCACCTCGCCGGTCAGCTCTGGGTCAAGGGCAGAGGTGGGCTCATCAAAATAGATGATCTCCGGGTCGGATGCCAGCGCCCGGGCAATGGCCACACGCTGCTGCTGGCCGCCGGAAAGCTGGCGGGGGTAGTAGTCGGCCCGGTCGGCAAGGCCGACCTTTTCCAGCATCTTCCTGCCCACCGTGTCGGCCTGCTCTTTGGGCATCCTGCGGGCGACGATGAGGCCTTCGGTGACGTTTTGCAGGGCCGTTTTGTTGCGGAACAGATTGTAGTTCTGGAAGACGAAGGCCGTCTTTTTGCGCAGCCGGGCGATGTCGGCGCGGCTGGCCCTGGCGAGGTCGAAGGTCTCGCCGTCGAAGGTCAGCTGGCCCGCGTCGGCGGTCTCGAGAAAGTTCAGGCAGCGCAGCAGAGTGGTCTTGCCGGAGCCGGACGGGCCCAGAATGGCCACCACATCGCCCTTTTCTACGGTCAGGTCCACGCCCTGCAGCACCTTCAGCTCACTGGTCACTTTGCGGGCACCGGGCCGGTGGAAGATACCCGCCTGCAGGCCGGGCTTCGCGTAGGTGAAAAAGGACTTGCGGACATTTTTGATCTCTAACATGGACATGGTTCCCACGCTCCTTTCTTACTGGAAGCCGTGGGCATTGAGCCGACGTTCCAGCAGCGCCTGCAGTTTGGTGATGACCGTGCAGAACAGCAGGTACACCACTGCCACCTCGCAGTAAATGGGCAGGAAGATGTAGGTGCGGGCGGCCACGCGCTGGCCCGCCATGAACAGCTCGGCCACCGTGATGTTGGACGCCAGAGAGGTGTCCTTGATCATGCCGATGAGCGAGTTGGAAAGGGCAGGCACCGCCGTGCGCAGGGCCTGCGGCAGCACGATGCGGCGCATGATCTGCCACCAGCTCATGCCCACGCAGTAACCGGCTTCCAGCTGGCCCTGGGGCACGCTTTCCAGCGCGCCGCGCATGGTCTCGGCACAGTAAGCGCCTTCGTTAAAGGCAAAGGCGATGACCGCCGCCGGGAAGGCGTCCAGCATGATGCCCACGCTGGGCAGGCCGTAAAAGATGATGAACAGCTGCACCAGCAGCGGCGTGCCGCGGATGACCCAGATGTAGAACCGGGCCACCTGCCGCAGCACCGGCACGTTGGCGTACTGCACCAGCGCCACCGCCACGGCGATGATCATGGCAAAGAAGAACGAGACGAGGGTCAGCGGGATGGTCATGGTGAGGCCTGCCGTCAGGATGCGGGGCAGGGCTTCCGCCAGCACGCTGACCGTGCGGTTGGAAAGAAATGCTTCAAACATGGAAAATGTTCCCTCAGAACGGTGTTCAAATACTCTAAAAAGAACGAGAATAAAAATATTATAGAACTTGAAGTATGGTCGAAGTCAAGACCTTTTTCAAAATTCCTACAAAACCTACCAAAATACTATAACATGAATCCAGCCCGAGTGCAAACGGTTTGAATAAAACGCGTGAAGTCCACAAAAAATGGGAAAAGCAGGTGTTAACTTTGTGCAATGCGGCAACCGGTTGACGGCGCACGGGCTTTCGTGTACAATGGACATAACAAAAGCGCCGCGGGCTTTGGCCCGGCGACGGCGCAAATCCACCGCCTGCGGGCTGAGCCTGCCGCGCGGTGCCAACGGAGGACCAACGAAATGAAACATAAAATCGGCGTTCTGGGTGCAGGCACCTGGGGCATGGCTCTGGCACGGATGCTGACGGTCAGCGGCAATGAGGTGCAGGTGTGGTCGGCGCTGCCGGCCGAGGTGGACAGCCTTTCCACCACCCGGGTGCACCCAAACCTGCCGGGCATGAAGATCCCGGCCGAGCTGCAGTTCACCAAGAGTATCGAGGAAGTGTGCACCGGCAAGGATGTGCTGCTGTTTGCAGTGCCGTCGGTGTTCGTGCGCTCCACCACGGCGAAGGCACGGCCTTACATCCCGGACGGGCAGATCATCGTGGACGTGGCAAAGGGCATGGAGCCGGAGACCCTCTACACCATGACGGAAGTCATCGCGGACGAGCTGGGCAAAGAAGATGGCCCGAAGAACGTGAAGCTGGTGGCCCTCTCCGGCCCCACCCACGCTGAGGAAGTGGCGCTGGACCTGCCTACCACCATCGTCTCGGCCTGCCCGGATGAGCAGGCGGCAGAGTTCGTGCAGGATGTGTTCAGCAACACCTGTATGCGCGTGTACACCAACGCCGACATCAAGGGCGTGGAGCTGAGCGGTGCGCTGAAGAATGTCATCGCGCTGGGTGTGGGCATCTCCACCGGCCTTGGCTACGGCGACAACGCCCGCGCGGCCCTTATCACCCGCGGCATCGCCGAGATCGCCCGGCTGGGCGTGGCCATGGGCTGCAACATCCACACCTTTGCGGGTCTGGCCGGTATCGGTGACCTGATCGTCACGGCCACCAGCATGCACAGCCGCAACAACCGTGCGGGCATCCTGATCGGCAAGGGCGAGAGCCCGGAGCAGGCCGTGAAGGAAGTGGGCATGGTGGTGGAGGGTATCAACGCCCTGCCCGCCGCCATGGAGCTGGCAGCAAAGTACAATGTGGAAATGCCCATCGTGCAGACGGTGAACGCCATCGTGAAGGAGGGCATGAGCGCCAGCGACGCGCTGCGCACCCTGATGGACCGCAACCGGAAGAACGAGATGCCGCAGGGCTACGAAAAAGTTTAAGGCATGACGATTTAAAATGGCCGACGCGTGCGCTCTGGCCATGAACAGAGGAAAGTCGATTTTTTTCGATTGGAGCTCCAGAAAATCTGCGGATTTTCTGGAGCTCTTTTTCACAAGTGGGGCCGAAAGCGGAGGACGCGGCTGGAGAAACTACCGGTCCGCTGGCCGAAAAGTGCAATAATCATTCAAACTTTTTACCAAAACCAGACACAAAGGGGTAGAAGGTGGGGAAACTTTCTGCTATACTAAAACAGAACGCGAAACCGGCGGGCGTTTTGTGCACCCTGCCGGAGGGAAAGGAAGGAATCTGCCATGCCGTCAACCTACGCGCACCGCCGCTTTGGTGCCAATGTTCTGGAACATCTGCCGGACGAAGTGCGGGTGCAGCTGGAAATGAACCGTGAACTTTACGATATCGGCCTGCACGGGCCGGACCTGCTGTTTTATTATCATGCAGCCAGCTCCAACCCCGTGAGCGCGCTGGGCAATGCCATGCACGACAAGCCCGGCCGGGTGTTCTTCGACCGCGCCCGGGGCGTGGTGAAGGCGGCAGGCGACCGCGACGCGGCGCTGGCCTATGCCATCGGCTTTGTATGCCACTTTGCACTGGACAGCACCTGCCACCCCTATGTGGAGCAGTTCACCCGTTCCAGCGGCGTGACCCATTGCGAAATCGAGACCGAGTTCGACAACATGCTGATGCGCCGGGATGGCTGCGACCCGCTCAAGTTCTTCACGGCCAGCCACATTCATCCGTCGGAGAAAAATGCAAAGGTGATCGCACCGTTCTACGAGGGCATCTCAGAGCAGGTGACGCTGGATGCGCTCAAAGGCATGATCTCGGTGCACAGGCTTCTGCAGGCGTCGAATCCGGTCAAGCGCTGGGTGGTGCTGACCGGCATGAAGGTGGTGGGCAAGTACGACATGCTGCACGGCCTTGTGGCGAACCCGCGGCCGAACCCGAAGTGTGTAGAGAGCGGCAAACAGCTGGAAGCGCTGTACGCCAAGGCTCTACCTCTGGCAGAACGGCTCATTCTGGAATTTGTGGAAAAGCTGGACACGGACGAACCGCTGGATAAAGCCTACGACCATACATTTGGAGAGTTCTGAGCAGGTCGATGCAGGCCAGCAGGGAAAGATGCTGTTTCCCGCTACGACCCTTTTGGTGAGAATGTGTTTGGAGCGCTCCGCAGAGCGCGACAAACACGAAAATAAAAATAAAATTTCCGCTGAAGATGGCCAGAGCGTGAGCGGCGGCCATTTTAAATGGTGAAATCTAAAAAGAGGGGGCACCGCCCGGCGGTGTGAGAGGAAACAAAATGCAAAACGAAAAATTCAAGGTGACACCGCTGGAGCGCGCGTGGATCCTGTACGATGTGGGCAACTCGGCCTTTGTGCTGATGATCGCAACGCTGGTGCCCATCTTCTTCAACGCGCTGGCTGAGGCCGGCGGCCTGAGCTCGGTGGACTATCTGGCCTACTGGGGCTACGCAAGCTCGGTGGTCACGGTGATCACTGCGGTGCTGGGGCCCATCCTCGGCACGCTGGCGGATACCAAGGGCTTCAAAAAGCCCATCTTCATGCTCTGTCTGTTTGTGGGCGTCATCGGCTGCTGCGCCATGGGCGTGGCCACAATCTGGCTGCCGTTCCTCGTCATCTTCATTATTGCGAAAATCGGCTTTTCGGGCAGTCTGGTGTTCTACGACTCCATGCTGGGCGATGTGACCACCCCGGAACGCATGGATGTTGTGTCCTCGCAGGGCTATGCGTGGGGCTACATTGGCAGCTGCGTGCCCTTTGTGGTGTGTCTGGCGCTGGTGCTGGGCAGCGGTGCCATCGGTCTGAGCCAGATGACGGCCCTTTCCATCGCGCTGCTCATCACGGCTGCCTGGTGGCTGGGCACCACCCTGCCGCTGCTGCGCCGCTACAAGCAGATCAACTATGTGGAGGTGGAGCAGCACGCCATCCGGCAGAGCTTTGTGCGCATCGGCCACACCCTCAAGCACCTGCACGAGGATAAACAGGTGTTCTGGTTCCTGCTGGCCTTCTTCTGCTACATCGACGGAGTGTATACCATCATCGATATGGCCACGGCCTATGGCACCGCGCTGGGACTGGACACCACGGGCCTGCTGCTGGCACTGCTGGTGACCCAGATCGTGGCCTTCCCTTCGGCGCTGATCTTTGGTCGGCTGAGTGCAAAATACCCGTCCAGCCAGCTGATCCCCGTGTGCATCGCGGCCTACACCGGCATTGCGGTGTTCGCCTTCTTCCTGACCAAACAGTGGCAGTTCTGGGTGCTGGCCGTGGTGGTGGGCATGTTCCAGGGCGGCGTGCAGGCGCTGAGCCGCAGCCACTTTGCCAAGATCATCCCGGCGGAAAAATCCGGCGAATACTTTGGTCTGTTCGACATCTGCGGCAAGGGTGCTTCCTTTCTGGGCACCATGATCGTCAGCGTGGGCAGCCAGCTGACCGGCAGCGCCAATGTGGGCATTGGCATGTTGGCTGTGCTGTTCGCGGTGGGCTTTGTGCTGTTCCGGGTGTCCTGCCGGACTGAGGGCGCAAAACAGGTGTAAAAAATACGATTTAAAATTGCCGACGCTTTCGCTTTGGCAATATCAGAGGAAATATTATTTTATAATTTTGCAAACAAGCCAGCCCTGCGGGGCTGGTTTGTTTGCTTTTTCACGGGAAGGGCGCAATGGCAAATGGCATATTGCCGCTGTCAGCCGCGCAGCAGATAAAGCACAAACTTATCCGTACAGCTCGTCGCGTAAGCGACTCGAAATCGGCGGAACACAAAAAATCCTTTAGCGAAGCGACTTGGATTTTTTGTATGGAGCCTAACTGCTTTGGGATTATTAAGGGCGAGCAGCCCTTAATTCGTGGGTCCAGCGCGTCGAAATCGCTGGCGCTTTTCTGGTTCTCTTTTGTGCGTCAAAAGAGAACAAACTCCGCCCGGCTGCAGCATATCGAAATCGCTGCGACCTTGCCGCGCTGAACACGCGGCATTTGCTTCGCAAACCGGTCTGCGGCTTAAAAGCCCCACTGGGGCTTTCATGCCCTGCGGGCACCGCCGTCCTTTCTGGTTCTCTTTTGGGCGTCAAAAGAGAACACTCTCGTTAGCGAAACACTTTCGCAAGAGACCGCTCAGCCTGCCTGCGGAGCAGATAAGTCCGCGCCCTTCAGTTATTATTAACAAACCTGTAATTGTGTTTTTCGCCCTTGAATGATACAATAGAGTCAAACGATTTCAAAACCGCAAAGGAGAAAACGAAATGGAACGATTCCCCGGTTATACTGTCCTCCGCACCGAGGACTGCCCCGAACAGCACGGCACCCTGACGGTGCTCACCCACGATGTGAGCGGTGCCACCGTGCTGCTGGTGGAAAATGAAGATGTCAACAAGGCGTTCGGCATCGGCTTCGGCACCTTTCCGTCCGACGACACCGGAGTGTTCCACATTCTGGAACACTCGGTGCTGGCGGGCAGCGAAAAATACCCGGTCACTTCGCCGTTCCTGCAGCTGCTGAAAAGCAGCATGGCGTCCTTTTTGAACGCGATGACCTTCCCGGATAAGACCGTATACCCGTTTGCCACCCCCAACGAGACCGACTTCAAGAACCTGATGGACGTGTACCTGAACGCGGTGTTCTGCCCGCTGGCCATGGTGGACAAGAGCGTGTTCGAGCAGGAAGGCTGGCACCGGGACGCCGACGGCACCGTGAGCGGCGTGGTGTACAACGAGATGCAGGGCGCGCTGGCTGCCCCGGACGCGCAGCTGCAGGACGCGCTGGAACGGGCCATGTTCCCGGATACGGCCTACGGCTTTGTTTCCGGCGGTGACCCGGAGAGCATCCCGGCACTGACCTATGAGAAGTACAAGCGGGTGTACCGTCGCCACTACAGCGCCGACAACTGCTGCATCACCCTGTACGGCAAGATGGACATGGCCGAAAAACTGGCGCTGCTGGACAAAGACTACCTTTCCAAAATGCCGAAGACCGGCACCCGCCCGCGCCTGACGCTGCAGGACGAGCAGCCGGGCACCTGCGTGGAGCTGCCCTATTACACCGAGAACCCGGAGCCGGACGAGGTGCAGTGCGCCCTGGCGTGGTACACCGGCGCGTTTGCCGACCGGGAGCGTCAGCTGGGCGTGGAGATTCTTCTGGACGCCCTGCTTGGCACCAACAATTCGCCGCTGAAGGCCGCCCTGCTGGCCGAAAATCTGGGCGCAGACATCGACATCGGCTTTGACGACAGCACCCTGCAGCCCACGCTGGAACTGGTTCTGCGCGGTGCCACCGAGGAGAGCGCCCGCAAGTTTGCCGCCGCCGTGCGCAAGGCCGTGGACGGCATTCTGGCCGAGGGCATCCCGCAGGAGCTGCTGCTGGCCTCGCTGAACAGCGCCGAGTTTGCATCCCTCGAGCGCCCGGGCAGCCTGCCGGACGGCGTGCTGGATGCCATCAACGCTTCCACTGGCTGGCTGCACACCGGCGACCCGGCCCTGCTGCTGCACACGGACAAACTGTTTGCGTCCCTGCGGGAGAAGATGGCAGGCGGCTGGTTCGACGAGCTGCTGCGGCAGCTGTTCGCCCCGGCCCCGGTGCAGGTGGTGCAGGTGCCCACCCTGCCCCAAAAGGACGAGGCGGGCGAGCCCATCCGCACCGACGGCAAGCTGGTGTTGGAACACCCGCTGACGGCCGCCGACCTCGGCGACGGTGCAAAGACTGCCGCCGGAGAGCGGGAACTGCTGGCCGGTGCGCAGCTGCTGCATCACCCCTCGGCGGGCAGCCTGTACCTGAACTTCTACTACGACCTCGGCCATGTGAAGCCCGAGAACATGCAGTACCTTGACCTGCTGACCGATGTGCTGGACGAGCTGGACAGCAGCGCACATACCGCCCAGCAGCTGAACACCCTGCGCAGCACCTGGCTGGGCGACAGCCGCGTGCAGCTGGATATCTGGACCGGCCGGCAGGAGGGTGCACCCTGCCACGCAAAGCTGAGCCTGTGCCTGAGCCTGCTGGAACGCAGTCTGGAAAAGGCCGTGGAGCTGGGCGGCGAGTGGCTGTATGACACCAGGCTCACCGGCCCGGCGGCCGAAGCAGCCTTTGCCCGGGTGCTGAGCCAGCAGAAGCTGAACATGGAACAGCAGTTCATCCAACAGGGCAACGCCTACGCGGCCACCCGCGCCAGCGCCCACTATTCGGTGGACGGCGCGGTGAGCGAGCGCTGCAGCGGCGTGAGCTACTACAAATTTCTGTGTGACCTGCTGGCCAAGGCCGACTGGGCCGCGCTGGGCGCAAGGCTGGATGCCCTGCGCACCGAAGTGCTGCAGAACGCACAGCTCACCGTGAGCCTGTACGGCAGCGAGGATGCCCTTGCAAAGCTGCGCAGCCTGCTGCCGGGCAGCCGCTTCGCCGCCGAGGGTCGCCGCGAAGCTGTGCCCTACACCGAACCGCTGACCCCGCCGGTGAACGAAGCGTTCATCATTGACGGCGGCGTGAGCTACGATGTGCTGGTGTGGCCCATGGAGCGCCGCAGCGACCGCAAGGTGCTGGCCCGGGTGATGAGCTACGAATACCTGTGGCACAACATCCGCGAGGTGGGCGGTGCTTACGGCACCGGGATGCTTTCCTCCGACGGGGTGGAGTACCTTTACACCTACCGCGACCCCCATGTGAAGGAGAGCTACGACACCTTTGCCAAGGGCCCGGCCGAGCTGGCCGCACGGGACTACACCGAGAAGGACCTGAACGACTTCATCGTGGGCACGGTGGCAAAGCTGGATACGCCCCGCAAGCCCCGCGCCGAAGCCCGGGAGACAGACCGCCGGTTCTTCTGCGGCATCACCGACGAGATGATGACGGCCGACCGCAAGGCCCTGTGCGCTGTGGACGCTGAACTGCTGAAGGCGCAGGCCGCTGAGTTGGGGGCCGCCATGGCCACCGGCGTGCGGGTGACCTTTGGCAGCAAGGACGCTGTGGAAGCCGCGAAGGACCTGTTTGACACCGTGACGACGCTGTGAAAGCGAAAAAATAAAAGAAAATAAGCTTTGAAAATCACCGGGAAGGCACATGCTTTTCCGGTGATTTTTTTTTTTGCGCAAAGGGGAAAGAAAGGCGGCTGAGGGCTGCTTTTGTGGAAAATTGACAAAAAAGACACGAAAACTTTGGTGGGGTGAAAAATTCCGAAACTATTGCAACACATATAGGGGGGGGGGGTATAATAAAGATGAGGCGGCCTTCCTCCGGGGAGGCACCCGGACAACAAAGAGAGCGAGGGATAACCAGTGAGAAAAAAGAGTACGAGACTTCTCAGTGCAGCACTTGCGGTGTGCATGATGCTGTCAGCCCTGCCTATGGGGGTCGTGTCAGCATTTGCAGATGATGGAATCGATCTGACAAAGGGGACGCCAATTGAAAATCCAGAGGACGGCCAGACAGTCATCACGATTGACACACCGGGTGTCTATCAGATGTATAAGGCATACGATATGCCGATCCTTGTTACCGCAAAAGGCGATGTAACGGTTAACATTACTGCCGATATTGACTACAAAGGTTCTGTCGGAGCAAGTGACAACAAGTATTATAACTATGTGTTTAGAGCTTCGAATCCGGAAGGTATGCTGACAATCAACGCTGAAAATCATGAGGTAGATGCATGGGGAAACCTTCGTGGCTTTATTTATGTTCATAATGGAGGAAAAGCAACGATCAACGGTGGTACTTATAAGTCGGATGATAAAGAGACGCTGTTTAACTTTTATGGAGAGCTTTGGCTGAATGATGTCAAGGCATATTCCGCCGAAACGGTAAATAACTACGGCGGAAAAACCTATGTCGATGGTGGAGTTTATGACGGTGGAGATGAAAACGAAACATCCTTTTGGCCGCCTTTCCTGAATAAAAACGGCGCAGAACTGACGCTGAAGAATGCGAAGATTCACGCGGCGAAAGGCGCGTGCATCGGAAATAATGCAAACTCGACTGTAAAAATTGAAAACACAACGCTTGAGTATGATAGCGACTATGCGGCGATTCCAAATAGAGGAAATCTCTATTTTTATAGCGGAACAATCAGCGCTCCTAATGCAAGCGCGATCCTGAACGGTACGGAAAAAGCGTATACCGAGGTTTCCGGAGGAACGATTGAAAAAAGCAAAATCGGCATTAAGATTTCTGCAGGTAAGGTTGTATTAGGTGGAGGATCGTTTGATGGAAACGGAAATGATATCTATCTCAGAAATGACCAGTACATCACAATCAAAGATGCATTTACTGACACTGCAACCGTAAAGTGTGAAAATGCCGTTTCTGACCGTCGGATTACCACTGAGGACAGTGACGAGCACCAGAAGAGTCTGAAGCTGACCAGTCTGGACGATGCCTCCAACGGCAAAAAGTACCTGATCGGCTGGAAGCAGGAAGGCGGGCAGGAGTACCGCTACCTCACCGAGCAGACCGGCTACACTGTGACTGCTGAACATGCCACTGCCACCCGGAATGGTGAAACGCTTTACTCTTATGACCAAGTCGATGAGGGTGATGACGTCACCCTGACTGCGGATGCCCCCGAAGATGGCTGGGTGTTTGCAGGCTGGCAGGTGACCGAGGGCGGTCTGACGCTGGATAATACCGCTGACACTGTGACCTTCCAGATGCCTACAAGCGATGTTGTGGTCAGTGCACAGTATGAGTATGTGGGCACGCCGGACGTCACCGACGACGGCAGCGGCGATATCGTAGCCGGCGTGGTCATTGGCGGCATCGCGGCTGTGGGTGCTTACGAAGTGGGCACCGGCCTGTACCGCATCACCCAGATGGACGATGTGGCCATGCCCACGAACCGTCTTGCTCTGGCAAAGCTGCTGTGGGAGCGCGCAGGCAAGCCGGAGCCGGAGAGCACGGCCCTCTACAGCGATATCAGCGCTGAGGACACCGACGCTCAGAAGGCCGCCCGCTGGGCCGTGGAGCAGGAACTGCTGAAGGATGACACCAACGAGGATGAGCAGAAGTTCCACCCGGCTTTCCCGGTGAGCAAGCTGCGCGTCTGCCTGACCTGGGAAAAGGCAAAGCAGAAGGGCCTGTTTGATACGGCCGCCGAATAATCCCTGAAAAACCACAAAAGTGCCTGATGATACGAAAAATATCGTCGGGCGCTTTTGCTTTTTGTAAAGAACCGGAAAAATTTTCGGCACGGGGTTGACGCGGTGCAAAAGCCGTGGTAAAGTAATGGGCGGAAAACACTGAAATGCTTTTCACAACACAGAAACGAGGTGGTCGTCATGGAACCTGCCGGTAGTAGCAGCACGTTATATCCCCGATCAGTGAACCAGACGGCAGCCTTTGGAAATGCCGGGAAATGGCCCTGCTGTGCGTGAACGCGCACGGCGTGTGTTCGTGTTCCCCTGCGTAGATGATTCAAGCTGCCGCCTGGAAAAAAGGAGGCAGCTTTTTATGTCTGAAATTTCGATCAACACCCTGAAGACCATGCTGGCGAACCTGGATGACGCCAAAAAGTACCAGAGCCTGCGGGACGTGATGGAGACCCTGCCCGCGCCGGACCTGGCCGCCGTGTTTGAAGACCTGCCCGCCGAGAAGCTCCCGGTGCTGTTCCGCCTGTGCCCGAAGGACCTGGCGGCAGACGTGTTCACCGAGCTGACGCCCGAGACCCAGCAAAAGCTCATCGACGGGCTGACGGACACCGAGCTGAAGGCCGTGGTGGACGAGCTGTTCGTGGACGATGCGACCGACCTTGTGGAGGAAATGCCGGCCAACGTGGTCAAGCGCATCCTGGGCCAGGCAGACCCGGCCACCCGCCGCATGATCAACGAACTGCTCAAGTACCCCGAGGACTCCGCCGGCGGCGTGATGACCACCGAGTTCATGGAGCTGCGGCCGGACATGACCGTGGCGCAGGCCATGGATGCCATCCGCAAGAACGGCTTTGATAAGGAGACCATCAACAACTGCTACGTCACCGACGGCAGCCGCAAGCTGATCGGCGTGGTGTCGCTGCGGGCGCTGGTGCTGGCCAAGGACACCGCAGAGCCCATCCGGAACTTGATGGACACCAATGTGGTCAGCGTGGGCACCACCACCGACCAGGAGGATGTTTCCAACCTGTTCGAGAAGTACGGCTTCCTGGCCATCCCGGTGGTGGATGCCGAGAACCGGCTGGTGGGCATCGTGACCATTGATGACGCCATCAGCATCCTGCAGGACGAGGCCAGCGAGGATATCGCCAAGATGAACGCCATCGGCCCGTCCGATAAGCCCTACTTCAAGCAGAGCATGTGGGACCTGTACAAGAGCCGCGCACCGTGGCTGCTGTTTCTGATGATCAGCGCCACCTTCTCCAGCCTGGTCATCCGGGGCTATGAAGATGCACTGGCCGCTGTGACCGTGCTGACCGCCTACATCCCCATGCTGACCGACGCAGGCGGCAACGCGGGCAGCCAGAGCACCTCCACCATCATCCGCGGCATGGCCGTGGGCGATATTCGCCCCCGCGACCTGCCCCGCATCCTGTGGCGTGAGAGCCGCGTGGCACTGCTGTGCGGCGGCACGCTGGCCGTGTGCAACTTTGCCAAGATGCTGCTGCTGGACCGCGTGGCGGCCCCGGTGGCGCTGGTGGTGTGCCTGACCCTGATCTGCACCATCCTGCTCTCGCAGCTGATCGGCGGCATCCTGCCGGTGGTGGCCGAAAAGCTGCATGTAGACCCCGCCGTGATGGCCTCGCCCCTGATCACCACCATCGTGGATACCACTACGCTGCTGGTGTATTTCAACATTGCAAAGGCACTGCTGAAACTGTAAAAACGCAAAGAACGAACTCCCTGCGCCCGCAAACGCGGCACGGGGAGTTTTCTTTTTATGTATTCCTGAAAAAACTTTTCAAAAAACACAAGGCAGACCTCAAAGCGCCGAAACAGGAAATGCAACAATTTGTAATCCTTTTGCAAGAATTCTGACACGTTTCCGGCACATTTGTCTGTTGGTTGCAAAAGCATGAAAAATTGTGATGCTTCAAGAAAAGCTTTTGTCAGAGTAGGCTTCCTTTTGTTGAAATCTCACAAAATATTTCCTTCAATCTTGTGAACTTGTTCTCTTGTCATTTTGCCCTGTGCGAAGGTATAATACACACAGGAATTACAGGTGTGTGCGACAATTACGCCTGTAGAAAATGCTGTATACGATTGAAGGAGAACACTATTATGAAAATGATTTCTCGTCGTGACTTCCTGAAGGCTTCTGCTGTTGTCGGCGCTGCTGCTGCCATGACCGCCTGCGGCGGCTCCTCCAGCTCCACTGCTGCTTCCAGCGTGGCTTCTTCCACCGCTGCTTCTGCTGCTGCCACCAACGGCTCCGCCAACATTGGCGTGTGCATCTATCAGTTCGCTGATAACTTCATGACCCTGTACCGCACCGATCTGGAAGGCTATCTGAAGGATATGGGCTACTCCGTCACCATCATGGACGGCAAGAACGACCAGAACACCCAGACCGAGCAGATCAACACCTTCCTGCAGCAGGGTGTGGACGTCCTGGTCATCAACCCCGTGCAGACCACTTCCGCACAGACCATCGTGGACACCATCTCTCCCTCCGGCACCCCCATCGTCTTCATCAACCGTGAGCCCGACAAGAGCGTTCTGGACTCCTACGCAGACAAGTGCTGCTACGTCGGCGCTGACGCACGTCAGTCCGGTACTTACCAGGGCGAGCTGATCCTGGAGACCGAGACCCAGGGCGATATCAACGGCGACGGCGTGATCACCTACATCATGTGCAAGGGCGACCCCGAGAACATTGATGCACAGTACCGCACCGAGTACTCCATCAAGGCTCTGGAAGATGCCGGCAAGAAGGTGAACTGCCTGTACGAGTACCTGGACAACTGGGACCAGACCACCGCTCAGCAGGACGTTGCAAACGCTCTGTCTCAGTACGGCGATCAGATCGAAGTCGTCTTCTGCAACAACGACGCAATGGCACTGGGCGCTCTGCAGTCCATCCAGCAGGCTGGCCGCACCGTCGGCAAGGACATCTACCTGGTCGGCGTTGACGCACTGGCCGAGGCTGTGCAGGACGTCCTGGACGGCAACATGACCGGTACCGTTCTGAACGACGACGTGGGCCAGGCTACCGCAGCTGCGGAGGCAACCAAGCTGTACGTCGAGGGCTCCAAGGTCGAGCAGTACTACTGGGTCGACTATGTGAAGGTGACCAAGGACAACGCTTCCAGCTATGTGAAGTAAGACCAAAGTTCCCTGAAACAATGCAAGGTGCGCAGTGGACCTTGACAGCTTGAACAAAGCTATAAAGCGCGTGCGTGCGAGAAATGTTCTCCGCGCACGCGCCTTGTTTTGAAAAGGGTTTTTCTGCGGCCTAAAAATAAACGACAAGGAGGCTCTGCGGAATGTCAGAATACCGTCTGGTAATGAAAGGCGTGGTCAAGACCTTCCCCGGCGTCAAAGCGCTGGATCACGCCCAGCTGGAGCTTCGCCCCGGTAAGGTCATGGCGCTGATGGGTGAAAACGGCGCCGGTAAGTCCACATTGATGAAATGCATGTTCGGCATTTACAAAATGGACGAGGGCGAGATCGAATACGAAGGCGAAAAAGTCACCATCCCCACCCCGTTGGATGCACTGAACCGCGGCATTGCCATGGTGCATCAGGAGCTGCAGCCCATCCCGGCCCGTACCGTGGCCG
>OJKC01000573.1_pt1 | contig 29588 bp, 17 predicted proteins | sample 1596401 | NCBI WGS metagenome assembly OJKC01 (sample SAMEA4350162, study PRJEB24818) | metagenome | biome: human; feature: gut; material: faeces | place: Denmark | collected 2013-09 | reverse complement strand
ATACCAAAGCGAGTAAATACAGTATCGACAATCTGCATTAATTCCACCTCGTTCAGTAAAGAATCACTACCTACCACGTCAGCATCACATTGATAGAACTCACGATAACGGCCTTTTTGCGGACGATCTGCACGCCACACAGGTTGTATCTGATAGCGTTTGAAAGGGAAAGTTATTTCATCACGGTGCATCACCACGTAGCGGGCAAATGGCACTGTGAGATCATAACGCAAACCTTTTTCACAGAATTTACTTGCGAGTTTGGCTGCATTACGGCTCAGCAATTCCTCATCGGTTAGTCCGGAGAAATAATCACCTGAGTTCTGTATTTTAAACAGAAGTTTATCACCTTCTTCACCATATTTCCCCATCAGTGTGGAAAGCATTTCCATTGCAGGCGTTTCAATCTGTTGGAAACCATAGAGATGATATACATCGCGAATGGTATTGAATATATAGTTACGCTTCGCCATTTCGAGCGGCGAGAAATCTCTGGTTCCTTTGGGAATGGAAGGTTTTGCTGCCATAGTTCTAAGTGATTTTAAACGTTTGTGTTCGATGGGGAAAAGGTCCGGAAGGGACGCTGTCCCCGTTCATGTTCTGCGGAGGATATGTCAGCTTGTGACAAAATCCGAAGCAAAGGTAAGACTTTTTATGCCTTACGCCGTTCTTACATTGCAACTATTTACGAACTTTGCGCCCAAAATATCCGTTTCGACAATGAAAAAGCTCAAAAGGTGGTGTATGCGGCTCGTGCTGCTCTTCTTCGTCTCCAGCATTGGAGCAGTGATTCTCTATCGTTTCATCCCGGTCTATGTCACCCCGCTCATGGTGACCCGTTGCATCGGACACCTCTTCGACGGAGAGAGTCCCCGGCTTTACCACCGGTGGGTGCCTCTGGAGGACATATCCCGTCACCTTCCCATGGCAGTCATCGCGTCGGAAGACAACCGTTTTGCCGAGCATCACGGGTTCGACTTCGATGCCATCCAGCAGGCCATCGACGAACGGAGGGAGGGGAAACGGCGTCGCGGTGCCAGCACCATCAGCCAGCAAACGGCAAAGAATGTCTTCCTGTGGGAACGCTCGTCGTGGGTACGCAAAGGCTTCGAAGCCTATTTCACCGTGCTCATCGAGCTTTTCTGGTCCAAGGAGCGCATCATGGAGGTCTATCTGAACTCCATCGAGATGGGCGACGGCATCTACGGAGCGGAAGCTGTGGCAAAACATCACTTCAACACCACGCCCGACCGGCTGTCGCGCAGCCAGTGTGCCCTCATCGCCGCCTCTCTGCCCAACCCCCTGCGCTTCGACTCGGGACATCCGTCGAGCTACCTGTACAGACGTCAGCGGAAAATCATGCGACTGATGAAGCTGGTGCCCGTCTTCCCGGAACCGGAAAAGAAGCACAACTGAGCACGCAAACGCTGAAGAACTAAAAACAATTATCACATACCATGACACATCTGTTTCAAACGGCCTGCCTCCTGGGGCTTGCCTTCCTGACTTCCCTGCCCCTCCGGGCAACTGACACCGAGACCCTGTCTCCCGACCAATCCATCCGCGTCACCTTGTCCTGTCCGGCAGACGGTCCCACGGGATTCTCCGTGAACTATCAGGATAAAGAGGTGTTCCGTCACATCAACCTCGGACTGCAAACCGACCGACGTGCGTGGGAAAAGGGACTCACGCTCCGTTCCGCCTCCGAAGCAACCCTTCACACCGACGACTACACCCTGCTCTCCGGCAAACGCCTCCATTGCACCAACCGCGCCAATGAGCGCACCTTCCGTCTGGAAAATGCCGACGGGCAAGTACTCTCTGTCATCCTGCGGGTATATGACGACGGTGTTGCCTTCCGCTATGCCCTGGACGGTGAGGAGGGCGAACACCTGACCGGTGAACGTACGGCTTACGACATCCCGGAGGGACGTCCGCGCTGGATGCCCCGCCATCTGGTGGGCAACGAAGATTTCTTCCCCCTCAACACCGACGGACAGCCTGCAGGAGCATGGGGCTATCCTTCTCTCTGCGAACCGACCGACGGCGTGTATGCCCTGCTGACGGAATCCGGACTGAACCGCTCGCACTGCGGCTCCTACCTGGACAACAGCCTCCGGAGCGACAACTACCGCATCCGTCTCGTCGACCGGAGCCTTCCGCTGACCAACGGCTGGCTCTCTCCCTGGCGCATTGCCATCATAGGCACGGCAGCCACCGTAGTGGAATCGACCTTGGTGACCGATGTAGCCGACCCCTGCCGCCTGGACGACACTTCGTGGGTCGAACCGGGAGTGGCTTCCTGGATTTACTGGGCGCACAACCACGGCTCGCGCGACTGTGCCCTGCTGAAGGAGTATGTCGACCTGGCAGCCGACATGGGATGGTCCTACACACTGATTGACGCCGAATGGGACTCCATGAGCAACGGAGGCACCATCGAAACCGTTGCCGACCATGCACGCAGCAAAGGGGTCAAGCCCCTGCTCTGGTACAACTCCAGCACAAACTGGGTCAGCCACGGGGCACCGGGTCCGTTCTACCGGCTCAACGACAGGAACAAGCGCGAACAGGAGTTCGCCTGGCTGGAGAAGGAAGGGTTCAAGGGCGTGAAGATTGACTTCTTCCCCGACGACAGTCTCTCCGTCATCAACTACTACATCGACCTGCTGGAAGATGCAGCCCGCCATCACCTCACCGTGAACTTCCACGGGGGCATCCTGCCCAAAGGCTGGCAGCGCACCTATCCACACCTGTTGACACAGGAAGCCGTCTACGGTGCCGAATGGTACAACAACAATGCTGTCCTGACAGACCGTGCCGCCTGCCACAACGCCACCCTGCCTTTCACACGCAACGTCATCGGTCCGATGGACTATACGCCGGGCACCTTCTCCGACTCACAGCATCCGCACATCACGACCCATGCCCACGAGCTTGCCCTCCCTCTACTCTTCGAATCAGGCATACAGCACATGCCCGACCGTCCTGCCGTCTATCGTGAATTGCCCGAAACGGTACGTCACTTGCTGTCCACCCTGCCTACGGCCTGGGATGACACCCGTCTGTTGGCAGGCACTCCGGGCGACCATGTGGTGATAGCCCGACGGAAGGGGAAGGTGTGGTACATCGCCGGTATCAATGGAAAGGACACGGCTGCTACACTGAAGTTCTCCCTGCAGCGTCTGTCGCTTGGCGGAAACGGCACTGTCTGCCTCATCACCGATGAAGCCGACGGCCGCCATTTCCACATCGAACCGTCCACACCGGTTTCCCCGGACAACGTTCTGCACACCGACTGCCTGCCGCGTGGAGGCTTCGTCCTGATTCTCACGGAAGACACGGACAACTAGACAACCGGCCGGTCCGGAAACAAAGACACAAAAGCACCGATGCAACCCGAGAGTTTTCTCTCTTTGCACGGTGCTTTTGTGCCTTCTTTTTTAAGGCTCAAGTAGAAAGCTTCATAAAGAACAAAAAAAATCGTAGGAAGATACTACCCCATTTTTACCACTCGACTGTTATAAAGATATACAGAAAATACTTATTATGTAACTAAGAGAGAACATTTATATACTTAAACCTGCAAACTAAAAGCATTATGCACAACAAAGACTTGAGAGAAAAAAGTCTCGTAGGAGTTTTATCCGGAAGGAAAGCCTACAACCCGTTTTCCAAGAGTTTGAAACATTGCTTTATTGCTGCGGGGTGTTGCCTGTTTAGCCTGAATGTATGGGGCCAAAGTAATCAGCGCATTACTCTCAAGCTACAAAAAGCATCCTTGGAACAAGTCATTTGGGAGATACAGAAGAAGACTAAATTCATCTTCATGTATGGCACTCAGGACATCCAGTCCGTCAAAGGTATCACACTCAACGAGAAGGACAAAACAATCAGTGAAATACTGGACAAATGTCTAAAAGGGAGTGGTTTGACCTATGAAATTGCCGGTAATGACATCATCATCAAACAACGTGCCGACCAGCAGACGCACAACAACTCCCGACGCATCACAGGAGTAGTCACTTCCAAGGAAGACGGTCTACCCATCATCGGTGCTTCCGTTCGTGTCATCGGTTCCAATCAGGGAGTTGCCACAGACCTTGACGGCCGTTTTGCCCTCAGCAATGTGTCTGAAGGTGATCGGATTCAAGTGTCCTACATCGGCATGAAGACACTGACGGTAGCAGCCACCCCCAACATGACCATCACACTGGAAAACGACGCACAGGCCCTGGACGACGTCGTGGTGACCGGTATCTTCAAGAAAGCCAAGGAGAGCTATACGGGTGCCGTGTCGACCATCACCTCCGAGCAGCTCGACATGTATAAGGGTCAGAACCTGCTCCAGACACTGAAAAACATCGATGCCTCAGTGAATTTCACCGTAAACAATGTTACCGGTAGCAACCCCAACAACCTGCCGCAAATCAACATCCGCGGCAACTCATCCCTGCCCATGAGCGTGGAGGAGTTCAACCAGACAGCATCCAACGACATCAACCGTCCGCTGATTATCCTCGACGGCTTTGAAATCTCCCTGGAGAAACTCATGGACTACAACGACGAGGAAATCGAGTCCATCAACATCCTGAAAGATGCATCTGCCACAGCCATCTACGGTTCAAGAGGTTCGAACGGAGTCATCGTCGTCGTCACCAAACAGCCGGAAGCCGGAAAGCTGAAGGTAAATGCCGAAGTCGGCATCGACATCGAAGCTCCCGACCTGACTTCTTATGACTTGTTGAATGCCAAGGAAAAGCTCTATCTGGAGAATTATCTGGGACTCTACAACAGTGATATACCCAAGAGTGGAATTCGAAACCAGGAAGCTTACAACGATCGCCTTCATCGGGTACTTAGTGGAGAAAGCACGGAATGGCTCAGCAAACCGGTACACACCGGAGTAGGCACACATTATAACCTACGCTTGGAAGGTGGAAGCAACGAATTCCGTTGGAGTGCCACAACAAACTATAAGAATGTAGAAGGTGCCATGAAGAACTCTTCACGCCGTACATTCAATGGCGCCATCACACTGATGTATACAGTAAAGAATCTGCTATTTAAGAACTATACTTCATATGGTGTGACACGTGCCAACGAAAGCAACTATGGCTACTTCAGCAATTACGTATCGCAGCAGCCTTACAACTCACCTTACGATAAGAATGGAGAGATTGTGAAATTCTTCGATGCCTTCTATGGCTCAGAAACGGGCGGTGAATTCAATCCACTCTATGATGCTACGCTCAAATCATTTGATAAGAGCGGTTATGAGGAACTCAGTAATAACTTTTCCGTAGAGTGGAACATCTTGAGCGGCTTAACGCTGCGTGGGCAATTGGGAGTAACTACCAACAACAGCCATAGCGATACGTTTCTTTCGCCTAAGGCATCCTTCTTCACTGTCGATGTCAATACTTCTCCCGAATACAGTACAGATGAAGGCTTTCTCCGCAGAGGTACCTATAATTATGGTACAGGAAAAACTGTCGGATACAGTGGGAACCTGACGTTGTCCTATAGCCATGTATTCAATGAGAAACATTCGTTCTATGCCGGCATGGACTACTTCGTCAACGAGTCACGCTCGACACGCTATACCTTCGACATGGAGGGATTTTCCAGCGAAAAAATGTCCAGCTTGGGCAATGCCCGCCAATATGCCAAGAATGGAATTCCATCGGAAAGCTCCTCCCATCGCCGTATGGTCGGCTTTACCGGCAACGTGAACTACACCTATGACATGCGATACTACCTTGACCTATCCTATCGCATCGATGGAAGTTCCTCCTTCGGAGCAGAAAAGAAGTACGCACCATTCTGGAGTACCGGCATCGGTTGGAATCTGCACAACGAAAAGTTTCTTGCCGGAAATCCGACATTGAACATCCTGCGCCTTAAAGCTTCCTATGGTTCTACCGGCTCACAACAAGGTTCAGGTTCCGGAGCTGCTACCCTCTATCGTTATCAGAACGGGAACAAATACCTCAATTGGGTAGGGGCCATGCTCTCTGAATGGGGAAATCCCAACCTGACTTGGCAGACCACAAAGGAATTCAATATAGGTACAGAATTTGGTTTATGGCAGGGACGGATAAAAGGTGAGTTCAACTATTATACCAAGCATACGACGAATCTGCTCTCGAACATGAACATCCCCCTGTCCATGGGTTTCCCCTCCTACATCGCCAATGTGGGAGAGGTCAAGAACCGTGGCTGGGAAGCTTCCTTGAGTGCTTATCTGGTGCGGGATTCCAAGCATGAATTCAACTGGATACTCACCGGGCAACTGGTCTATGACAAGAACTGGATATACCGTCTGTCAGATGCCATAAAAAGCCAAAACGAGTTGATGCTGCAAAATGAAAACTACGATGTAGCAAAGCTCTTTTATGAAGGACGTCCGCAAAGCTCCATCTATGCTGTACGCTCATTGGGCGTTGATCCCAGTACCGGACAAGAAATCTACCTGGATAAAGACGGGAATATCACCGACGTATGGAAAGCCGGAGATAAAGTATTCCTAGGGTCTTCCGAGCCTAAATACAACAGTATCTTCGGTACCATGATAATGTGGAAAGGCTGGACACTGAATATCTCCATGCGTGGCTATTGGGGTGGTAAAGCTTATAACTCCACCCTGCTCAGTCGTGTGGAGATTCCCATCAGCACCCTTCGTGCCTCGAATGCCGACCGACGTGTACTTTCCAACCGCTGGCTGAAGCCAGGTGACAACACCTTCTTCAAAGGATTCAGCAATGAGTTCACGCAAGCGACCTCACGCTTCGTTATGGATAACAACGTCTTGGAATTACAATCAGTCAATCTGCAATATCGTTGGGACAGCGAATGGCTACGCCGCTATTCTGGGCTTCAATCTGTTACTTTTGCAGTGAACATGTCCGACCTCTTCCATTGGTCGACCATCAAGATGGAACGGGGTACAGGATATCCCTATGCCCGTAACATCCAGGGAAGTATCAAACTATTATTCTAATCCCTCTTAAAAACAATTCAAATGAAAAAGAAAATATACCTTCTTGCAGGGCTGTTGACGTTGTTACTGTCGGCTTGCAACGATTGGCTGGACATCCGTCCGAATACGGAATCGAAAGCCGAAGACCAATTTTCTACTCCAGACGGCTTCTACGACGCACTGACCGGATGCTATATGGGCATGGGAGCAGGACGTTCTTATGGCGAACAATTGACTATTACGTACGTGGAGTCGCTGGCATGTCTTTGGCAATTACCCAACGAACAAAGTGAGACGACCCGACAAGCCGAATGGCTGCTCGCACACCATGATTATGCGCAAAGCATTGCGGAAAGTGCCATTCAAAGCATGTATGGTGGTCTGTTCAACACCGTAGTACAAGCCAATATGATTATCAAGAATGTACAGGAACGGGGAAATGTCATTCCCGACCCCGATGTCCGTTCTGTGATCGAAGGGGAAGCGTACGCAATACGAGCCTATTGCCAGCTCGACATCCTGCGTCTGTTCGGACAGGTTCCCGGTGGAACCCGACAGGTCTCTTTACCCTACTCAGAGACAACATCTATCTATGAAATTCCAGCCTATTATGACTTTGACGCTTATGTCACTAAGCTCAAGGCCGATATTGAGAAGGCAGAATCGCTGTTGAAGGATAAAGACCCCGTATTCCATTATTCTTTCAGTCGCCTGAATAGCGGAGACGACACGGCTGTAGACGAGTTTATGCTCTTCCGCCAGTTCAGACTCAACTATTGGGCAGTCAAGGCACTCGAAGCCCGGATGTTGCTCTACGTAGACGAAAAGGAATCGGCTCGCAGTGTAGCCCGGGAAATTATTGATGTCCAATTGAATGGACATCCGGTCATCAGCCTGAGCAGTGCGGAGGACTTTAACAATGGCTATAAACTGTGTCCGACAGAATGCCTCTTTGGCTTGAGCAAATACAACGTAATGACCTATACGGAAAACTACCTCATCGGTGGCAACACGTCTGTACAATACAACGAAAAGGTACATCTGGCACTGACTCCACAAATGCTTAAGGAACTTTATGCAGGGGTAAACACCAACTCATACAACCGCTATCGTTACTTGTGGAACACCAACCTGTATGACAATGCAAGAAAGCAATTCGTAGCAACCACCAAATACTATTGGAATGCAGAGAAAATGGAGAACGCATCGACGAAGTTCGCTTTTATCCCGATGTTGCGCCTGTCTGAAGTATATCTCATAGCCATGGAGTGTGCCAACTCTCTCGAAGAGGCGCAAAAGCTCTACCACACTTATATGCTGGCTCACGAAGACTCGGATACCCCCGCTTTCAGTACAGAGGAAGAAAAGAAAAACTTTCTACTCAATGAATATCGTCGGGAGTTCTTTGCCGAAGGACAGATGTTTTACACCTATAAGCGCATGAACGAGACACACATGCTATGGAGTGATGAGACCATGACGGAAGAAACCTACATCCTCCCCTTACCGAGAACTGAATACAATCCATCCAAATGACTCTTATTACAACCATACATCCTATGAAAATCAATACAATATCTCTGCTGTTATTGCTACTTGGCATAACCACAGCTTGTGAAAAAGAACTTGAGCCCTACAACTCGCCCGAGTGTCGCCTCAATTTCGTCTTCTACAATTATTCAGGAACCGTGATGAAGAGCAATCAAGTAAATGATGCCGTGCGTCACAGCACTTACTCTTTCATCAGTGCCAGTGCAAAAAAACATACAGAAGTAACGAGAGATACGCTCTGGTTCGAAGTGTCCACTATGGGATTCCTGTCAGACAAGGATCGCCCCGTCCGCTTGGAACAAGCCAACACTGGAAGCGACGCAGCTGTCCCCGGTATACACTATGTCCCCTTTGACGATCCCGGATTCCAAAAGATCTGTTTCGTTCCCGCCAATGCCAATAAGACCATGGTACCTGTCATTGTACTGCGCGATGCCTCACTGGACGCTGGAGATGTCAACCTGACCTTCCGTCTGGCACCTAATGAATATTTCCAAGCAGGCTATCCTGCCATGGCCGAGCGTACCCTGCAAATTGTAGGTAGGCTGATTCAGCCGGACAATTGGCTCTATCAGTTCGGCAAGTATAGTCCTGACAAACATCGGCTGATGATCGAATGGACAGGAGAACCATGGGATGAAGACTACATCCGGACGCTGCTCAAAGGAGATGTAGGCTACCTTACTTACTTGCGTACGTTCTTCCGGAAAAAGCTATCTGAAGAGAATGCCAAACGCAAGGAGGCAGGATTAGAACCTTATAACTTCACATTCTGATAAACTTGATTGACTTATGAATACTCGTTTTATTACATATCTTGCTCTAAGCCTCTTAGGTAGTCTCAGTGCCTGCTATGAGGATAACTCTACGATGGGTGGTGCCGATGTGCCTGAAATAGCCATCGCACCTATGACCGCACAACCAGCTGAGAACATCATTTCCTACACCGGAACACACCTCAAGATACAACCGAAAATCACCACCGGGTATACGGACAACCAGCTGGAATATGCATGGTATATCTACGAAACTGAAGCACCCGCACAAGAAGGGGGCTTCAAGAAAACCAAGATATCCGATACGCGCGACTTGGACTACGAGGTGAGTCTCCCCTCTGGGAACTATACAGTCGTTCTGGAGGTTAAATCGAAAGAAGATGGATACGCCCGGACACAAACTTTACCGATTCAGGTATCCACAGCCTTCTCTAAAGGATTTTATGTTCTGAAAGAGAACTCTGACGGCAATACGGATATTGACCTCGACAATGATGGAGTACTCAGTACAGATATCTTACGAAAGAATTTGGGCAGTGCCATGAACGGGAAACCCCGAAACATCTCGGTTGTCTATACCGGCGAATTCATCGACCCACAGACAAACAAACCGGCCCAAGGAAATCTACTCCATATCTTCACAGAGAATAACGACTATAAGGCTTTTGAAGCAGAGACACTCACCGAAATACTTAACAAGCAGACACTCTTTTACTCCGCAGACATGAGCGGAGAGACTCCCTATATATGTTTCCGGGCTCCCATGCATACCGTTTACTTCTCAAATACCGGTATACGTACGGCAGCGACTGCCCAATTCGGTTCATCAAAGCACAATACGGGACGTCTGGGGGAACCTGTCGATAAGCATGGAACCAGTCGTTTCATCCTTGCCATCAACTCTGCACAAGACATGGCATACTGGAGCAATGAAGAGCATAAGTTGCGTGATATCAATTGGAATTTTGAGCCCTCTACAGCCCTTACAACTATGGACGGAAGTACCTATCCCAATGATTTGGAGTGCATCTCTGCCGGACTCAACACAATAGGTGATATCTGGTCTCCTACCATCACAGCCTACTTCCTCTGTGAACAACCCTCCACCAAAACACGCTATCTACTCCTGTTGGATGGAGTATTTAGCTTTAACGGAATTCAGATCCAACGCATCATTAAGCTTGACCCGAGCCTACACCTAGCCAAGAGCCAACACATCGCCATCAACCGCCAGACAGCAACCTATATTTACAGCATCGACGGTAACAAGCTCTATGCATACAGTTGGCTGACTCGCGATGAACGAGAGTTCCCCCTTCCGGGTATTCCTGCCGGAGAGGAAATCACTTACCTGAGCAATCAGTGTTTCCACCTTCCCGCTGAATATGGATATGATACAAAATCGAACTTCGACAATCTCATCGTCGGCACACAAACAGGCAACACCTATAAGCTTTATTTTTATGATGCCGGCAAGAACATGAACGGTGGTCGACCCATCTCAGCGCCCGACCGGGTCATTACCGGAACAGGCAAGGTGAAAGCCGTACGGTTTATGTCACCTGTTAAACTTGGAGGAATGGAACATATGCTCCCTCCTGTCTATCCAATGACCGACTAGACTTACGGGGAACAAACCTCCCCTGAACAAAGCGTACCAACCATCTTCGTTTCATTTTCCAGCCGCAGATAGCGCAGACTCCCTTTCTCCGACCTCCGAAGAAATCTCGGGAATACACGCTATCTGCGGCTGACCGTATCTTCCCGTTAAAAATAGTAGCAGACACTAACATGGAAAGAGTATCAGAGCAGTTACTCTCCCATATTTCCAATAAGAAAAAAAATTGAAACTTCACTACCCATATTCCTCCCCTCAATTGTTATAAGGTTGTCATGACACATTGAAGATTTGAGTGGAGAGAAATTATTCCATCATAAACCATCTAATAAACTAGCACTATGCACAACCAAGACTTGAGAGAAAAGAGCATCAGGGGAGTTCTACCCCCCCCCACTAACAATCGTCTGTTTTCTAAGAGCTTAAAGCGTTGTTTCGTCGCTGCCGGTTGCTGTTTGTTCAGCATCAGCGTGTGGGCTCAGAGCGACCAGCGCATCACCCTCAACCTGCAAAAGGCCTCTTTGGAGCAAGTCATTTGGGAGATACAGAAGAAAACCGGATTCACCTTCATGTACGGCTCCAACGACATCCAAGCAGTCAACAACATCACCCTCAATGAAAAGGACAAGAGTATACGGGAAATCCTGGACAAATGCCTAAAGGGAACGAACCTCACGTATGAAATTTCCGGAAAGGAAATCATCATCAAACAGACCGACGCCAATAAGAAGCGCACCATCAAGGGTATTGTGGTCGACAAAGACGGAATGCCCTTGCCGGGAGCCAGCGTCCGCCTGAAGGGGACCGACACCGTAAGTGGAACCAATCTTGACGGTGAATTTCAAATAGCCGTCTCAGGCAATGCCCCCACCCTCGTATTCTCCTTCATCGGAACGGAAACGCAGGAAGTCGCAGTCGGTAAACAGAACGAACTCAAAATCACCCTGCTGGAGAATGTCCGTGCCCTCGATGACGTTGTGGTAACAGGCTACTACACACAGCGCAAGCAAACTTTTACAGGTGCAGCCGTGAACTATAGTGGTGAAGAGCTTGCCGCTATCTCCAACAAGAATGTGCTCTCCACCCTCTCGTCCCTCGATCCCTCATTCAAGCTGGTGGATAACCTCTCTCTGGGTTCCAACCCCAATGCAGTCCCCAACGTGCAAGTACGCGGTATGAACTCCTTGCCCGATGCGAGTGGAAGTAACCTGAGCGAGACTTACAAAGGTTCCGCCAACCTGCCGACCTTTATTCTCGACGGCTTCGAAGTCGATGTAGAAAAGGTATACGACCTCGACCCGAACCGCATCCAGAACATCTCCATCCTGAAAGATGCTTCCGCTACTGCCATCTACGGCTCCCGTGCCGCCAATGGTGTCGTTATCATCGACACGAAGGCACCGGCTTTCGGCAAACTGCAACTCAACTACTATGGCAGCGTCAGCGCTGAGGTTGCCGATCTCTCGGACTATCACCTGCTCAACGCCTCCGAAAAGCTGCGCTACGAACAGCTTGCCGGGCTCTACTCAGGCAGCAACGCCACCTACGTGGAAGAGATGTACAGACAGGACTACAACGATCGCCTGAAACTCGTACAACGGGGCGTTGACACTGACTGGCTTGCGCTTCCGCTGAAATCGACAGGCATCAGCAACCAACACAGCATTCAGCTGGAAGGCGGCAATGAGAACTTCCGCTATGGGGTCGACCTGACCTACAACATGACCGACGGTGTGATGAAAGGATCAGACCGTACAAAACTGGGCACCAGCATCAAGTTGCAGTACAACTACAAGAACCTACGCTTCCGCAACGAAATCACCTACGACAAGGTGACCTCCAACAACTCACCCTACGGTTCCTTCAGCCAATATGCCCTGATGAATCCGTACTACTATCCCTACGACGAAAACGGACAGGTGAAGCAGATTGTCTTCGAAAGCAGCAACGCCAACTCTTCACAGACAGCTGTGAGCAACCCGCTTTACAACGCCACCCTGAACACCAAAGACCAGACGACGTATGATGACTTCGTCGACAACTTCAGCGTAGAGTGGAACATCCTGCCCAACCTGAAATTCAAGGGACAATTCTCCATCGAACGCATCAATCGCTACAGCGACATCTTCAAACCGGCCGACCATACCGACTTCGTCAACCAGGAAGAGAACAAGGGTAGCTACCAAAAGGGCAACACCGTGTCTGAATCTTATGACGGAAGCGCCGTACTATCCTATTTCAACTATTGGAAGAAACACGCACTCAGCGTCAATGCCGGTTGGAACATCACATCGGAAGATGAGGACTACAGCAGCTATACCATCTACGGCTTCCCGAACCAGCAGTTAGACCATCCTTCACTCGGTGCAGGCTTCCTGGAAGATGCCGGAGTGGAAGGCGACGCTACCATCAGCCGGCTGATGGGTTTCTTTGCCAATGTGAACTACAGCTATGACGACCGCTACTTCGTTGACGGGTCCATCCGTCTCGACGGTTCGTCACAATTCGGCAGCGAGCAACGCTGGGGCACTTTCTGGAGTGCAGGTTTGGGATGGAACATCCACAATGAACAAGTATTCAAAGACTCACCCATTGTCAATCAGCTCCGTCTGCGCGCCAGTACCGGATTCACCGGTGGACAGAACTTCTATCCTTACCAGGCTCTCATGATGTACCAGTACAACACCAACCTGTCTTACCAGGACTACATCGGTGCCGTTATCAAAGCATTCGGCAACTCGAACCTGAAATGGCAACGTACCCAGAAACACAACTTCGGCGTCGACTTCGCCTTCTTCAACAACCGCCTGTCGGGTTACTTCAACTACTTCATCGAAAACTCCAAGGACCTGCTCGTCGATGTTGACATGATGAGCTACCTTGGCTTTGACTCCTACAAGGAGAACCTGGGCGAAACTCAGAACAAAGGTTACGAATTCAACGTACGCTGGAGCATCTTCCAGAACAAGGACTGGCACGTAAACGTGTTTGCCAACGGACAGCACTACACCAACAAGCTCAAGAAGATTTCCTCAGGTCTCAGCTCCTACAATCAGCAGGCTGACGCCGAAGAGTCAACCGCTCCCTACGTCCGCTATGCCGAAGGTGCTTCCATCAACACCATCTGGGTAGTCCAATCAGCCGGTATCGACCCCGCTACAGGTAACGAGGTCTTTATCAAGCGCGACGGTACCTACACCAACGAATGGAGTGAACAGGATTATGTGCCCTACGCCTCGACCGACCCCAAGCTGAGCGGTAACTTCGGACTTAACATCTACTGGAAAGGCTGGGAACTGAACACCAACTTCTTCTATCGCTTCGGAGGCTATGCCTATAACCAGACGTTGGTGGACAAGGTGGAGAATGTCGACCCGTTCAACAACGTCGATTCGCGCGCATTGTACGACCGTTGGCAGACTCCCGGTGTTCCTGCCGTGTTCAAGCGCATCAGTGACCAATCAGTCACCCGTCCTACCTCGCGCTTTGTGGAAAAGGACAATTTCCTCTCTGCCACCTCGCTCAGCCTGGCCTATACCTTCGACCGCGACTGGGTGAAGAGCTTCGGAGCCCAATATCTGAAACTGACGTTCTATGCCAACGATTTTCTGCAAGCTTCGACCATGCGCCAAGAAAGAGGAACGGATTACCCGTATGCCCGTCACTTTTCCATCGCAGCACAAGTCACCTTCTGACGGCAAACAATTATTTATCTCACTCTAATATGACAACAATTTATGAAAAAGACCCTACTCTTCATACTATTGCCCTTGTTCACGCTGACCTCCTGCGAAGACTGGTTCGATATCACTCCCAAGTCGGAACTTAAGGCTGACGACTTCTTTGAGACCGAACAAGGCATGCGAGACGCCCTTATCGGTATCTACGCCACCATGGCAGACGAGAAGCTATATGGCGGACTGATGACCATGACCTACATGGATGTCCTCGGACAATACTACTCTTCTATTGGAAATACCCTCCACAGCTTCTATTATGCTTACAACTACGACTACACCAACAGTACAGAAGAAGCGCGTAAGGACGGACTCTGGAAAGCACTCTACAATGGTATCGCCAACGCCAACAGCTTACTGGAGAAAATGGAAGCCAACCGCTCCGCACTGCCCGAAGGAGAATATGAACTGATCCGCGGAGAAGCGCTCGGATTGCGTGCCTACCTCCATTTTGACTTGCTCCGCCTTTTCGCCCCTTCCCCTGCCATGAGCAACGGACTGAACCGCCCTGCCATCCCCTATGTTGATCGGCTCACCAACCAGCTCTTCGCCCGACTCACCACCGCCGAAGTACTGCAACGCATCGAAGCCGACCTGACTGAAGCACGCTCCCTGCTCGCCGAAGTCGACCCTTATGGCCCGCACCACAGTGACTATGACCTTGACAACCTGACGGGTATCCGCAAGGGACGAGAATATCGCATGAACTATTATGCTGTGACAGGTGTTCTTGCCCGCGTCCTGCTCTATGAAGGCAGTACCGACAGCAAGAACCAGGCATTCACCTATGCGACTGAAATTATCGACAGCGGACTGTTCCCGCTCATATCCAGTGCCGACCTCTCGGGTACTGACCAGAACGGCTTCGTCCAGGAAAACCTTTTCGCACTGGAAGATGTCGGTCTGGAAGACAACATTGTCGACATCTACTTCAACGTGGGTAACACCAGTTCCAACTACCTTGCCCTGACAGGCAACACACTCGATAACATCTTCCCCGCCTCTCTGAGTATGGACTATCGCCGCCTATGGTGGATCGAGACATCGGGTTCGGATAATCTTATCACCAAGTACAACTATAGCGAACGTGTTCCCTTGGTCAAGGTATCCGAAATGTATCTGATTGCAACTGAAACAGCTCCTAACCTGACCGAAGCCACCGAATACTTCAATCAATTGCAATACCACCGCGGACTGCCTAATGACGAGTTGACTGCCGAAAACATACAAGACAAGCTGTTAGCTGAGTATGCCAAGGAATTCATTGCTGAAGGACAGACTTTCTTTGCCTACAAACGTATGGGCATGAACGTAACCCCCGTTACCAAACGAGTCCTGCCTGATGCCGAAGCCGTGTACGTACTTCCGATACCAACAGAAAACACCAATTTTACCAACCAATAAAACGATTATGAAAACATCCATCCTCCTCATATCCGGACTGCTCACCCTCATAGGGTTGGCAGGATGCCAGGAAAACGAACGTATGCTCTATGAAGCCAAGAGCGCCGTCTACTTCAACTCCCCCGTCGAAGGTGACAGCCTGTCCTATTCCTTTGCATCGGGCGAAAAGACTGAAGACGTAGTCAACATCCCCATCCGTATCATTGGAGCCTCTACCAAGGGGACCCGCTCCATCGCTTTCGACATTGACCCGGCATCGACAGCACAAGCCGGCGTACATTACCGCGACCTGCCCGAAGTCATCACTCTTCAACCGGATTCAGTCAATGCCTACCTGCCTGTCACTGTACTTGCCGAGCACTTGGACAACAATCAGGTATCGCTCATTCTGCATTTGCGTGGCAATGAAAACTTTGACCCAGGCTTTCCTGAACATCTCAGCTTCAAACTCAACATCACTGACCAACTCGTCAAACCCACTTATTGGGACATTCCTCTGTCACTCTACTACGGAAGCTATTCGAAAGCCAAGCACCAGCTGTGCATCCAGATTCAAGGCTTCGACTTCCCGGCTGAAATGGACATGAACCTCATCAATGATTTTATGTCCTATGGACGTCTGGTCTATCAGGCATTGCTTAAAGAACCACTTTGGGACGAAGAGACTCAACAATGGATTACCGCCGACTGGTCACCTCTCTAACCGCATAAACACATTACCGACATGAAAAAGATAACCTACATACTCCTTTCAGGCATTATATACCTCTTCGCATCCTGTGTCGAGGACAACACACAGACGGTCTTCAAGGAACTCAACGAAGTTACCATTGAAGGCATCGAAGATGAATATGAAAACGTATACATCAATCGTACGCTCAGCATCCATCCCACGCTCACCACAACCTTCAATGACGAGTCGCAGCTCGACTATCTTTGGATTGCCTACGACCGCAACAGTCGTCTCGGAGCAGACACCCTGGCACGTACTAAAGACCTCGACGCCATCATCGGGCTCACTCCAGGAGAACATACCGGAAAGTTCAAGGTGTTCGACCGCACCACAGGCATATACTATGAGAAAGAATTCATCATCAACGTGGTGAACGACTTTACCCAAGGACTGCTCATCCTCGCCGAAAATAACGGGCAGGCTGAACTCAACTTCTGGGTACCTGGACGCGATGAACTGATTACCGACGTCTTCGGACTGCTCAACGACGGAAAAAGTCTCGGAACGAATCCGCACCGGGTGTACTTCAACAAATACACGACCGATGCCAGTAGCGAAGTCCTTGTTCTCTGTCAGGACGAGGAAGGCGGAAAGATTCTCGACAATATCACCATGCTAGAGAGCCGCGAATACAAGAGCCTGTTCATCAACGACATCGGAGACGTAAAACCACAGGCATACTTTAAGAACTACATGCGTGAATACCTCATCGACAATGGATTGGTCTATGACCGGGCAGTCAATACCAATCCGCCGAGCACTACTGTGAAACCCTATCTCAGCTCTCCGCGAGGTAATTACGAAATAGCTGAGAATGCAGACTTCGGCGACGACGAATCAAGCGTCTCCCGCACCGTGCTTTACGATAACCTGAATCATTGCTTCTATGCACAGCTCAGCATCACTTCGTCATCACTGACGACCGTCTCCTCGTCGGGCATGGCAATTTCAGGCGGCTTCTTTGACCCTGACAATGTAGGAATGGACTGTCTCTATGCCGGTCTGTCTTCTCGTAGTGCCGATGAAACGCGTGAATACATCGGTGTATTTGAGACCGAAGGTGGCGAACGTCACTTGTTGCGTATGGGCATCGCCTTCTACGCGAATATTGATGAACCAAGCACTTACTTTAAGGATTTGGGCAACGATGTCATCCAGTCGCCTGCCATCAACGAAGCTGTCAGCTTCTCCTGCTCCGCCAACTTCTCAGGTTACTTGTTCTATGCCGCAGGCAATCAAATCTATGTCTACAATGTTTTGAGCCGCACGGGACAGGCACTTTATGATATCGGTAGCGGATGCACCATCGACCACATTGAAATCGAGCGTGCAGGCAATCGGCTGTGGGTAGCCTTCCGCGACACACAGGCTACCTCCCAACCGGCAGGCTTCGTCGGACTGACCATTCAGACCGATGGTGGTCTCCGTCTGGAAGAGAGCATACGCCACGAGCATTTCGCCGACCGTATCGTTGACTTTGAAAGCAAATATTGATATGACACGCATCCTATCTCTCTGTTTTATCCTGCTTGCAGCCGTCTCCACCCGGCTGCAAGCACAAATCCACTTCAGCACCGCTGACGACTGGGAGACCGTACTGGAGACTGCCCGACAGGAGCAGAAGAACATCTTCATAGACGTCTACACATCATGGTGCGGACCATGCAAACGTATGGCTCGCGAAGTATTCTCCGACCCTGCCGTAGGAAAATACATGAATGACCGCTTCGTCTGCATCCAACTTGATGCCGAGAAGCAGGCAGGCCATCCGTTCTTCCGGCTCTTCAAACCCAATGCTTATCCTACCTACTACTGGCTGGATGCCGACGGTCTGTTGCTTGACAGTCGTTCAGGCTATATGCCGGGAGAAACATTCCTGCAAGCAGTCCACGAAGCGGTAGAGAATCAGAAGGGAAAACGTCTGAAGGAATTTACAGCACGTTGGAAAGGCGGAGAACGCGACACGGCGTTTGTCGAAGAATATCTCTTCGAGGTACTGCCACAGTTCCATCCCGACAGTGTCCGTCCTTTCCTGAACCAATATCTTGCCGGACTGACACCGGAACAGCTCCGCAGCCCAAGTACAGGCAGAATGGTGATGCGCTTCACCCGTAATCTGGAGGACGATCTCATCCTGCGTACCTTGCTCGGACAGTCATCCTCTTACAGAGAACAACTGACACAAGAAGAGGTTGACAAGGCAATCTACTTGGTTCTGGTACGCATTCCGATGATGCATTTCAATACGGACAAAAACCTATATGCTGCAGACTTGCAATTGCTCAACAGATTGGACTATCCGGATAAAGAGCTATATAATAAGATAAGGGAAATCGAGCAGAAACTCTTCAGCGCACAATATGGCGAAGGGCTTCAACAAGCTGTTGAATTGTGCCAGGCACACGAGCAGGACCATCCGTCATTCTACTCAGAGCTTTACTACACACTCATCATCAGCAAATTCTTCCAGCCCGACTACAACCCCGGCACTGAAGAGCTTTCCGCAACACTCCATCTGGCAAAAAAGGCTTTCCATCTGTCTCCTTCCCAAAACACATTGTCTTATCTCGCTGCAGCTTACGCACGTGCAGGCAATTATCGGAAAGCATACCAGGCTCTAGCATACTTGCCTTTTTATAAGGCACCGACCTTGAGCAACGCCGTCTATCCGTTACTGGGTATTGTGTTTGACCGGGAAAAGGGAGAATGAGGTTCTCCACACGATGCCCCAGACAAGTTATAAACACAAACAAATCGCCTGAGAATACCACTCATACCATAATCTACGAGAACAGTATTCTCAGGCGATTCCAGGATGCACCAGGCGTGGCCCGGTGCATCCTGTTTGTTTATAATCTCTATCAATAGCCTGGATTCTGATATTCCGCACTATTGGTAATAGTAGCCGTAAATGTCGTTGATATAGGACGCAAAGCATATTCCGGCTTGAAATATTGGGCCAGATCCGGATGCGTCTCACTCAAATAAGTCGCATCTTTAAACATGCCTGTACGTTTCAGGTCATAAAAGCGACAATACTCACCACACAGTTCACGGCCACGCTCATCCAGCACGTCACGTACCGTCGGCTTGGTTGTCAATGGGACAGCTCCTGCACGAGCTCTTACCTTATTGATATAATTTGCTGCATGAGAGCCTCCGTTCAAATAGATGTCCAATTCAGCTGCTATCAAATACACCTCCGCCATACGCATGATAAAGGTCGCATTCAAGTTACCATTACGTTTTTTGGCTGGATTGGCCACATAATAGTTACTGCTATTGTGCTTGGTAAGGGACGGATAGAAATAACGGAACTGATTCTCCTTCCCTTCATATTGCATCTTTACATTATGCTTGACATCGTCATATACATCCGCATAATCAACAACCAGCACCTTATCCGTACGCTTCCGGGCTTTCCACTCTGCATAATCGGTATCTTGAGGCAGGATAATCCTGACAGCCTCATCTCCAACAGCCAACGACTGCCCCAATACGGATGCGTCTTTTCCATAATTGGTTAACGCATCTTTATCCCACTCATAGGCTTTATTGGCTTTCCATTCCGTTTGGAATATCTGATGGAAACGTGGGTCGAGCGTACCGTCCTTCTGCACAAAAAGACTGAGCAGATGCTGAGTAGGCATGAACAATCTAGCTTGGCTTCCTTCCCATGTCAGACGCGAAGCCTGCGTATCCTCTCGTGCCCCAAATCGATTGAGGTCACAAAGGAAATACTCATCATTACGGTTCAGTTTCCAGTTGCCGTTGCTGGAACCATGCCCGTCAGCACCGGCATACCAACGATGTTTCCACAAGGCTTCCTTGTTATTCCAATTGTTTTTCTCTGCAAACACCTCTCCAAAGTCAGGATACATATATGCATTGTACTTTGTGCCACCCGATTCACAATCATCAATCAGTTCTTTGGCTGCATCAAGTCCTTTCTGCAGAAACTCCGTCGCACCGTATTCATAAGTCTGCAAACATGCCTTGGCAAGGAAGCCGATTGCAGCCTTCCGCGTTGGCACTGTCGTCGTCTTATCATCTCCTTTTGTCAAATGTACGGCAGCAAACTCCAAATCAGGAATAATCACTTCCCGATAAATAGTCATCGGATCAGTTCGCTCCGGAGCAAAATCCATCTTTTCCGATGGTTGGGTCAGCAATGTCACACCGCCAAATTGCTCCACCGCATTGAAATAATAAACAGCCCGCAAGAAACGCGCTTCCGCCACTTTGGCGTCGCGTTCATCCTGTGTCTTGAAAGGAGCCTTGGCAGCCAATGAGATCGCCATATTGCAGCTGCCTATACCATCATATGTACCATTCCACCAGTTATTCGTATAGGTCGTATTAGGGGCAGCTCCTGCAAAGAACCAGAACCATTGCGTCCACGATGTTGACTGATTCGCCCTATAAGTCCACAAATCCGTATCTCCTTCAGTCAAAGCCATCCAATTTTCTGCACCATAAAAGTATCTCTCCATGGCAAAATAGCACTGATTGACCAACGTGTTATAAGACTCCACAGAGTTAGCCGCCATATTGTCCATCGTAAATCCCCCGGGATTCACTTCGTCAAGGGAACACGAATGGAAGAGGGTTGCCACTGATACAGCAGCAGCAAAACTTATCTTTTTGATGTTGTTTTTCATATCTGTCCGTTTATTAGAAAGTGAGGTTTATACCAAAGACAAATTGCTTATATGTAGGGAAGGCATCAGAACCATTCATTTCCGGATCTGTCCCCTTAAGCTTCTTGTCCTTGACAAAAATGAAAGGATTATAAGCCGTAGCATAAATGCGACAACGCTCCATCAATGCATAACGCGATATCTTCTTTGGAAGGGTGTATCCCAAAGTGATGTTCTTGATTTTGATGAACGAACCATCATGCACACGCAGAGCATCCATCACACTTTGTTCCGTACCACTGCCCGGCACCGGATAATAAGCTTTTTGATTTTCTTCCGTCCAATAATCTACACCGGCAAGCTGATTGGTCGTCAAGCTGTAGTCCGCCGTATAACGGCCTAAAAGATCACTGCTGATTGTTTGTCCATAACGCGCCATTGTGAAAAACGAAAGGTCAAAATCACGATAGGTAAACGTATTGTTCAAACCGAAAATCCAGTCAGGATTGATATGTCCGAGTACCTGACGATCATCTTCGCTGTATTTATGTTTGCCTTCGTCCCCATCCTTGTCCAGTGTCTCCACCTTGACCCATCCGGGTTTTACACCATAAACAGCAAGTTCATCCTGAGAACTGTCCGTTCCCCAAATACCTAAATATTTATAACCATAAACAGACTTGATGGGATGTCCTTCAAAAAGGTTCTCTTTAATGAGGTCTCCGTCAGGGAGCTCATCGATCTGCTCCTTGCTCCAGGTAGCCGACAAAGTCGTGTTCCAAGTAAAATCCTTCGTGCGGATATTACGACTGTTGACAGTCACTTCCACTCCCTTATTGCTCGTCTTGGCAATATTCTCCCAGCTGTCCAGAGGCCTTCCCCATCCTGTGGCACCGCTGGTTACCGGCATCGTACGCTTGAACAACAATCCATCCGTTTTTGTACGGAACATGTCAATAGTTCCATCTATACGATTTCCCAAGATTGCAAAATCCAAACCTAAATTCCAGTTATATGACTTTTCCCAGCCTAACGAAGGGCTACCGTAAGTTTCTGTGTATTGAGTGAAAGAAACAATATTTCCATTCACTGTCACACCATTACCGGAATACTTATAAGCCCTCGTCTGTGTAGAGTATGCATCCACCCCACCGGAATTTCCGGTTACACCATAACCAATGCGAAGTTTCAGATTATCCAGCCATCCACGGCTTCCCTCCATAAATTCCTCATCGGAAATACGCCATGCCAACGCCGCAGCAGGGAACGAGTCCCACTTATTACCATCTGAGAAGAACGATACTCCATCCCAACGATTAGAGAAAGTGAAAAGGTACTTCCCTTTATAGGCATAATTGAAACGCAAAGCATAGGACATCTTCTGTTTCTGCTTAAAATCCGATTCCACATGCTGACTGGTTGTAGACATCAATCTCCAGAAGCTCCAGACATCCAGGTCTTGTCCACTACCTCCCGCCAAGGAACTCTCATCCTGAGACTTTTGCCAGGAAGTAATACCGGTAATACCCAAGTCGTGATCGTCTGCCAGGGTAATGTTATAGGAGGCTATGTTCTCCCAAGTGTAACTGTTGGAATGGTTATTGGTTATAGAAGCATGAGGGGTTCCGGCATAGGTCGGACGGTTGGCATTGCAATATGCTCCCCAATATTGTCCCTGACGGGAATAATTCAAGGTTGTGTTCAGTTGACTTCTCAGCGTCAAGCCTTTTACCGGCGACAACTCCAGATAGGCATTTGTATTGATGTAGGTTGCACGAGTATTGTTGGCATATTGATTCTCGATGTAATCGCCCATCGGAGAATATTGGTCTTTGATATACTCCGGTTGCAGTTCTCCCTGTTCATCATAGACGTCTCCCAAAGGAAAAGCTGTCAGTGCCCTGGTGAACGTATTCTTTACACCGGCATCAGCTATGGTATAATTCAGGTTCGAAGTAAAGCCGAGCTTAGCCCACGAGAAAATACGCTGATCAATGTTCAGACGCACGGAATAACGGTCCTGTTTCTCATTCTCCAATAAACCGGTATCCTGGCTGTAAGTGGCAGAAGCAAAAACCTGGGTATCTTCCGTTCCTCCGGTCACCGACATGGTGTATTTCTGCGTAGTAGCAGTTCCTCCTGAGACTTCATCCACCCAATCAATCCATTTGCCGGCATTATAAGCATCAATGTAGTTTTCATCGCCACCCATCAGTGCTGCAATATTGGCAGGATAGTCTCCATTCTTATATTTATAAGCCTCACGCTGGTAAGCCAGCCATTCGTCACCGACCATACCATGTTTAAACTCCGGAGAACCGCTGAAACCGTAATAAGCATCGAAATTCACTGTCGCCTTTCCTGCCCGTCCTCTTTTGGTCGTGATAATGACGACACCATTTGCACCGGCAGAACCATAAATAGCTGTCGAAGAAGCATCCTTCAACACATCGACGGACTCAATATCGGAAGGATTGACCTGGTCATAGCTGCCGGGCAATCCGTCGATGATAAACAGCGGCTCGTTACTTCCGTAAATGGAGCGTGAGCCTCGTAACAGAATGGTGGGTTTCTGTCCCAATTGGCCACTGGTTTTGGCGATATCCATACCCGCCACTTTTCCCTGCAAAGCTTCCATCACATTATTAGTGGGCGATACCACAATATCTTCATTCTTCATGGAAGCCACCGCCCCTGTGAGATCCCGCTTCTTCACGGTACCATAGCCCACAACGACCACTTCATCCAGTAGCTGGTTGTCAGGTTCCATCCTGATGGTCATGCGACCGGGAGTGATGGAAACATCCTGGGCTTTGTAACCCATGTAAGTCAATTGGATAACGGTTGCTCCGGACGGAGCAGTGAGTTTGAAGTTTCCCTCGAAGTCTGTAATGGCACCCACCTTCGTTCCCTTCACCAGAACGGAAACGCCAATCATGGGTTCGCCTTTCTCATCGAGCACTTGACCGGATACGGTCTTGGATTGTAAAACCTCCTGAGGATTAGTTGTTTTTACCCCTCCCCACGCCACTTTGGCAGAAAGAGGAGCTGCTATCAACAGACTGGAAAGTCCCCAGATAAAAGAAGTCTTCGTGACGCTGGAGAAGCGTTCACTGCTTGCCTTGTTTTTCATCATAAGGTCAGGTTGTTAGTAATAGGTTTAGTAAAAAGGAAATGATTTCGTATGCAAAGATAGAAAGAACCCATAAATTCCCATTTCTTAAATGTTAAATAAGAATGTTAATGTACGATTTTAACTTTTAGTACTCGGGATAAAAATCTGAAATTCTTCACATCAGACACATAAGAGTTACTTTGCATTCATTTTATTCCAGTAAGTTTAGAAGTCCTCATCCTTTTACTTTTCTTCCAGATAGAGTTGATATAATTTCTTCCCTATTGTTCATTTTGAGAGATTGTTCAATGCACTAATTAATCGTCCAAGCTCAGAGTAAGTATAATCTCTAGCGTTCTTCTGTTTCTCTTCCATTGAACGGTTGGCATTGGCTACAGCCTTCTCAAGACTGCCACCATTTCGTTCAAAGTAACCATGCAACCCTTTAGTCTTGATAAAGAAATCGGCAGTCTTTTGATATGCTATACATTGGTTAAGATCTTTGAGCAAGGGCTCTTGTGTCTCATATAGACGTGATGTGTATCGGAAATAGTAGAGGAAGAATAATTCCGTACAGCGGTGAGTCTCAAAGAACTCAACCTTACAATATATACCTTTCTTGGGCTTGGCAACAGGCTTGGCATATTTCACCTTTAATTTTTGATATTGAGAACGCTCTGGTTCCACATCCCTCGTGTCCATATCGACAATGCAGAATATATGGTTGTAGCCCATTGCCACACCATAAGTGCAGTTTGTCGTAATTTCCCCATATCAATCCTCTATATTTATAAAGATACTACCCAGCTCAGGCTTTGCTCCCAAACGTCCAATACGATAAGAGTTAAACAGGGACAAATTCTTATGCAACCCGAAAGAGTCACCGCGAGAATATTCAGAAGATGCAGTCTGCTTGTTCTTCTCCACGAACCATACCACACCCCTGTTTTCATTAATCAAATCCTGAGAAAGGAGCGTTGTTTCCTGACTTGTAATAATCAACTGAGACTTTTCGGAGTTGAAGATAAAGACGTTGAGGTAGTAATACAACAGGTCGTTGTGCAAATCCTCGCCAAGTTCATCAAGGAAGAATACATGAGAACTTGAAATCATATCGTACAACGCATCAAGAATGCGAATGTATTTCTGCGTTCCTTTTGATTGCCACTTCAGTGGAATATCAAAATCGCCATTGTCAGAATGATTCAGAAACGTAATGGAATCGGTTGTCGGTTTCAGCAACACATCTTTCATTTCTTCCGGAATGTTTTCTTTCTGAATACGCTCACGAAATTCGGCAGGAACAAAGCGGTCTTCTACAGAAGGTCTATATTCCAAGATATTCAAATCGGCCTTTTGAAGCATGGTGTTGTAGAACTTACACTTTGAAGGATTACTATATGCATCCTTTAGGATTTCGACAATTCCCCTTTCTACATCACCGTCTACATCGTGATAATTTTCCATTATCCAACCATGAAGAACATTGAACGGAGCAATATCTTCTTTTAAGGCAGCTTTTCTACAAACAGACAAAACACTATGATTATTCAACGTATTTTCCCGAATACTATCTTGCGTCTTGACTAGTAGTTTAAGACTTGGTCCAAACTTAACTTCAGCCTGCACATTATCACCAATAAACACACGCTCATAAAACAACGACTTTGATTTGTTTGGATAGTAATACAGGCTCTCATGCAGAATATATTTATCATTGAATTCTACGTCATAGTCATATCTGATGCCGTCTGCATAAAATGATACGTGCATCTGAGTTGGTTCGTCCTTTGTGAGAATGAAAGGAATTCTGCCATTTATTCTTTGAGCCGCATCTGATTTTGGCTGTATCAACAAACGAAAAACCTCATTCAAAGCAATCAACATATTTGATTTTCCTGAAGCATTAGAACCGTACAGGATTCCTAACTTGTACAAGAATACTCCTTCTGTAACCTCTGCAACAAGTTCCGAAGAAGGACCTTTTGCCAAGAAACTCAGCTCCTGCTTATCGCGAATGGAAAGATAATTCTTTACCCAAAAATCTCTTATCATAGAATATATTTATGTCACTATTGTAATCTAATTGTAAAAATACAAATTATTTTCTTTACACCGGGAATATATTTCGCACATTTTGTAATAAAACTACGTTTTGGCAATAATTTAATACCAATTCACAAGAGAATAATTCGTACTTCTTGCAACCAGAAGTGCATTCACGCATCCCTCCTTCCGACGTTCCCCTCAATAATAGTTCCCCATCCGCAACCAACTTTCTGCTATTATTCCCTCCAAATCCCTACCTTTGCCTTCAGGATTAATACCTTATAAGGAAATGAATAAAATCGTACTGATTACAGGAGCCACAAGCGGCATCGGGCTGGCTTGTGCACGGAAGTTTGCAGAGAACGGCGACAGGCTGATTCTCACCGGAAGAAAAGAGCAGCAGCTGGCTGCCATCAGACAGGAACTCATCGCGCGGGGTGCGGAAGTGATGACGCTGACGTTCGATGTGAGAAACCGGGAAGCGGCAGAACAGGCAATCAACGGACTGCCACGGGAATGGAAAGAGATTGATGTCCTGGTCAACAATGCCGGACTGGCTCTCGGACTGGAACCGGAATATGCGGGGGATTTTCAGGACTGGGAAACGATGATTGACACCAACATCAAGGGACTCCTGACCATGACCCGGCTCATTGTCCCGGGAATGGTGGAGCGCAACCGGGGACACATCATCAACATCGGTTCGGTTGCAGGCGATGCTGCCTACGCCGGAGGCAACGTGTATTGTGCCACAAAAGCAGCCGTCAAGGTTCTGACAGACGGACTGCGCATCGACGTGGCGGATACGTCCGTCAGAGTGACCAACCTGAAACCGGGACTCGTGGAGACCAACTTCAGCAATACCCGCTTTCATGGGGATGCGGAACGGGCTTCCAACGTCTACAAGGGCATCAAGCCGCTGACGGGTGACGACATTGCGGATGTGGCGGTCTATGCCTCCAATGCGCCCGAACACATACAGATTGCCGAAGTTCTGATACTGGCCACACACCAGGCAAGCGGCAGCGTGATCGTCCGGAAATGACCGCGTGTCATTTTGTCAAAGTGTCAAACGAATCGCCTGAGAAGGGCCTTCCTTGCACCAAAATACGAGTTGGTGACCGGGAAAGGCATTCTCAGGCGTTTTGCCAAATACACATTGCTGCAAATGGGAGAAACTGACGAACCGAATGTCGGGCATTCCTCCGAATCCCTGGCAGAAGAATAAGAGTACACGGCGTAAGGTGTACAAAACAATAGTTCGCAAAAGTGTGCTTTCTCATACAAACCAGAGGTAAAAATCATTAAATTATTGTCTCCGAATCCTAAAACAAGTGTTTCGTCTTCCGAATATTTGACTTTGACGGATGAAACAATATTGTTTAGGAAGTGAAACACTTGTGTTTGGCACGTGAAACAATATTGTTTGACGAGTGAAACAATATTGTTTCGTGGTATAATTATGCATCTTTACCCCTTGTACGGAATGTTTATGCGGACGGAAGTGAATGAATATTCTTAAAATAACCTACTTTGCCCGATTTTTCAAAAAGTAGCGTTAGCTGGAAAAGGGGAAATCGAGAAAAAAGGAAAGAGAAAATGCGGTTTCAGCATCCATCTGTCAACGAACGTCGGGTGACATTCTTCCGATGGACCTCAACCGTTGCCGTGTCTTGCCACTGCTCTATGGGAACAGGTAGAGCGGAAGAAGACTTACGCCCTGCCGGAAACCAAATGAAACTTTATGCACCCAATATGCCCTGATGTCCGCAAAAAGATGTTTCTTTGTAACCGGAAACTCCAGACTCATAAAGAATGTAGAGACGATGTGTAAGGAATGGATGAACACCCGCCGGTCATCAGGCCGTTCGAAGTTACGTTTGGTTCCAGGGACAAGCTCTTTGTTGAAGGGATTGTGCCTGGTGTTGATGTGTGTCTGCCTGAACGTGCAGGCGCAACGGATTTTCACGTATGGCTATGGCAACGGGGACTGGAAAGACACCGAGGTGACCGGACATGTGCAGATGGAAGAAAGTGAATCCAAACAAATCATGCCCCTTGCCAATGCCGGCATACGTGTCTATTGTCTGACCGACTCGACCTACAACGGTGGCATGACGGTGACGGACAAGGACGGAAACTTCATCCTGCACGCCTTTCAGCAACGCTCCAAAGACTACGAAGTGCACATCTCCTACCTGGGGACCGACACCTACAAACACCGCCTGACACGGGTCAACATCATCCGGCTGGACACCATCACACTCCACGAGAAACCCATCACGATGGAAGAGGCGGTCATCGTCGCCAAGCTGAAGAAGATGCGTATCCTGGGCGACACGACCATCTTCAACACCGATGCCTTCCGTGTGTCGGAAGGGGCAGTGCTGCTGGAACTGGTGCGCAAGATGCCGGGACTGCGCATCACCCAGGGTAAAATGACCTATCAGGGGAAAGACATCTCGGAAATCCTGCTCAACGGAGAGAAATTCTTCGCCAACGACATCAGCATCGCCCTGCAGAACATGCCGGTGGAAGTGCTGAAGGAGGTACGTATCTATGACAAGAAGTCGGAGAAAAGCGAGCTGACGGGAGTGGACGACGGACAGCACCAGACGGTGATGGACCTGAAGACCAAACAGGAGGTCAACGACGCCCTGATGGCAAATGCCAGTGCAGGCATCGGCGACCAGGACCTCTACGGACTGAATGCCATGCTCAACTATTTCAAGACGGGAGGAGACCATGCCAGCGTCTATGCCAACCAGCACAACACCCCCAACGACATCGGCATGGACATGTTCGGGGGACAGATGTTCTCCGGCGGATTCTTCGGAGGAGGAGGAAACCCGATGAGGCAACTCTCGCGCCGCATGGGAGGGAGCGTCGGCAAAAAGATGGGAAAGGTCTACACCAACGGAGACATCAGCTACAACAGCGACGGGAACGACACGAAGAGCTATACGGTCACGGAGAACTATCT
>OJKC01000557.1_pt1 | contig 30150 bp, 18 predicted proteins | sample 1596401 | NCBI WGS metagenome assembly OJKC01 (sample SAMEA4350162, study PRJEB24818) | metagenome | biome: human; feature: gut; material: faeces | place: Denmark | collected 2013-09 | reverse complement strand
CGAGGAATCCCTCCTTGTCGAGGAACGTACGTACGGCATGTGCCATGCGGTGGCGCAGTGCGAGGTTGCGCTGCAGAGGCGGACGGCGCAGATCCAGATAACGGTATTTCATACGCAGGTCGTCGCCGCCGTCCGAGTTCTCCTCGATGGTGAATGGCGGCGTCTGCGCCTCATTCAGGACAATGAGTTCGTCGGCCGCAACCTCGATGTCACCCGTAGGCATCTTGGGGTTCTTTGACGAGCGTTCGATGACGCGCCCTTTGGCCTGAAGCACGTATTCGCGGCCGAGGTGTGCGGCCACGGCACGCGTCTGTTCGGGCGAGTGTTCTTCGACGACGATCTGCGTGATGCCGTAACGGTCGCGCAGGTCGATAAAGGTCATGGCGCCGAGGTTACGCACCTTCTGCACCCATCCGGCGAGCGTCACCGAACGACCGATGTCGCTGCTGCGCAGTTCGCCGCAAGTATGACTCCTGTACATAATATTGCGATTTAAGTTCGTTTGATCGATTTTGGCGCCGTAAAGATAGTAAATTTTACGCATATGCAACCGCTGCCGCCGTGCGAGTTGATCAAACTGCGCATTAGGCTTTTGCGTGTGAAGCGTGGTGTTCTTCCGTTCGGGCGATTTGTAAGTTCCGAATATTTCATTAATTTCGCAAACACTTATGGAACGAAACGAAAAAAACGAAGAGCGCGATGAGAAGTTCATGCGCATGGCAATAAACGAGGCTCGCAAAGCGTTGAAAAGTGAGGAGGTACCTATCGGTGCCGTCGTCGTTTGCGGCGATGCGGTGATAGGACGCGGTTATAACCTTGTGGAGACGCTGTGCGACGCTACGGCCCATGCCGAGATGCAATGTATCACTGCAGCGGCATCGACACTCGGCGGGAAGTATTTGAAAGGGTGTACGATATACGTCACCTTAGAGCCATGCGTGATGTGTGCAGGGGCTTTGGCATGGAGTCAGATCGACCGCGTAGTCTATGGAGCCGATGATCCTAAACGGGGTTTTATGCGTGTAGGTACTTCCCTGCTGCATCCCCGGACAACGGTTACGCGCGGAGTGCTGGCATCAGAATGCGAGGCGCTGATGAAGGATTTTTTCAGCCGTCTGAGGTGATCGGTACGAAGCGAAGATATATGCGACAGCAATGCAAAAAAACGCGTATATTTGCATAAAACAAAAACAAAATGTAACTTTGTGTTCGTTGGTGTCGACGGCACCGTTCCGGGCTTCGGAAGAAATGATAACCTAAATAAATTTTTTGATCTATGAACAAGATTGTTTTAATGGCAATGGCGCTGATGTGGGCCTTTACGGCCTCGGCGCAGAGTGATGTGGTTGCATCATACAATGAGGGCGCCGAGGCGTTGCAGGCGAAGAATTTCGCCAAGGCGGTAGAGGCCTTCGAAAGTGTAATAGCCAACGGTTCGGATTCTGCCGACGACGCGGAGCTGAACTGCGTGGCCAATGCAAAGAAGTATCTCCCCACGGCATATCAGGGCAAGGGTGCACAGGCTGCTGCGGCTGCAATGAAGGCCGAGACTTCGGAGGCTGCCGATGCCAAGTTCGCTGAGGCTGTGGATAACCTCACGAAGGGTGCGGCCAAGGCTACGGAGTATGACAATGCCCCTGCAGCCCAGAAGATCAATTCGCTGCTTGGCAAGGTATATCAGGCACAGGGCGCTTCTGCATTCAACAACAACGATTTCGCAAAGGCTATCGAGATCTTTGCCAAGGGTTATGCTGCCGATCCCAAGAATACGGCCATGGCATTGAACCTCGCGGAGAGCTACTTCAAGATGGACAAGTACGAGGACGGTATGAAGGTGTGCAGCGAGGTTGCGGCACTTCCCAGCCCCAAGTATGACGAAGCTATCGCTGAGGCCCGTTCGAAGATGAACATGTACACCAACAACCAGATTGCCAAGTTGCAGCAGGCAAACGATCTGGACGGCATCATCGCCATGTCGGAGAAGATCGCCGACAAGGCTGTGGCATCGCGCGTGGCAGTGCAGGCATACTATCTGAAGAAGGATTATGACAAGGTTATCGAGCTCGGTGAGGCTGCCGCAGCCCTTCAGACCGATCCTGAGGACGTGAGCGCAGTATATTTCAACCTTGGCTCTGCATACAACGGCAAGGAGATGAAGGATAAGGCTGTCGAGGCCCTTAAGAAGGTTACCGCCGAGCCCTATCTGACGCCCGCAAAGGCTGCATTGGCCGAGCTGACGAAGTAATATACTTTGGACGGTCGATACAGCGCCTGAGTTAATATGACGACCGACTCTCAATCTGAGAGTCGGCCGTTTTCTTTGTGTTCTGGTTTATATTTTTGCTCTTCCATTACGCGCTGCCCCAATCTCTTTTTGCATATCCTTTTCAGCGCCTGCACCTCCCCGTTTACAGGAGGGAGGCTTTGGTGGCATTCTCATACCTGGGCCCTTTAGTCATCCGTGCATATCTTGTAACAAACCGTTTTTCCGACCTTTTGCCGGCATTTATATATTGGAGGGTAGATTGTCTGCCTTGAAACTTTAGACGCGCTGTGTGCCAATTTGGGGCGTATTTAAGTGGTGCCGTCATTATTGCCCGAGAATACTGTTTATGCGGCGTTTGTTTTGCCGTGAGGAGATGTTTATGGATGGCGTTTGAAAGTCTCGTTTGCGATGGTGCTGCGACCTGATCGTACGCTTATTATACGGCCTTCCTTAGCGTGCTGCGGTTATTTAGATGATCAATATAAGAGTAGTGTGATGGTATATAAAAACAGCGAAGCCGCCCGAAATGGGCGGCTTCGTCGCATTATGTCGGGCGGCTCGGGGCCGCGTATCGACTACAACGGGTTCTGATCCGCGTCGTTGATGTAGGGATTCGAGTTGAGCTCGATCGACAGAGGAATCTGGTAGGTGAACTCCTTGCCGGCAGCCTTCACGGCCTTGTGAACGTGGTTTGCCGACGAGGTGCGGTCTACACCCTTGTTGAAACGCTTGTTGGTGTAGAACTCGTGGCCCTCACCCCAAAGCTCGATACGGCTCTGGAGGTAGATCTCCTCGAGCAGGGCGTCACCAGTCTTAGAAGACTTGGTGTAGCCGCTGTCGCGTTTCGATACCAGATCGTAGAGGGTCTGCTGTGCAGCTGCATCGTTGCCGTCACGGGCCTCAGCCTCGGCCTTGAGCAGGTATGCCTCCGACAGACGCATGAAGATCTCGTCCGTACGATAGGTCTCGTTGTAGAACTTCTTGTTGGCGTAGGCGGGATAAGCGCCTTCGGCAGCAGCGAGGAAGTTATTCTTACGATAGTCCGTATCGGGAATCTGGTTGTAGAGACGCTCGTCGATGCAGAGGAAGATGTTCTTGTTGTTCGACAGGCCAGCTGCGTTACAGTATACGCTGATCCATGATGCGAAAGACTTGTTCTCGTTCGAAGAGGCCGAAGTCCATGTGTAAGCCCAGATGGTCTCGGGCAGCGTTGCCTTGAGGAATCCCGAAGTGGTGTACTGCTCCTCGTTCATCAGAGTGTAGGGCTCGGCGATTACTGCGGCTGCAGCATTTGCAGCGGTGGTGTAGTCACCGGTGGTGAGTGCTACACGGGCCAGTAACATGTTGGCAACGCTCTGGTCGATATCCGAGGTCGACGACATTGCATCGTATCCTTCCTGCTTGAATATGCCGATGGCATCCTTCAGGTCGGTCATGATGTTAGAGTATACTTCGGTAGAAGGGGTACGGCCCTTGGCCTCGCCTACGCTATCGTAGTAGGGAACACCGGCCTTATCCTTGCCTCCGTGCATATAGTCGTCCTGGTATATTGCCATAAGGTAGTAGTAACCAAGAGCGCGATAGGTCAGAGCCTGAGCCTTGAAGGTAAGAACTGCCGAGCTGGGCTCCTCTACGATCTTGATCAGATCGAGTACCTGATTTGCCTTGTATACGACCTTGTAGTAGTTGTACCACTGGTCTGCAGTCAGAATTGCGGTCTGCTGGCGCAGATTCTCGAACATGTACTCGTCGGCGAACCAGTTGGTCAGCGCGCTGAGTACCATATCGTTGCCTTGAAGATCCATACGCAGGTTCCATACCATGAAGCCCGTATCGCTGGTGTTGTCAATACGCGTTCCGTTGTGCAGATACATTATGGCACCCGACAGCATGGGCTCAAGTACTACCTCGGGATCGGTCTTCATGAGGGCCTCCAGCTGTTCATCAGACAGGCTACCACCCTGAGGGTCGGTGTCGAGTTCTGCTGCGCATGAGCTGAAGAGCAGGGCTGCGGCTGCAGCCATATATAATATGTTCTTTTTCATATTTGTCCTCCTTGTTTTTTTACATGTTAAGCGTTATACCGAACGTAAAGGTTCTCGCCTGCGGGAATATGAATCCGCTCATGCTGCTGAATCCCATACGGGGATCGAAGCCGTCGTGAGCCGAAACGAAGCAGAGGTTGTCGGCATTGAAGAATATGCGGAGCGACTCGATGCTGAGCTTCGAAGTCCACTTCTGGGGAAGCGTATAGCCCACATTGAGGTTCTTCAAGCTGAAGTACGATGCGTCACGATAGAGTGCATTTACGTTCGATGCGGGGAAGTTCCACGTTCCGTTGAACATAAGGCTCGGGAACTCGGCGCCGGTGTTGTCGGGAGTCCAGGTGTTGCCTACGAGGTCATCCGATACGGTGAACATAGCACGTCCCGGGTCGTACAGGTTGGCCGAAGCACCGTCCCACTGCTTTCCACCGATCTGGAATGCGGTCTGAACGTTGATGTCGAGGTTCTTCCAGCGGAACGAGGTACGCAGACCACCCGTCATGTCGGGCAGAGCGTCGCCCATCTCGTACTGGTCGGCCTCATAGAAGTTGTCGGTCAGCTCGCGTCCGGTTACGTTGCCATCGCTGTCGGTGGTATTCTTCCAGTAGAGCTCGCCGCCGGTCTCGGGATCTACACCTGCATAGTCGAACAGATAGAGGTTGTAGTACGACTTGCCCTTACCGCGGAGGAACGAGCCTGATACATAGTTGCCGCCAAGAGCTGCGTTACCCAACTCCTCGGGGAACTCGATCAACTTGTTCTGGGCGAAGGCGCCGTTGATGCCGATGTTCCAGTATACGTTGCGGTTCTTGATGATGTCAACCGTGATGTCGAACTCAAGACCTGCGTTCTGCAGTACACCGACATTCTCAAGGCGTGAAGTCTGACCCGTAGATGCGGGGGTAGGACGGTTCCAGATCAGGTCGTGCGTACGACGGTTGTACCAGTCGATCGATCCGTATACGCGATCCCACAAACGGAAGTCGAGACCGAGGTCGATCTGCTTGTTGCGCTCCCACGACAGGTCGGGGTTACCAACCGACGACTGCGACAGGGTCGGTTTGCCGTCGGCCTCACCGATAGCCCACAGGTTGGTGTAGGGATAAGCCGAGTTGAGCTGGTTACCCGAAACACCGTAGGTAGCACGCAGACGGAGGTCATTTACCCACAGGGCGTTTTTCATGAACTGCTCCTGGCTGATGCGCCATGATCCGCCGACTGACCAGAAGTGGCCCCACTTGTCGTACTTGAAGAGCGACGAACCGTCGTAACGGTATGATGCCGAAACGCTGTAGCGATCGTCGAAGCTGTAGTTGGCACGCATGAAGTAACCCTCGAGGGTAGAAATTACGCGTGACGACGTAGAAGCCTCGTTGTAGGGAGTGATGGCGTTGCCGAGCTCGGGAATGCCGGGATAGAAGATGTTGGTCTTGTATGCGGCCAGAGAGTTGTTGTCGGTCTTGTTGAACTCGTGACCGATCATCACGTTGATGTCATGCAGGTCGTTGATCGACTTGGTGTAGCTGAGCATCTGCTGCGTATTGTACGAGTTGTAGTGCGAAACGCTCTTCTGAACGAAACCGTTTATGCTGGTACCATAACCATACTGGTTGTTCTGGTAGTAGGTGCTGTAGTTGTAAACGTTGTCGAGCGTGAAGTTGGCCGTGAACTTGAAATCCTTCAGGAAGGTGATGTCAACATATGCGTTGGCATAGATGTTGTCGCGGATCAGGTTGTTCACGTCGCGGCTCATAGACTCCTTGGGGTTTGCATAGTTGTTCAGGGCGTTGAACATATCTGCGGTATCACCGTAAGGTGAAAGGGTCGAACCACCACCGTTCTCGAGCATCTTCGTGCCGTCGGGGTTGTAACGGATGTTACCGTCAAGGTCGCGGGCGTAGAAGGGAACAATGGGGGTCTGCCACATGGTCCACAGGAAGACGTTGCCGGTGTTGGCGCCATCGCCGAATCCGGGATCGTCGGTGTCGCGACGCGAGTAAGATACGTTGGTACCGATCTTCATCCAGTTGGTTACCTGTGCGTTTACGGCTGCACGGCCCGAGTAACGCTTGAAGGCCGACATGATAACGTACGAGGGATCGTCGAGGAAGTTACCCGATACATAGTAGTCCATCTTCTCGTTACCGCCGCTGATGCTGAGCGTGTACTCCTGACGGAACTGCTTGGTGAAGAGGTAGTCGTCGTAGTTGTCAGCGTAGAGAAGCTGTGCGTTGGGGTTGAGCTTGCCGGTCTTGAGGTCGATCAGAGTCTCGCCATCGGGGACCTTGTAAGCCATGTAGTTACCTGTGATTGCATTGTTTGGGTTCTCATTGAAGAGGTTGTAATATGCGTTACTTGCCCAAACATCATGATTGTACTGGGGATAAGCAGCAGCAAAATAGTTGTATATACCACCGTACAGGTACTCGTAGTAGTCGCCGGGGTTCTGCATGGTCTCGTGCTCGCCGACACCCATCTCGTTCCAGCCCCACTTGGCCTCGAAGGTGATGTTGGCCTTCTGGTTGCGGGCGCCCTTCTTCGTGGTGACGAAGATGACACCGTTCGCAGCACGCGATCCGTAGAGGGCGTTTGCAGCGGCATCCTTAGATACAACGACCGACTCGATGTCGAGCGGGTTGATCGTAGACAGAGCCGACGAGTAAGGCACACCGTCGACAACGATCAGGGCAGCCTGATTACCGTTGATAGAACCGATACCGCGGATGTATATCGCAGCGTCGGTACCCGGCTGACCCGTCGTGCTGTATGACTGAATACCCGGCACGGCGCCCTCAAGGGCGTTCGCAACCGAAGATACGGTCATCTTCTGCAGGTCTTTCGCCGTGACGGCCGTGATAGATCCGGTGAGGTCTTTCTTCTTCAACTCACCGAAGGTCTGTACCGTGACACCTTCGATAGCGGTGTAGTTGTCTTGCAGGACGACCTCGATGCTGGTCTTACCGGCGATGGCGATCTTCTGATCCTCATAGCCGATGAACGACACCAGCAGGTTGCCGTTTGCGGGAGCCGAGATGCGGAACGAACCGTCAGTGCCGGTATTCGTACCGATCGTGGTACCATCGACGATAACGGTTGCGCCGACGATGGCGTTGCCGTTAGCGTCTTTAACTGTACCGCTCACTTGCTTCGTTTGCGCCGAGGCCAGAAGGCCGCAGGTCAAAGAAGCGACTAATAATAGTACAATTTTCCTAACCATAAGCATTAATTTTTGTACGTTTGTGTTACAAGTATTTTAATATAAAATACGCTTGCAAATGTACGCATTAAATTCATAATTATCAAATGATTTTGAAATAAATGACATTCGTGTTACAATGTTTAGCACATTTGGGCGTCTTTAGTTGCACAATGTAATCCGACGGGTGCCGCGAAGAATAAAATGATAATGCGCACGCATATCCGCATAAAAATCCGGCATCATTATGCAATATTTATGTAAGAACGCAACTTCCCGAAATCTATCGGCTACAATTCGTAAGTTTCCACAATCCGCAACGTTTCGGAATATCCATATATCTGTTTTTCACACATCTTTTCACCTTCGTATGTTTTCGTCACCCTATGGCGCATGCCGCAGTTTGGAGATCATGTGCGGTGCCGTGCGGGACATCAGTCTGTCGGGGATATGGTAATTAGACTCGATATTTTTCGATGCGCGTGACATCTCGTTCGAGATCGACGTTTGAAGGACACGGGCGTATGTCTGTGTGGTCTTGATACTTACGTGGCCGAGCATGCGGCTTACGACTTCGATCGGGATTCCGTTGGCAAGAGTTACGGTAGTTGCGAAGGTGTGGCGCGCCGTATGGAACGAGATGCGCTTATTTATGCCCATACGGTCGGCCGCCATGCGCAGTACGGTGTTGCACCAGTTGTTCGACGGCAGGTCGAACAGCGGATGGCTGCTGTCGGCATAATCTCTGTTTATCAGGCTGTAAGGCAGCTGTAAAAGTGGTACGTCAATACTCGTACCGGTCTTTTTGCGGTATGTCGAAACGTAGTAACGGTCGTTGCGTCTTACGATGTCGGCCATGGTGAGGCGCTTGACGTCGGAAAAGGACAATCCCGTGAAACAACTGAATATGAATGCATCTATAACGCGGCACTGAGCCTGTGTCGAGGGCTTGAACTCAATGAAACGCCGCAGTTCGTCCCTCATCAGAAAACTCTTGTCCGTATGTCGGCAGTGCAGTTTGTATCCCGTGAATGGATTGCGCGAGATGATGCCGCAGGCTACCGCCTGTGTCACTACGTGCTTGAAGGCTATCATATATATCCATACGGTGTTGACACTGCATTTGGCTGTTTCGGTGAGCCAGCGGTGAAATTCGCATATGAATTTACGATCCACGCGTGTGACCGGCATATCACTCAGTCCGTAGTGTGCCGTGATATGTGCATGGAGGTGCTTGCACACCTGCCTATATTTATATAAGGTACTCTTGCTGCGGTTCAGTCCCACCATTTGGGCGAACTCTTCGTTATGGCGTCCGAAGAACTCGACAATACCGATCGACGAGCTTCGCTGTCCGGAATAGAGCATGCGTACAGCCTGCGGCGTCACCTCGTCGGGAAGATGCTTCAAGCGCATATATGCGTCATATACGGCATATTGTATACGGTCGAGCAGCTCATTCGTGCGTCGAGCCTGCTCGCTGCGACCCTTCAACCTTTTGCGGCGGCTGTCCCACATCCGTTCCTCGACTGAGAGCGACGTGGAAAAGGTGCAGAACCGGCCGTTTACGGATATCTTGCACATTATCGGCATTTGGCCGCTTTTGAGTTTTTCCTTGCGCTTGGTGTAAAACAGTATTTTGAAAGAGTCTCCCATGAGATATATATTCAGTATTTGTACAGTAACTCAAAATACCTCCGCCGGGTACCTTGCAGGCGCCGGAACAGATTGTCACACAGATTTATGGCGTAATACCATCGGGTATTCGCAGAGTAACTCCGAACAGTACGTCGACCCTCGGCAACGATGATAGACGCGCCGTGAAGGGGCTGTGGCGGCACATCTGTTTTTATATTAAAATACTAAGTAAGTAACGTACAAAAATTAATGCTTATGGTTAGGAAAATTGTACTATTATTAATTGCTTCCGTGACCTGCAGCCTGATGGCTGTGGCTCAATCGAAGCAGGTGAGCGGTACAGTGAAGGATGCTAACGGTAACGCCATTGTCGGTGCGACCGTTATGGTCGAGGGTACCAGCAACGGAGTGAATACCGGCAGCGACGGTTCGTTCCGTATCTCGGCTCCGGCCGACGGATACCTTTTGGTGTCGTTCCTCGGTTACGAGGAGGCACGTGTGGCTATCGCCGGTAAGACCAATGTCGACATCGTCCTTGAGGACGACACGCAGTCGATCGACGATGTGATAGTCGTGGCTTTCGGTACGGCCAAGAAGGAGGCCTTCACAGGCTCGGCATCGGTCGTCAAGGCCGATGAACTCGAAAAGCGTCAGACGACGAACGTCCTGAACGCTCTGGTCGGACAGGTCCCGGGCCTGCAGATGCGCGGCTCGACGGGTCAGCCCGGTTCTTCGGCCGGTTCGATCAATATTCGCGGAGTCAGTTCGATGGGTTATTCATCGACCGAGCCGCTGATTATTGTCGACGGAGCTCCTTATAGCGCAAGCCTCAGTAATATTGCCCAGTCGGATATAGAATCGGTTACGGTGCTCAAGGATGCCGCTTCGGCAGCACTGTATGGTGCACGCGGCGCCTCGGGTGTGATCATCGTAACGACCAAGAAAGGCCGTTCGCATGATGCCGTCATCAACGTCGACATGAAGTGGGGCGTCAACTCGCGCGCCATGCAGGATTACGACCTTATCACCGATCCGGGTGAGTACTACGAGGCGTACTATGCGCAAATATACAATAAATATTATTACGGGCAAGGATACACGGCCGCTTCTGCCGCCGCTTCCGCCAATGCCGATATGTTGAGCGATTTGAAGTACAACGTATTCTCGTATCCTGCGGGCGAGAGCCTGATCGTCGACGGCAAGCTTAATCCCAACGCAACGCTGGGCCGCCGTGTCAACTACAACGGGACTGACTACTGGGTGACGCCCGACGACTGGAACGACGAGGCGTACCGTAACAGCCTGCGTCAGGAGTACAGCATCAGCATGAACGGAGGTACGGACCGTGCCTCGTACTATATGAGCCTTGGCTACCTGAACGAGGACGGTATCGTATACAACTCGAAATATGAGCGTATTACGGCACGTCTGCGCGGTGACTATCAGGCTAAGAAGTGGCTCAAGGTGGGCGGTAACATCGCCTTTGTCAACTCTGTTCAGGATCAGAACTCTAACTGGGGAACCTCGGCAAACGCCGGTAACCTCTTCGCATACACGTCGCGTGTAGCCCCGATCTATCCCGTCTATATCCGTACCGTCGACGCTGACGGAAACGTGTCGATCGCGACCGACGAGTATGGCAACAAGGCTTACGACTACGGTGTGGCATCGCGCGGCTACGGCATGACGCGCCCCTACCTGTCTACAGGTAACCCGCTGGGTGAGAACCAGTACAACAAGTACACGTCGGGCAGCAACCAGCTCAACGGAAGTTTCTTTGCCGATGTTGATTTCACTTCGTGGTTGAAGTTCAATGCTACGAGCACCGTTACATGGGGCCAGACCAACATATCGGATTTCGGCAACATGTACTACGGTACCCCTGCGCAGACGGGTGGAAATATCGCCAAGACCTCTACCTCGTCGATTCGTACCAACCACTTGCAGACGTTGACATACTACGATACCTACGGTAATCACAACATCAACGTGATGTTGGGACACGAGTATTACAACTCGCAGTCGAAGAACCTCTATGCCCACGCATACGGCATGTTCTCTCCGGAGATTCCCGAGATCGGCGCCGCTGCGACGAAGGACGATGCCGATTCTTCGATGTCGGAGTACAACGTCGAGGGTTATTTCCTCTCGGCGCAGTACGACTATGCCGGCAAGTACTACGCTTCGGCTTCGATCCGCCGCGATGCCTCGTCTTACTTTGCCAAGGACCACCGCTGGGGAAACTTCTGGTCGCTGGGTGCCGCATGGATCCTATCGAAAGAGGCGTTCCTTTCGGATGCGCTCTGGATCGACATGCTGAAACTCAAGGCCTCGATTGGCCAGCAGGGTAACGACAGCGTAGATTCGTTCGCGTATGTCGACATGTATCAGATCACTTCGTCGAGCGCTACGACTATGACGCCGACGTTCTGGCGCAAGGGTAATCCCAACCTTACGTGGGAGACTACGACCAACTTCAACGTGGGTGTCGAGTTCAGTTTCTGGCACGGCCGTCTGACGGGTAACATCGACGTATACAACAAGAAGACTTCGGACCTGCTGTTCTGGGTGTCGATTCCCGAGTCGTCGGGCTCGCGAGGCATGTACGACAATGTGGGCGACGTACGCAACTACGGTGTCGAGTTGAGCCTGCAGGGCGCGCTTATCCGCACCAAGAATGTTGATTGGACCATATCTATGAACGTGTCGCACAACTCGACCAAGATCTTAAGCCTGCCGGAGTCGAAGATCGACCCTGCATTGGGCGGATACTATGAGGCTCCCTACTTCTACAAGGTCGGCGGCCCGATGTATAACTACTACTGTGCCGAGTACGCCGGTGTGGACCAGTACGGTCAGGCGATGTTCTATATGGACCAGACGGACCCCGAGACCGGCAAGGTCGTCCGCGGCACCACCTATGATTTCAACGCTGCCACCCTGTACGAACACGGCAGCATCCTGCCCAAAGTATTCGGCGGTTTCGGCACGACGCTCCGCGTGGCCAACTTCGACATGTCGTTCATGTTCGACTACCAGTTGGGCGGCAAGGTGTTCGACGGCTACTACCAGTCGGTTGTTACGCCGGCATCGTCGAGCAATAGCGCCGGACAGACCATCCACAAGGATTGGACCAAGTCATGGAGCGTGAACAACACTTCGAGCGACATGCCCCGCTGGCAGTACGGCGACATGTATGGCGGAGCCGAGAGCGACCGTTTCCTGACAAACGCAAGCTATCTCAACTTCCAGTCGTTCACGGTGGGTTATACTCTGCCGATGAAGACGTTCGGCAACAAACTCAAGATGCGTATCTATGTGGCAGGTGAGAATCTCTGCTACTGGTCGGCGCGCAAGGGTCTTGACCCGCGTTACTCGTTCGACGGTAACAGCTCGGTGATTCCCTATTCGCCCATCCGTACCGTATCGGGCGGTATTCAGCTTACATTCTAATTTAACATGAGAAAGGAGATGAAGAAAATGAAAAAGATATTCAAAGCGACGGCCTTCGTGGCGCTGGCAGCGGTTGCCATGACGGGCTGTATCAAGGAGGTGGAGCCGCAGATGGGATATGCCGATTCGAATCAGGTGGCCGGCGCTCCCAATGCCTTCGACAACTATCTGAGTGCCGTGACGCGCTCGATATGCGGCAAGTTCTATTTCGGATATGATCGCCCCTTCGATCTCGGACTGCCCGGAATGATGCTTGCACGCGATGCTATGGGACAGGATATGGTCATAGACAATTCCGACTGGTTTTCTATTTGGTATCAGGTGGATGTGCAGCTCGGCCCGAGATACATGGCATGCCAGCTGCCGTGGACATATTACTACGCATGGATCGACAACTGTAACCGAGTACTCTCGCTTGCGGGAGAGGCGCCTTCGGATCCCAAATTGCGTGCCGGTGCTGGTATAGCATACGCCATGCGTGCCTTCTTCTACATGGATCTTGCACAGATGTTCCAGTACACCTACGTTGGTCACGAGCAGGAGGGTACGGTGCCCATCGTTACCGAGAAGACCACGCCGACGGAGCTTACGAACAACCCCCGCGCTACCAATGAGGCGATGTGGGCCTTTATCCTCGAGGATCTCGACAAGGCCGAGAAGTTGATCGCCGGCTACAAGCGTTCGGACAAATATACGCCCGATCAGAGTGTGGTTTACGGCTTGAAGGCCCGTGCATACCTTGTAATGGAGAATTGGCAGCAGGCCGAGTACTATGCCAAGCTGGCACAGACCGGATATTCGGTCATGACCGAGAGCGAGTATCTCGATCGTCTGACGGCCTTCAATACGCCGAACAACTCGTGGATGATGGGTATGACCTATCTGCCTACGGATGATCCCATTCTGCAGAACGATGCCGACACCAACTGGGGCTCGCAGATGTACCTCGAGGTGTCGTCGAACGGTTATGCGTCGCAGTACGGCAGCCCCAAGCGTATTGACGTTCATCTCTACGAAACCATCCCTTCGACCGACTTCCGCAAGAAGTGCTTTATAGACCCCTCTCTCGACCAGATGGAGCCGGCGGAGCGTACGGCGGCGCTGGCGGCCTATTCGGACTATCCGCAACTGATAGATCAGGCGGTGATCGCGTCTACTGACGGCACATACGGCTGTCTGTCGTTGAAGTTCCGTGCTGCAGGCGGTGAGGCCGGCCGCACAAACGGTTATCTGGGAATGTGCGGTGCGGTGCCCATTATGCGTGTCGAGGAGATGTACCTTATCGAGGCCGAGGCTGCGGGCATGCAGTCGGAGGCTCGCGGTATCGAGTTGCTGACCAAGTTCGCGAAGCTGCGTGACCCCGAATATACCTACAACTCGCTGATGTCGTTCCGCGATAATGTATGGTGGCAGCGTCGTGTCGAGTTCTGGGGCGAGGGCCTTTCGATGTACGACATCAAGCGTCTGAACAAGGGTATCACCCGCAGCTATGCGGGTACGAACCACCCTGCGGGCTATCGTTACAATACCGATACGGTGCCTTACTGGATGAACTTCTGTATCGTGCAGACGGAGACCAACTACAATTACGCCATCAGCGATTATCGTGAGGGCGGTGAGTCAACGAACATGAATAATCCCACTCCTATGCAGCCCGACGGCGATTCGCCCGAGCATGTATGGTAGCAGCGTAAACAACAATGAAAATAAGCGTTATGAAAAAATACCTTAAATTGGCTTTTATTGCCGTAATGGCCGTAGCTCTCTACGGCTGTAAGGAGAGCGAAGGGACCGATGCGGGTTCTGACGGCACTCCCGTGGTAACGATATACAATAACGATGTCCCCGCAGGATACAGTACGGACAATACGGTTTCGCTGCGTCTGTGTCCCAACAACAAGGTCCAGAAGATGTATGTCTACACCGAGTTGAAGGATGACAAGGATGCCTATGTGACCTCGAACGGCGAGGCTGCCTACATGACGCGTGTCGTGGAGAACGGTACGGAGTATGAAGGCAAGGATCTCGACGTGGTGATCACCGACCTTGCGGGCCTCTATGCCACGACTGTGGTGGCCGTGGATGCCGGCGGCAACCGCATGGCCTATGAGAATATCTTCAAGGGTGTGATCTGGGTTGATGCAGGCCGTGCGTATATCTATCAGAATTTCGTACACGATGGTGTGATGTATATTTCTGGATATGTTTCGGTCGAGCGCCAGTCGGATGCCAATATCTTCCGCGTGTCGGATCTGTTCTGCCAGTTGGATCCCACGCTTACGCGCATTCCGTCAACGGTGACCCTGACGTTCGATGCCGACCACAATATTACGGACTTCACCAGCTCGGAGGCTCCGTTCGTGATCGTCAACTTCCCCGACGGTGGCATGCTGCTGCACGGATACTACGATTCCGCAACATACGGCGATTACTGTTATGTAGTCTCGGACAGCGATGAGCAGGGTAATTTCGCCTATGTATCATTGCTCGTGCTCGACAACAATGCCGGAGCGCTCTATCCGGACGGTTACATCTACTTCTATACCGACGAGTTGGAGTGGTACCAATAGTTGCATAGCGAATATCTGACAGAAGGCGGCCTCCATTCGGAGGCCGCCTCTTTTATGCCTTGAGTGGCCGCTTTACCGACGGCACTTATGATCACGCTGTGGAAAGGATGTGACATGTATGTAGCGCTATCTTCCGGGCAGGTCAGATATTAATCGGAAAATATGCGGTATTGAAATAGCAGCGGTGACATCATGTCGAGTTATCGAACGATGTCACCGCTGCTTGGTAATGGTGTTATTGTATGTCTATTTTGTAGCCTTCTCGCGGCGGCGGAATACGAAGTGTTCGAGTATTATCACTGTGATTACGCCCATTACGAAGCCGTTGCCGATGATGGGGCGGATGATGGCGGGCACCACCTGCATGGGTATATACGAGAAGAGAAGGGCCATCATCAGCGGCAGCCCTACGATAAGGCAGTCGTCAAATGTGAGTGCCGAGCGTGACGATACGGCCATCTGGAGTGCGGCGGCGAGCTGTGTCCCCATAAGATACAGTAGTATGACGCCGATGACGGTGTTGGGTATGGCCGACAGAAGGGCTATGAGCGAGGGGACGAATGCGCATACTATAAGGCCTATACCCGCTGGCAGCAGGGCGTAGCGCGAAGCGCACGACGAGGAGGCGATCACGCCCGGCGACATCGAGTAGTTTACGGGGCCTATAATTCCGAGGGCGCCGGCCACCATGTTCATGATGCCGGTGATGCCGATGCCGCGGCGGCAGCGTTTGTCCGTATCGGGTGTTTCGAGCATGGCGCCGAGTGACTGTATGGATCCTATGTCGTTAATCAGCAGTGCTACATAACAGAAGAAGAATGCGGCGATCATGCCTCCGTCGAACTTCAGCCGTGGCAGCAGCAGAGGCCCTTCGGATTCGGTATATGAGGCGAATACCTCGCCGAAACCTCCGTATATGAGGTAATATATGACACTCCCCAACACCAGTGCGGCGGGTATCACGGTCGATTTCCATACTCCGCGTGCCGCATGCGAGGCTATGGCCATGGCGAAGACCCCGATCAGGGTGAACCACAGGCCGAAGGCGTAGCGCGGCTCCTCGCCGGCGGGGAATATAAGGTTGCGGATGGTGGGCGATAGGGTCATGGCTATGAGCATGAGTATCACCACGACGATGCGGGGTGTGAATATGCGCTGCAGGTGCTTGAGCAGGCTGCCTGCGGCGATTGCGGCGACTAAGGCGCCTCCGACGATGAGCGAGGTGTATATGCGGTCGGTATCGACCTGCGCGCCCTGTGAGGCGAGAGCCGTGATGATGCCTACGAGCAGCACGGCCGCAGGCCCTACGACTATCGGCATGCGGTGCCCGAAGAAGACCTGTATGATGGTTGTTACGCCCATCAGCGCGAATACCTTCTGGGCATAGAGTACGCGCTCGGCGGGCGAGCCGACGGCGATGAACAGCGATGTGGTCACCACGGCTATGGCGAGCACGAACCATTGCAGGCTGTAGAGCATGAGTTGTCCGAAACGCGGACGATCGTCGATTCCGAATTTTAGATTCATTTTTGTCGTGTTTTGTGTTCGAGGAAATATCTTTGCGACTTGACCAGATTGCGCGATTGAAGCACGATGGTCTTCGTCTCGCTCAGAATATTCAGATACAGTATGTTGGCCTTTGTCGAGGTCTTCCGTGTGCGGATACGCCGCAGCTGGTTGGCTATGGCCTCCGATATCGATTCGAAGAGTTCGTCGCGCAACTCGACTATGGCGTCGAAGTCGGCATAGTCGTTATGTTGCAGCATGGTGTTCATACGTGCGAAGATGGTCTCCACCTCGTCGTTTATGTGCATCAGATCCTCCACCTGCTCGTTCGACAGACCCTCATGATTGTTGTCTATGTGCTCGAAGCAGGGACGCGTTATGTGCAGCAGCGCCTTGGCTATTTCACCCATGTAGTCGACCACCTGCACGTAGTACTGCGCCATGTTCATCTCGTTCTCCTTCATGCGCGCGAGCATGGCCATGAGACCGTATTTCCGCTCGCGCGACGCCTCGTACAGCTCTTCACTCTGTTGTACCACCTCCTTGAGCGCCTTGCGGTTCTCGCGGAAGACGGCTATGAGCGTGCGGTAATATATCTTTGTAGTTTGGCGCATGGTGCGGGCCACGTCGTCAAGCGTAGCCCTCACGGCCTCGTCCATATTCTGTGGGTCGGCCGCCTGAAGGTTCTTTTCTGCGGCCTGACGGTTTTTGCGGCGGTTGCTGCGGAAGAGCATCCATCCGCACAGCAGCGTCACGGCCACGATGGCTATGTTGCCGCCGTAGAAGAGCGCGAGCCCTACGCCGAAGGCTATGGCCAGAGCCCCGAGACCCGTAATGAACCACCCCGACACCACGGTCAATACGCCCGATATGCGATATACGGCGCTTTCGCGGCCCCATGCACGGTCTGCGAGCGACGATCCCATCGAGACCATGAAACATACGTATGTGGTCGACAGCGGCAGTTTCATCGATGTGGCTATCGAGATTAGTATGGCGGCGGTGGTGAGGTTGACGGTGGCGCGGATAAGGTCATACGAGGCCCCGTCGCGGCTCTGCTCCGGCAGGCGTTCGAAGCGCGCGGCAACAGTTTGTCGCAGACCCTGCGGCACGACTCTCGCGTAGATGCCGTTAATGCCCATGGCTATGCGTACCAATGCGCGTGAGAGTGGCGTCGAGCCGTATTGTTCGCGCACCTCGCTCTGGTTCGAGAGCGAGAGCTCGGTGCGGCTTACCGAGAGGGCGCGGCGTGATGTCCACAGCGTGATGATCATGATGGCGGCGGCTCCGAGCAGCAGGTAGACCTTTGCGGCTACGGGACCGGCCAGTGCTCCCATGTGCATGGCCGTATCGCCGCTCTCGCGGGCGAGCATGTAGGAGTCGAAGCCCGCGACGGGTACGCCTATGAAGTTGACGAGGTCGTTTCCGGCGAAGGCCAGAGCGAGAGCGAATGTACCGGCCAGAATGTTGACCTTGAGGATGTTTACCTTGAATCGCTGAAGGAAGAAGAGCACGGCGGAACTTATGCACCACAGAATGAAGAGTGAGAACAGCAGGTTGTGCTCGACATATTGTATGACGAACGATCCGGCCAGAACGCCTCTGAGGCCCTTGAAGAGTGCGAAATATATGATTGCCGTGACCGATATTCCGCACCATGCTGCGCCGAAGCGGTTGAACGGGCGGCGGTATCGGAACGAGAATAGCAGTCGTGACAGATACATGACGACGGCGCCGCAGGCGAATGCTATGACTACCGAGAGGACTATTCCGGCGACGATGGCCATGGCACGTGCCGAGTTGATGTATTGCCCGAGGTCGGCTGCCGTAGCCGCGGGGTCGGCGGCTATCTGTACGGTAGAGGCGGCTATGGCGGCGCCGAGCAGGCAGAAGACCAGAGCTACGGTTGTCGAGGTCGGAAGGCCCAGCGTGTTGTATATGTCGAGCAGGATGATGTTCGCCAGCATGACCGAGAGGTAGAGTATCATCACCTCGCGGAAGGTGAACAGTTCGGGGTGGAACATTCCGCTGCGTGCCACCTCCATCATGCCGCTGGAGGTTATGGCGCCTATGATGATGCCGAACGAGGCTACGGCCATGATTATACGCAGGGGAGCGGCCTTTGAGGCGATGGCGGAATTGAGGAAGTTGGCGGCATCGTTCATGACGCCGATGAACAGGCCCGTAACGGCGAGCAGTACCATCGCCGCGAGCATGAATGTGTAGATGAATTCCATGCCGAAAGTCTTCACGCTGGCGGCGCGCGGGCCGCACGTTATCGGTGCGGTGCGCATGTATCCCGCCGCCGCGAGCCGTTCCCGCGCCGTCAGGCGTGAGTGCCGCCGTTTGACGTATGGTTGGGTTACGGTTGGGTGGGAGAGACTTGCGGCAGAGTCCCGAATCTCTTAACAAAGATAGCTCAATGGCTTGCGGCGGTCAATAACGGCGAGGTTTGTTAACCTAAATTTAACATACCGCATGTCTGTTTGCCCTCTTTTTTCGCGTGTATGACCGTTTGCCGCATTCGGTGAAACGTATGTGCATACGTATATGACGCGGCGCAGATCTCCGCCTGTGACGGGTGGTCTGCGCCGCTGTGTAGTATTGTTTGTTGTAAGATTATTTGCCGAGCAGTCGTTTTGCCTCGACGGGGTTGTCGGTTGTGATGTAGTCGACGCCGTTGTCGATGCACCACTGCAGGTTCTCGGTGTCGTTTACGGTCCATACGTTCACCGTCAGGCCGAGGTCATGGCACTGCTTGATCCACTCGGGACGCTTCTTCATCGTGCCGATATTGTAGTCGATACCCGTATATCCCAGACCCTTGCAGTATTCGGGCGTAAGCGTACCGTTCAGATATGCGATCTTGGTGCCCTTGGGTGCGTACTTGACAAGCTCGTCGCATACGTGCTGGCGGAAGGCTATGTACTCGACTTGGTTCTGGAGCTTGTACTTCTTGACGGCGGCGAGTGTCTTCTTCACCACGCGCGTCTCCTGCTGGGGCGTCGGATGATCCTTGATCTCGATGATTAGTTTCGTGGCTTTATCCTTAGCCGTCTGCTCGAGATATTCGTCCAGCGTTGGGATGCGCTCACCGTTGGCGAGGGCCTGCGCATGAACGGTAGCATAGTCGTTCTGCTGGACATTCAGTTTGCCGTGCATGGGGCCGTGTATGACGACCAGCACGCCGTCCGCAGTCTCGTTCACGTCGCACTCCGAGCCGTAGATGCCCAGATCCTGCGCATTCTTGAGACTTGAGATTGTGTTGTCGTAAGAGCCGCTCTTGGCGTGGTAGCCGCGGTGGGCTATGACCTGTGTCTGAGCGCTTATCGCCGTTGCGGCGAGAAGACCCAATGTCAGCATGAGGATCTTTTTCATGTTATTCGTGTTTTGTGGTTCAGTCATGTCAAGCGGTGCATTGCAAATCGGTTTCGAACCGAAATGCAAAACAAAGATAACACAATATTTCTCAAAAAGTCGCGGCGGCGGTGTTATATTTTTGCGAAAAAGCTTCTCGGCCTTCGGCTGCGGCATAGAGTTCTGTCTGCCTTGCGGTGTCGCTGACAGTCCGATACGGACGGCCGTGTAGAGAATTATAGGTGGAAAGGTTTTCTTTTTTATGCTCCTCGGCGTGCCGGCAATATAATTTTAGCCGAAAATGTGCATTTTTGTTACAATATTTTATCTCTATAGTCAGGGAGATATGAAAATAAATTCCTAAATTTGCAAATAGGGCTTGATGCCCTTTGGGCAAACAGAGCTGGGTGCAGCGTGCGGAAGACGTGCCTTGGAACGGACGAATGTGTTTAATATCAAATAGGTAAAAATCATGAAAAGCAAGTATTCATTACCTCAGGACGGAGGCCTCATAATCGAAGGCACGCCAAAGGATATCATCCATCGTTACGAGAAGATCCCCACTTCGATCTTCGAATCGGAGGGCGACGGTGTTAATTATGTTGCCGACATGATCGTGGAGGCTATCCGCGAGCATGAGGAGAACGGCGGCAAGCGTCTCTTCGCTCTCGGTCTTACGACGGGACAGACGCCGCTGGGCGTATACCGTGAGCTGGTTAAGCGTTATCAGCGACGCGAGGTGTCGTTTCAGGGCGTTGAGGTCTACAGCCTCGACGAGTTCTATCCCATCAAGGCGACAGAGCAGCAGAGCCGCAACTATCGTATTCACGAGGATTTCCTGAGCCATGTCGACATCAAGCCCGAGAATGTGCATATAATCGACGGCTCGGTGCCCGTTGAGAAGGTGTCGGAGTATTGTGCCGAGTATGACCACATGGCGCGCAACATCGACCTTATGGTCATCGGTTTCGGTATTCAGGGCCAGATCGGATTCAACGAGCCGGGATCATACGCCAAGTCTATCACGCGCATGGTGCAGCTGACTTACCAGTCGCGCAAGGCGCAGGCCGGTCTCTTCTTCGGCATCGAGAATACGCCCAAGATGGCCATTACGATGGGCCTGAATACGGTTATGAATGCCAAGAAGATCGTCATCATGGCTTGGGGCGAGGACAAGGCCGAGATCGTGCGCAAGGTTGTTGAGGGCGATGCCACGCCGCTCATTCCCGCGTCGATGTTGCAGAACCACCCCAATATCGAGGCTGTGGTGGATGACCCTGCGGCCGACTGCCTTACGGCCAAGAAGGCCCCGTGGCTTGTCGGACCCTGCAACTGGACGCCGCGTCTGGTTCGCAAGGCTGTGGTATGGCTTTGCGGTGTGGTCAAGAAGCCTATATTGAAACTCACATATAAGGACTATATCGAAAACTCGCTGGGAGCGCTGCTCGATGCCGTCGGTATCTCGTACGACGCAGTCAATATCAAGGTTTTCAACGACCTGCAGCATACGATTACCGGCTGGCCGGGAGGCAAACCCAACGCTGACGACTCGACGCGTCCCGTGCCGTCGACGCCGTTCCCGAAGCGTGTGGTTATCTTCTCGCCGCACCCCGACGACGATGTGATCTCGATGGGCGGAACCTTTATCCGCCTTGTGGAGCAGGGACACGACGTGCATGTGGCATACGAGACTTCGGGCAATGTGGCCGTGCATGACGATGTGGTGATACAGAATCTCGACACGGCGCGCGAGCTGGGTCTGGGCGACCATGTAGAGGAGGTGCGCAAGATCATCGCCTCGAAGAAGAAGGGCGAGCCCGAGCCGCGTGCGCTGCTCGATGTCAAGGGGGCGATACGTCGTGCCGAGGCGCGTGCCGCGGTGCGTTCGTTCGGTCTGAACGAGAATACGAATGCCCACTTCCTCAACCTGCCGTTCTATGAGACGGGCGGTATCAAGAAGGGTCAGCGTACGGATAAGGATATCGAGATCATCATCGACCTTCTGCAGAAGGTCAAGCCGCATCAGATATATCTTGCGGGCGATCTGGCCGATCCGCACGGTACGCACCGTGTCTGCACGGAGGCTGTTCTGGAGGCTCTGAGCCGTCTCGAGGGTGAGGAGTGGCTGAAGCATTGCGTCGTATGGCTCTACCGCGGCGCATGGATGGAGTGGGGGATCGGTATGGTCGACATGGCAGTGCCCTTGAGCCCCGACGAGATGGTCAAGAAGCGTCACGCCATCTACCGTCACCTCTCGCAGAAGGATATCGTTCCGTTCCCGGGAGACGATACGCGCGAATTCTGGCAGAGGGCCGAGGAGCGTACGCAGAATACGGCCCGCCTGTACGATATGTTGGGCATGGCCGAATATCAGGCAATAGAGGTGTTCGTAAAGATGAAACTGTAAAAACAAACCTGAATTATGAGACTGATCATAGAGAATACGGCCGCCGAGGCGAGCCGTTGGGCTGCGGAGCATGTTGCCGAGAGGATCAATGCCAAGGCTGCCGTGAGCAGCAAGCCATTTGTGCTGGGACTGCCTACGGGCTCTACGCCTCTGGGCATGTATGCCGAGCTTATCAAGCTGAACAAGGCGGGCAAGGTGTCGTTCGCCAATGTCATTACGTTCAATATGGACGAATATGTCGGCCTTCCGGAGGAGCATCCCGAGAGCTACCATTCGTTCATGTGGAACAACTTTTTCTCGCATATCGACATCAAACGTGACAATGTCAATATTCTGAACGGCAATGCGGCCGATCTTCAGGCCGAGTGTGACGACTATGAGCGGCGCATCGCCGAGGCCGGAGGTATCGACCTCTTTATCGGCGGCGTGGGGGAGGATGGCCATCTGGCCTTCAACGAGCCCTTCTCGTCGCTCGACTCGCGTACCCGCGTTAAGACCCTCACGGAGGATACGATCATCGTCAACTCGCGTTTCTTCGGTGGCGACGTGACGAAGGTGCCCAAACTGGCGCTGACGGTAGGCGTGGGGACTGTATGTTCGGCAAACGAAGTCATGGTGCTGGCTTTGGGACACAAGAAGGCGCGTGCCGTGCAGCAGTGCGTCGAGGGTGCCCTGTCGCACGCATGGACGATCACGGCCCTGCAGACGCACCCGAAGGGCGTGCTCGTATGCGACGAGCCGGCCGTGGGTGAGCTTAAGGTCAATACCTACCGCTATTTCAAGGATATAGAGAAAAACAACCTGTAAAGAAGTCAGATATGGCAAAGGTACCTACGCCCCACATAGGGGCTCGCGAGGGCGAGATCGCCGACCGCGTCATTATGGCGGGCGACCCGCTGCGCGCAAAGTTCATGGCGGAGCGTTTTCTGGAGAACCCTGTTCAGTACAATGCCGTGCGCGGTATGCTGGGCTTTACGGGAACATATAAGGGCAAGCGCGTCTCGGTGCAGGGACACGGCATGGGTATGCCGTCGATAGGCATCTATTCATACGAACTGTTCAACTTCTACGGCGTCAAGCGTATTATCCGTACGGGCTCTGCCGGCTCGATCAACGCGGGCGTGAAGATGGGTGACGTGGTTATCGGCATGGGATCATGCACCGACTCGAACTACGCCTCGCAGTACGGCCTGCCGGGTACGTTCGCCCCGATTGCGGATTTCGGGCTTGTGCGTGCCGCCGTCGAGAAGGCCGAGGAGTTGGGCGTGCGCTACAAGGTTGGCAACATTCTGGCAAGCGACTTCTTCTACGGCGATGATGCCGACAGCTGGAAACAGTGGCAGAAGATGGGCGTTCTGGCCGTCGAGATGGAGGCGGCGGCGCTCTATATGAATGCTGCGCGCTGCGGCGGCGAGGCGCTCTGTATATGCACCATATCGGACTCTCTGGTTACGGGCGAGGCTTGCTCGGCCGAGGAGCGCCAGACGAGCTTCACGAATATGATGGATATCGCCTTCGGCATAATATAATCTGACGGGCCTGTCGGCTTATCGGCAAGTCCCCCCCCCTCGGTGACGGTATGTTGTCGAGGAGGGGGGCTTAACGGTTTTTATAAACGCAAGGTGTAACCGACAGGGGATTTTTGTGTCTATATATGTGAGACAAGGCTAAGCAGAATAGATTTTACCAACCTTAAATATTGTACTTATGAGAAACTTTTGCGAATGCGGTGCAAGCCGCCCGTGCGGTGTTATGCGGCGGCGTGATCTGCGTGCAGCGGTTGTGGCCGTTATGGTTGTCATGGCGTGGCTGCCGTTTCCGTGGCGAGCCGCTGCACAGCAGCGGGAGCTGCCGAAACTGACGAAGGAGCAGATGTATATGGATTACGACAGCTTGCGCATGGTACTGCACAAATATTGGCCTCACGGCGAGGTGCAGCGTCTGGTTACGGGATACGATGCCTACGGGCGTATCGACGACCTGCGCGGCGCCATCGATACGGTGACATGCGAGGCGGGTTTCTTCAGCGTCATCATGCAGATGATGTTCGCCTGCAACGACCAGCACGTCAGCCTGTCGTGGGAGTCGTGGTGCCGCGAGGAGTCGGCAATAACGAGCGAGTGGTCGAAGCGTTATAATATCTTCGGATATGACCAGAAACGTGCCGTGAAGTATGTCGGCGGCCGTTACTATACGCTGCGGCAGGTCGATGCGAAGACGGGCGAGGAGGTAGTGCCGCAGGGTGCGCGTCTTCTGGCCGTGGGTGGTATCCCGATCGACGAATATGCCGCAGGGGCGAATATGCGCATGCAGGCCAATACGCTGTGGGACTGGAAGCGCGGCAAGTTCTATGCGGTCGATCTGAACGACCCGTGTACCATCGGCGCCGCAGAACACAATACTTGGACGATCCGTCACGGCGGCCGTACGCTTACGGTGGATCTCGACGGAACGCGTACGGAGGTTAGAACGAGCCCCAATGCGGGTTTCCACGGTGTGCGTTACTTCGAGCGCGACGGCATTTTGTTCGTGCGTATGCCGTCGATGTCTCCTCAGTTGAGTGCCGAGATCTGCGGGCAGTTGCAGACGTATGCTGACCGCATTATAAATAAGGTAGTGATAGACGTGCGCGGTAACGGCGGCGGCAGCGATCTGGCGTGGATGGAGCTTCTGGCGGCGATAACCGACAGGACGATCGCGCCCGACTGCCGTATGGCCTTCAAGGAGCGTTGGCGCGCCGAGGAGATAGGGGTGGATGCCGAACGTGTTGCCTATGGCCGCGATACGCTCTATGCTGTGACGGGGACGGACAAGATCGTGCCGTCGGAGCGTTCGCTCCGTTATGGCGGCAATATATATGTCATATTCGATGCCGACAGGTGCTACTCTTCGACGGGGTCGCTGCTCTCGGCCTGTGCCGTGGATGACCGCCTTGTAAGCGTCGGCCAGAGGTCGGGTTTCCTGCTCGGGGTGGGGACAACGCCCATGCCCGGATTCCTCGATCATTCGAAGATAGTCTACCGCATACCTCTGGCGTTGGAGGTGACGAGGGCGCGAGAGGGACACCCCGAGGATTGCTATATGGGGCGTGTCGATGTCGAGGTGCCGGTACGCAGCTTCAAGAAGTTTTATGCCCCGTATTACGAAACGGATGAGGATATATACGGTGAGGATTTTCTTTACAACCACGATGCCTGCTTCCGCCGTATCCTGCGGTTGAAGTGATTCGTCGTGGTTTTGAATTATACGGATGTATGCATGCGGGCGTTGCGGGAATCTTCGCCCGCATGTTTTGTTTCGCAGTGAAAAAAGGGTATCTTTGGAAAATAAAATACCGAAAAGATGAAAAGGATCGTGGTCATAGGCAGCAGCAATACCGATATGGTTGTGAAGGCTTCGCATCTGCCGGCGGCGGGGGAGACCGTCCTCGGCGGCGAGTTCATGATGAATGCCGGCGGCAAGGGGGCCAATCAGGCGGTGGCTGCGGCGAGATACGGAGGCCGTATGACGTTCGTGGGACGTGTCGGGGATGATATGTTCGGACGGCGCACGCTTGAGGCCATGCGTCAGGACGGTATCGACACTTCGTGCGTTGCGGTCGATCGAGAGTACGCGTCGGGCATTGCGCTTATCTCGGTCAATGCCGAGGGCGAGAACTCTATCGTCGTGGCATCGGGAGCGAATATGGCTCTCGGCCGCGAGGACATCGACCGTGCGGCCGAAGAGATACGCGCAGCCGATGTGGTGCTGATGCAGCTTGAGGTGCCAGTGGCGGTGGTGGAGTATGCCGCCGAGATTGCCGCAGAGGCGGGTGTGCCCGTCATCTTGAATCCCGCGCCTGCACCTGTCGAAGCGTTGAGGCCGGAGCTGTTGCGGCACCTCTATGCCATAACGCCCAATCGCAGCGAGGCGGCGCGCATATCGGGTATCGAGGTGACGGATATGACGGGGGCACGGCGTGCGGCCGAAGCGATACATGCTATGGGTGTGCGCAATGTGGTCATTACGCTTGGAGGCGACGGATCGCTGATATACGACGGCGGGCGTTTCGAGCATGTGGATGCTTTCCATGTGGCGGCTGTCGATACGACGGCTGCGGGCGATACCTACAACGGTGTTCTGGCCTGCTGTATGGCCGAAGGGCAGGGCCTTGTCGGGGCGGCGCGAGAGGCAAGCGCAGCGGCCGCCATAAGTGTTACGCGCATGGGGGCTCAGACGGCGGCACCGACACGTAAGGAGGTGAAAGAATTTTTGGTTAACAGAGAGTAGACACGTATGGGAGACGTTATTCTGGAGCGTATCGAGCGCGACCTGCGAGCGATGGCCGACGAGCCTTACCGTGCTTTTCAGGCACGGCTGATTCCGACGGTTGCCGCAGATCGTATCTTGGGTGTGCGTACGCCGCAGTTGAGGCGTTACGCCCGCGATCTGGCGCGCGACGACGAGGCGGCGGAGCATTTCCTTACGGTGCTGCCGCATCGCTATTACGAGGAATATAACATCCACGGTGAGCTCATTACGCGGCGCAGGAAGGATATCGACAGCCTGATTGCCGAGCTGGACCGTCTGCTGCCGTATGTGGATAATTGGGCTACGTGTGACATGATCTCACCCAAACTCTTCGCGCGTTATCCCGCGCAGGCCGAGGCGGCAATCGTGCGTTGGCTGCACAGTGACCACACCTATACGGTGCGCTTTGGGGTGGTGTCGCTGTTGGAGTTCTTCCTCGACGAGCGTTTCCGTGCCGAGCACTTGGATTGGGTGTGCGGTGTGCATAACGACGATTATTACGTGCGTATGGCCGTTGCGTGGTATGTGAGCGTTGCGCTGGTCAAGCAGTGGGATAGGACTGTCGGAGTGCTGAACAGCGGACGTCTGGAGCGCGATGTACATAACAAGGCCATCCAGAAGGCTGTCGAGAGCTTCCGCATATCGGACGAGCGGAAGGCGTTGTTGCGTTCGCTGCGCCGCCGGTAAATTGCCGCGAAGGTATTTTTATGCGGCCGCGAGGCGTTTTTATGCGTAAAATAGAGATATGAAAAGGGCGATTGTTGCCCTCTGACGAGGCAATATCGGCTGTTTTTGGTATCTTTACACCCGAATGGGGCGGCCACGGTCGGCCGCCTCTCTTTTTTTGTCCGATGATACGTTATCTTTTTGCCTTCCTCCTGCTTGTGCAGGTTGTGTCGTCTGCGGCGCAGAGCCGCCAGCCCTCTCTGCGCGGCCGCGTGACGGATGTCGCTACGGGTGCGGCCATAGAGTATGCCGATGTGGTGGTTACGGATGCCGAAAACCGAACCATAGCCTCCGCGACGGTGCGTAACGGCGCATTCGAGATCGATCATGTGCGCGACGGACGCTTCTTCGTCACGATTATGCTTGTGGGATATGTTCCATACGAGAGCGGCGAGCTGGAATTTGCCGCGGGGCGTACTATCGATCTGGGCGAGGTGCGTCTGTCAATGGAGGAGAACGGTCTGGAGCGCGTTGTTGTTCAGGGCGAGCGCAGCAAGATCGTCTACCGTCTTGACCGTCAGGCGGTGAACGCCTCGGCGGCGCTGTCGGCGTCGGGAGGTACGGCGGTGGATGTGCTGCGTTCGACGCCCTCGGTGCGTATAGATGCCGACGGCGAGGTGTCGTTTCGCGGCAGTACGGGATTTCTGGTCTACGTGGACGGCAAGCAGAGCGTGCTTGAGGGTACGCAGGCTCTGGAGCAGGTCGCCGCAGCGAATATCGACCAGATAGAGATTATAACCACACCGTCGGCACGATACCGTACCGACGGCGATGTGGGCATAATAAACATTACGACCAAGCGGCATGACGATGCGGGCTTCAGCGGTGCGGTGAACCTTTCGGGAAGTACGATCGGCATGTGGAGCGGCGACGCCCTCATCTCATACCGCCACGGCCACAGCCGCTGGTATGTCGGGGGTGCGGCCTCCGAGATCAAGGGTCGCAGTGACTTCGAGCAGAGCAAGACCACCATCGTGGACGACTTTGTCACCACGTCCGATGCCGACGGCGTGCGCCACAGCAACAACTCATCCTATATAGGACGTGTCGGATGGGAGTATGGCCGCGGGGGGCATAACCTTGCGGTGGAGTTTCAGGGCGGCGACACGAAAACGGCGCGCGGCGGTGACATGAGCTATTACGAACACCGCATGCAGGGTGATGCGCTTCTGAACGACAACCTCTACGACAGCCATGACCGCTACTCGAACGAGAAGAGCCTTGCCCAGATATCGACCGACTACACCTTCCGGCTCAACGAACGCGGCGACCGCATCGCCGTGACGGGACGTCTGCGATATGATTGGTACGCACTGGAGTATACCGAAAGCAATATGTTCGATCAGTCGGGTGCGCGATACGAGGGTACGCGCGGATATGAGAAGGAGCACCACTGGGATTTCGACGGCACGGCGTCGTATCTGCTCAATTACCGCGACGGAGGATCTCTGGAGGTGGGGTACCAGTATACCTCATACAGCGAGCACGGCGGCTATAACATAAAATATTGGGATCGCGGCAAGCAGGATTTCGAGTGGCAGGATGATCTGCGTGCGCCCTTCTTCTACCGCCGCCAGATACACTCGGCCTATGCCATGGTGAGTGACCGCGTTGGGCGTGTATCGTTCGATGCGGGTGTGCGTGCCGACAATACGATCGACGAACTTACGATCACGGTCAAGGATGCCGACCGCTACATCAAACGTCTGGAGCTTTTCCCCTCGGCGCACGTGGCCTACGATGCCGGCAGAGACAACACCATCTCTGCGGCGTATTCATATCGTACGAACCGTGCGGGTATCTGGCAGCTGGAGCCGTACATAACATACGAGGACTACTATACCAAGCAGATCGGCAACCCAGATATCCACCCGGAATATATCCATTCGGCCGAGTTGGGCTACCGCAAGACCATTGCCGAGGAGAACTCCATTGCCGTGACGGGCTTCATGCGTTCGCGCCGCGGCATGATTGACCGCGTGAGGGTGGCATACGAGCCGGGCGTGACGCTCGACTCGCTGATAAATGCGGGGCGGGATCTGACGCTCGGTGTCGAGCTGAACGCGCGTGTCAAGGCGGCGCGGTGGTGGAACATGACCGTCAACGGCAGCCTCTTCCGCTATCGGTTCACGAGCCAGTACGAGGGGTGCAGCGATGCGGCGAATACGAGCTACTCGATGGCTTGGATCAACAATTTCTCGATCGGAAAGTCCACGCGCCTGCAGTTCGATGCCAACGTCGTGGGGCCTACGGTGTTGACGCAGGGACGCGAGGAGGCATATTGTTACTTCGATCTGGCTGTGCGGCAGCAGTTGTGGCACGACCGCGTGTCGGCCTCGATCGTCGTGCACGATCTTTTTCGCACGGCGCGTTACGACAACCGCCGCGCCACGCCTACGCTCATATCGACGACACACGTGCGTCCGTGTTATCCCAATATAGTGCTGTCGCTGAGCTATGCGTTCAACGCCGCGGAGCGTCGGGCCCCCGCCACGGGTGCCGTATCGTCGGGAGCGTCATTTGTGGGCAAGGATTTCTGACGAGGGCGTGACACGTGGGGACGGAGTTTGTCCGTGACACTGTTTTTTCGTAATTTTGCCGTGGATTTCTTCATTTCATGGCAACAAACATCATAGGAGATACCGAATGGAACGGGCTGCCGATGCCCCGACGTTTGGGAGCTATCGTCGCCGTGG
>OJKC01000555.1_pt1 | contig 30218 bp, 35 predicted proteins | sample 1596401 | NCBI WGS metagenome assembly OJKC01 (sample SAMEA4350162, study PRJEB24818) | metagenome | biome: human; feature: gut; material: faeces | place: Denmark | collected 2013-09 | reverse complement strand
GCGAGGCTGTGGACAGGCGTTTTTCGAGTGCGACCTGCGCTTCAAGTATCTGTGCCTCGGTGATCCAAGGATTTAGCTTTTTCAGAGCAGCACGAAAATACCGCACAAGCAGAATCTCTTTGTACGACTTCCTGCCAAAGGTACCGTTATCGCCCAGCACCTCCGTGTTATATGCAAATTTCACATCCCATTGGAGCTCGTCCCGGAGAAGGTTTCCGGCGCTTTCCTGCACAAGAATGTTTTCAGAGTAATCGTAGCTCACCTTTGCGCACCTCCTTCTCTGTTATTGGAAATTCCCAACATTTGCAGTTTCATCATTCTTTCATTAACGTTTTTTGGGGTATTTGCATTTTTTAATAGCAACTGCGACTTAGCATCAGATCGGCTGATTAAAGTCCATAGAATTGTAAAATTCGCTACCTGAATATCATTTAATGATAGAGATATCGAGTGCGTCTGCTCAATAGAATTATCATCCAAGAACATAAAAAGTCTTCTAAGAAGTCCGGCAATCATATCAGATACTTGAATATAAATATTCTCATGCGATTTGACAAACTGCCAGTTATTCATCAATTTGCCATCCTCATACAGCTGAATATTTGATAGTTTCTTTTCTACGGTCGGTTCTTCGTCAAAAATGTGATGCGATTTGCTGAATATCTCACATCTTTCCAAATAGAACAGATAGTATTCTGTAATTAATACACCGGGCTCATTATCCTGAATGAATGGCATTTTTTCAAGCGTTCCTGCCGTCTTTATCATTTGTCTGAATAGCTCCAGAAAAAAACTGGGATAGTAGTTGTCCTCATTATTATAGTTTTTAATTAATTCGCATAATTCGACGCAAAATGAGCAAATATCTTTAACATCGGGATAAGTATGTTTTACGAAGATGCTAACAACTTCATCTTGATGTCCAATAACAAAATCATATAGCGCACTTTTTATCTTCCAACAGTACATGATACATTGCGGATGTGTTTCCCAAAGAGAATCTACGATATCAACCAGTGAATAAAAGAGGTTGTTTAGCGTACTGTAATGAATATACAATCCACTATTAGCCAGCCAATTTAGGAATCCCGTTGCTCGATTGCTTTCTATAAAAGATAGGAAGTTATTGGAATTGTGATATAGGTGCTTGAATTTTATTTCTTTCTGACCTTCTTTATAGTCAAGAGCTGCATACAGTGCAGGAACATCAATATCAAAAGACTCCTCTTTATAAGCGACCCCGGCTAATACGAAGTCACCTTTTAATGCATCGCTATTATTAAAACCGGTTTCTGTAAGAGAGAACTTTCTGCAGTTACCGCTTTCATCATAATAGAACGTCATTTTTTCATCAAAAGGTGCAATCCCGTTCAGATCAAACACTGCTTTCTTTTGGTCTTCAACATTGATTTTAGTCATAACTACACCTCGATTTCGCCGCTCATCAGCTTGGGCAGCAGACGGTCACGGGCTTCGGAAGCAACATCTATCTGTTCCTGAAGTGACTCAATGCGAAAACAAATAGGATTAAAGACGTTATCGAAAGCTTCCATTACCGAACTTGATGGAACTAATATTGGAAGGTTCATAATGGCTTCTGGTTTAAGATGCAGGACATTCACACCATTAGCAAGAGGAGAAATCTTATAGCTGAATCCACCGTAAAGCATGGTCCCATATAGATAATTCTTCGAAACGCTTATCGGGATTAGTTTGATTAAATCCATCGAGAATGTCATTTTTTCTTTTAAATCTGGCACCATTGCTGTGTGACCTACAAGCCTACGTTCTTGGGTCATATCAGTTACTCCCATAATGATATCGCCGGGAGTTAATTGCTGTTCCTCTTTATATTTTCCGGTAAATCGTTTTTCCGCGTTTCTGTTATAACCTCCAAAAGCACTGATATTTTTAAGGTTTACCATTAATGTTCCTTGATTGTTACTTAATTCTTTGGACGTATATGATTTTCCCCTAATGAAAGTAAATACATCTGACGAGGGTCTGATTTCCCATCCTTCCGGCACACCGTCAACGATAGGCGTATCCTCATATCCGGGAAAGCGGAAATTGACAAACCACTCCTTGTACAGCCGCCGAGCAGTCTCTTCAAGTAGTTTGATTTGCTTCTGATTGTTTTCGATGAGATCGTCAATAGTTCCAAGCACATTAACAATCCTATCCTGTACCTCAATTTCGGGACAGGGTATATCCAGATTATGAAGCATACGGATGGTTAAAAACTTGGTGGTTGATCCGGATGACATCGCTTTAAGCAATCTGAGTTGCTGGTTGATTGCATAGCAAAGAAACCTGACGCTCAAGCGCTCACTATCTGCAGCTTCAATAATATATGTTCTCTGATAGGCATTGAACTTTCCGCGATAATACTTTGCAGTATAGTTTCCGCTTGCATTGTTCCCTGCCAGAAGAACAGCCTCAGTGTCGTAGGCCCATTTATTGATTCTTAGTGTCTGCGGATCACAAGTAAAAAATGGATAGGCACCATTTTCAACAGCAGCATTGGAATCAAGCTTTCCTGTTTTTATTACAGAAATATCTCTCAGTTTCTGCGTTGCATAACTCATATTCCCATCTCCTTCATATTCATTGAGATGGTATTCATCAGATCGTTAGATTCAGCCTGAAGGGACAGAAGCTCCCTGTGAATCTCTGCCATTCGTTCGGCAAAATCCACGCCGTCATCTTCCACTGGAGCAACGCCTACATACGCGCCGGGTGTGAGCGACCAGCCCTTTTCTTCGATTTCGGCAAGCGTGGCAAGTTTACACAGGCCAAGGACATCGGCATAAATGCCGTCACCGAACTTCTCATAGAGCCAGTGCGCTTCCTTGGCAACGGTCAGCATATTCTCGATATAGGCAATTCTATCGCCATACTGCTGCTGCACGCTCTTTTTGTCACGCTTCCCGGCAGCTTCCACTTCGGCTTTTGCCGTCTTGCGGAGCGCGGAGAGCTTTTCCTTCAGCGCAGAAACGATATCGACAAAGGATTCCTGATATACAGCATCTTTCAAATCGTCATTTTCAGCGGCCTCGGCTTCATCGTGCAGATAGTGGTGGTATTCCTGCAGCAGAGCTGTGTATTTTTCTGTCTCGCCGCGATAGAGCCACACGATGGCGTTCAGGTTCTTAAGCTGCCATTCGCTCCATTCATTCAGCGTGCGGTCTACAACAGTATAGTAATTACGGGCATCAATGAACAGAACCTTATCTCGGATTGCTTCGCCCTTCGCTTTATCGAAAAACCACAGGGAGCAAGGCAGCGATTTCGTATAGAAGAAATTATTACCGACGGAGATCATCACGTCAACGTGACCGGTCTTGATGAGCTTTTCACGGATATCCTTATCTTTGCCCTGACTGTCGGTAGCGGAGGATGCCATAACGAAACCGGCGCGGCCATGCTCGTTCAGATAGGAATAGAAATAGGAGATCCATAGGTAATTGGCGTTGCCGACCTCTTTGTTCTTGTTTACGCTCGGCAGACCGAACGGAAGGCGTCCGGCGTTTTCGCATGATTCGGCTTTGACCTTATCCACATTAAACGGAGGATTCGCCATGATGTAATCGCAGCAGCCGTTCAGGTTATGTGCGTCATGATAGAAGGTATTCGCCTCGTCACCGGATTTGATAACGCCTGTCAGCCCGTGCACCGCCATGTTCATAAGGCAGAGCTGTGCATTATATTCCACCTTCTCCTGTCCGTAGAAGGTCATGGTGCTGTTGGCGTTCATACCGGCGGCATTCACAAAATCTCCGCTCTGTACGAACATACCGCCGCTGCCGCACGCGCAATCAAGAAGAACACCCTGTTTCGGCTCGATGATGTTTACAATCATTTTTACGAGAGATTTCGGCGTGAAGAACACACCGTCATCAGAGGCGATGTTTTTGGCGAATTTATTGAGGAAGTATTCATATATGCGTCCGATGATATCACCGCCGACGTCATCAAGTGCGCTGTTATTGAAAATGCGAAGCAGCTCCGCCAGCAGTTCGTCGGAGAAGTCGGTATAGCTTTTCGGCAAAACGCCTGTGAGCTGTTCGCTCTGATCCTCGATCAAAGCCATAGCGTTATTTACCACTTCACCGAGGCTGTTCATCGGATGTCCGGCTTTATTGGCAAATCCTGCCGCCGCGATATTCTCCGGCAGATTGACAAGATACTCGTACTGCGCCTCTTTCGGCAGAAACAGCGCACTCTTTGCGGAAAAGTCGCTGGCCTCCACGGGCATTACGCGTCCACCTCGTGAAGGACGGTCCTTCAGTATCTCGGTCTCTACCTTTTTAAAGCGGCTGTACGCATAGCGCAGGAAAATAAGCCCTAGCACGGGCATACAGTATTGATTCGACGTCAACTTTGACCCTGCACGAAGGAGATCGGCGGATTCCCACAGTTCCGCTTCCAGTTTCCGTATGTTAATCATCCTTTTTTTCTCCTTCCGGGTTATCAGGTATAAACTCCATCATATCGTTGGGGGAGCAGCCCATAGCGTGGCAAATGCTCTCTACCTTATCCAAGGCGATGTATTGCCCGTTCTTGATCTTCGTGATTATATTTGCGGAAATGTTCGCACGGCGCATCAGCTCCGCATTGGAAATATCCCGCTCGATCATCATATGCATTAGAGGTTTATAACTCACGGCCATATCATCAGCCTCCTTTTCAGAACTTAGATAATTTATTATATCACACTTCCGTGAAAAAATCAATGAATATATTTTGAACTTTGGACCTCCGGGAATTTCTCGGAGGTTTTTTCATTTTCTTTCGTTCAAAACCGCTCCTTTTATCCAGTTGGTACTGGGAAGAGAAAAAATCTTCAGAATCGTTTGGCCAAATGACGATTTTTGTCCAGTGGGTACTGGAGAGAAAAAAGTTTCAGAATTTTTTGGTCAAAACGGATGCTCATGACCGGTGGGAAGTGAGAAGTAAAAATTTTCGGATTCTTTAGAGCAAACGGCAATTTTTGTCAAGGGGGTACTGGATAGAAAAAGTTTCAGATCTTTTTGGCCAGACAGCCCATTTCCCTCCAGTGGGTAGTGGGAGAAAAAAGTTTCCGAAAAAGCGGACCACTTCACCGGTTTCTGTCAAGGGAGTACTGAACGAAGAAAATTTCAAAATCTTTCGTTCAAAACCGGCGAAACCCTCCAGTGGGTATTGAGGACGGGACGAAGCCCTCCGGAAAGGATGATTACAGATATGTACGAAAAGCTGCCACAGGAATTAAAGGAACGAGGTGCCTTCTGCCTCTGGAAATATGAGGAGCGTGACGGGAACAGGACCAAGGTGCCGTATCAGACGAACGGCCTCCGTGCGGATTCTGCGAATAAGGCCACCTTCACGAATTATGCCATAGCCGTCAGACACAGGGCCGGATATGACGGTATCGGCATCGGCGTCTTCGGGGACATCTGCGCCATCGACATCGACAGCTGTGTCGAGGACGGTGTGCTGTCGGATATGGCCGAGGACATCATCGCACGGATGGATACCTATACGGAATACAGCCCGTCCGGGACCGGCGTGCGGATTCTGTTCAAAGCCTCGCTCCCAGCCTATGACAAGGATCGCTATTACATCAATAACCGCCAGATCAAGCTGGAGGTCTATGAATAGACAGCTGAATATCGATGCGGCCCTTGACAGCAGAATCACCGCACTCTACTGCAGATTATCCCGTGATGATGAGCTTCAAGGTGACAGCAACAGTATAAAAAACCAAGAGCTAATATGTAAAGGGTGGTTTCTACCATCTAATACATATGACTGCGGCTCATTTGTGGTGAATTGAAAAGCAGTTGTAGGAAAGGAGCAGAAAAGCCTTATAACCGCTACAAATTCAACGCAGAAAGGAGCTGTTGCTTATGAAATCTCTATTTGAGGAAATGGGCGGTACATATCGTCAAGTGGGCGATTATCTCATCCCAAACCTTGTTTTGCCAGATGACGGCGATTATCAGATCGGCAAATATGGGCGTATGCGCCGCAGCTATCTGAAAGAACACCGAAAAATTCTTTACACCAATTATGTGATGGAGGGTACGCTGTTCAAGCATTTGTCCGAAATCGACCAAGCCTGTAACGAACGTATGGAAATCATCGTTCCCGCTATGGCGAAGCAGGAGGGCGTGACCGAAGCACTCAAAGCGGCTGACCAAATGGAATGGGTACGCCGCATGAATAGCATCCGTAACCGTGCGGAAGAAATTGTCCTGCACGAATTGGTATATGACCAGTAACAACATAATCAAAGCCCACGCTGCCGACAAGAAAAATTGGAGGCGTGGGCTTTTTACGTTATGTAGGTAACACCAACAAAGCCGAATATCAAGGGTCTCCGTGCCGCTTTGCGGCACTCCGATGAACGGCGTACCGCCGCCCTTGACCGCCGCCTTTGCTGGCGTTTGGTGGTAATCAAGGCGGCAACGGATAAATCCGCTGCCGCCACAATAATTATTTCATCAGCTTGCTTATTCGTCATTTTCTTCGATGCTTGCCACAAGCCGGTCAAAGTCGCTCTGATATGTTCTGTCCTGCAAAACACGGAATTTTTCAAATTCACTTTCTGCAAATGCTTTTGCAATGGCAGCGGTCACTTTGCCTTTGTCATGCAGAATATCTTCTTCATTGAACTGGAGGAACGCATCCAGACGGCTCACCCAATCCTGCATATACATGATGTTTCCCCGCCGTGCCTGTCTTTCGGCATAGTCCAGATACATCGTCACGATCTCATTCAGATTGGACATTTCCGCTTCGTTTAAGTAGTTTTTGGCAATCGAAACATCCGATTTGCGGATGCGGCCCTGCGGAGCGTTTTTCCAAGTAGTCAAGCCCATATTGGGTTTTGTGCTGTCGGCTCTGCCATAGACAATCTCAGCCGCTGTATGGTGGGTGACAGCGTAATGGAGCTTGTTCTGCACCGTGGCAAAAAACTCTTTCGTAATGGGGCTGTTCACATCATAGTCTGCACTGCACTGAGAGTAGATGTCCGTAATCTTCTGATAAAAGCGGCGTTCGCTGGAGCGAATATCACGGATGCGCTCCAACTGTTCCTCAAAATAGTCTTTGCCGAAGAAGTTTTCCGGCTCACGCAGCCGTGCGTCATCCATCACATAACCCTTGATGATGAACTCCTTTAATACCCGGTTTGCCCAAATGCGGAACATGGTGGCTTTTCTGGAGTTTACACGGTATCCGACAGCGATAATGGCATCCAGATTGTAGTAGTTGGTATTATACCGCTTGCCGTCTGCCGCAGTTGTTTCCATTTTGGAAACAACTGATTCTTCAAGCAATTCGCCGGATTCAAAGATGTTTTTCAGATGCTTTGAAATAGCAGCTTTCTGGACTTCAAACAATTCAGCCATTTTCGCCTGTGTCAGCCACAGGTTTTCCTGATACAAAAGGATTTCAACCCGAACATCGCCGTTGTCAGTTTTATAAAACAGGATTTCCCTCGTTTCGTAGGGAGTCAGTCCGTATTCTTCTTTCATATCCATTCCCTTCCTATTCCTCGTTCTTGTTCTTTGCCCGACTCTTGTAAACATTGTGCTTGTTTTTACACTGAGGGCTGCAAAATACGGCGCTCGGTCTGCTTGCAACAAAGGCTTTGGTGCAATGCCTGCAAAGGCGGATCGGATTGTCGCTGTCGGTCAGCATGAAACTGAACATCATCTGTATGCCAAGCAGCAGCGAATGAAAATCCCATACGATTGTCGGCTTGTCCAGCAGGGCAATGTGGTAGGTAGGCGCATTTCCACCAAAAGCCGCCATACTCTCCTGCATGATCCGTCGGGCATTGTCATTCAGCATATCGTAGTCCTCATAATAGAGGAAACTGTTGACATAGGTAAATGCCCAATCAATAAACTGCTGCTTCATCCAGTCATAGCTTTCAGCATACTCCCGCTGAAAGCTCATATTGACTGCCATGGGCTTGTCTGTCATGGTCATGGCCAGCGCCATCATAATGCGGTCATTCTGAATATTCCACATGGACTCTACGCCACGCTTGATAACATCCAGCTTATCAAAGGGAAAGAACAAATCCAGATAGTCCTCCGTGGACATGGTTTCCTCTTTGATGAAATGATTCTTCGGCAGATACACCGCTTCATAGTCCATAAAGCTTGGCGTGGTCGGAAGCGCAGTCATCAGACCAAACAGGCCGTACTTTACGGCAAATTGCTGAATTGCCTTTTGAATTTCAGCATCCGGCTTCTTGCTCATGCCCATACGCCCGATGTTAATAGCATCCAAGACGATCCGCTGATACTCGCTCAGCGGGTCGTAAATGCTCGGCTGCGCCGTTTTCGTAGGTGTAAGGAACAGAGTGCCGTCCTCCGCCGCTTTCCATTCATATTCACTATATCGCACCCAGTTGGAACTGGTACGTTCAAAAAGGTGTTTCATAAGTAAAACCCTCCGCTATCTATTGTAACCCCAATAACTCTAATTCATATTAACATTATACTATTTCTGTACTTCTGTATCAACCGCTTTTCCGATGTCTGATAAAAAAGCCTTTTCCACCAAGGTCATTGGCAGCTGCTTTTCCGCCTTATCCGTAAGGGCGGAAAGCAGCTCTTTTCGTATCTTTTTCATCATTGTGTTGCGTATCTTGCGGATGTTGCGGTCACTCTGCTGTCGTATAGCGGCAATCCTTGTGGAACTGAACAGCCGGACAGCCCACAGGAACAGCAGTTCTTTGTGATCCTCTTTCAGCTCCAACAGGATTTCAGACAGATATTCCTCTGTCACAAGCTCGTGTATATCGTAAGGGCAATAGAAAATTGCGTCAATGAAATCGCCCTTGCGTATCTGCTTTTCCAGAACATCATTCAGCGTATCCGGGAAAAAGAGTTCATTGGCGGATGCACCGTAATCAAGAGGAACATCGTCACCGCTGCGGCTGAGTTCGTGATAGCGTTCTCTGCGCTCCCGGTTGGCGTCCAGCTTGTCCCACCAAGCAATCACATTCTCAAAATCCCGTTGTGTTCGGGCAGCATCCTCCAGACGGGCAAGTGCTTCTGCCCGCAGTTCCCGTTTCATCTTTTTGCGTTCTGGTTCCTCGTCCCCGGCATCGTCCTCAAAGGGATGTTCTGCGGCATCGGCTTCCAGTCTGTCTATGATATTCTGTTCCAGAGCGATCTGCCGCTGTGCCTGTTCCGCTGCATCAGCTTCTGCTTCCTCCGGGTAGCTTTCGTCGCTGCTGTCCTCGGTGTCTTTCTTCTTTCGCTTCCGTTTAGGTTTGTCGGGAGGATTGTCTATCTCGGCATCCACGGCATCTTCGTCGTCCCAGAGGGCGTTTTCATCTTCTTCCTCGTCATCATCTATGTACTCAAAATCGTCGGCTTCATCTTCATATCTGTAATCATCCTCAAACACCGCAGACACCTCCCTTCAAAAATATTTTTGAAATTTTCTGCAATTCTCCGTAAAAACAGTTCCGCTAAACACCCCATATTTCTCCTATTGGTGAGGGAGTAATATATTTTGCCTTTAATTAGATTACTTCCGACACTAAAGAAAGGAGGAACTGCCTATGTCGAACAACCATCGTGAACTGACGGGCCGGGAGAAGCAGCGGATTAAAAAGCTGATTACTTCTCTCTGTGCCAACCACGACAAGGGATACGGCTGTCTGCCGCTGGACTACGAATGTCCCATGTTTGGTATCTGCTATACCAACAGCGCACTGTGCAGCTATTTCCGCAAGTCTGTCCTGCCGGAAGATGCGGAGCTGGAAGCTGTATTCACCCGCACACCAACCACCAACTGTAAGCAATGCGGCAAACCGTTCCCTGTTGATGGGAAACGGGTATACTGCTCGGGAAAATGTGCCGAAGAAGCACGCCGCCAGCAGACCGCAGCAAGGGTGCGTAAGCACCGGGAGAAAAAACAACAGATGTAACCGTTTTGCCCTCGAAAAGTCTTGTGCCACAAGGCTTTTTGGAGGGCATTTCTCTATCGGCAAGGCATTTATACTGCCGACTCACTTTTAACCGCACAAATGGTTACACGGCGTCGGAACTAAAATTATTATACGAGAATTTTATGAATTTTTCAACACGGAGGTAAACTGCCTATGGTAAAAAACGAAAACAGAAACTTTTCTTATATGACCCGCCGTATTGGCGGCACCACCTATAAGGTGAAAGTGGTGTTCAGCGATACCGAACACGAAACGATGGAAGATAAAATTTTGCGCATTGTTCGCAATGAAGCGCTGGATAATGACGGAAAATGTGATATAATGGGTGTACCACAAATGAGCCGACAGTCTGAAAGGAGCGCATCATGATGAGCGTGAAACAGACTGTGGGACAAGATCCCAATAAGATTACGGCATTATACGAGAGACTTTCCCGTGACGATGACCAGGTTGGCGATAGCAACAGCATTGTCAATCAGAAAAAATACCTCGAAAGCTATGCCGAGCAGAAAGGTTACACGAATATCCAACATTACACCGATGACGGTTGGAGCGGCGGCAATTTCAATCGCCCTGCATGGAAGCAGTTGGAAGCAGATATTGAAGCCGGCAAAGTTGCCCATGTGATCGTAAAGGACATGAGCCGAATCGGCAGAGATTATCTGCAGACCGGTTTTTACACGGAGGTATTCTTCCGTGAGCATGGAGTTCACTTTATTGCGATTGCCAACAGCTTGGACAGCGATGACCAGAACAGCAATGAGTTTGCACCGTTCCTCAATATCATGAACGAGTGGTATCTTCGTGATTTGAGCCGCAAACAGCGCACTGCCATCCGTGTAAAAGGCGAATCGGGTAAGCCCACTACCAACTGTGCCATCTATGGCTACAAGAAAAAGCCGGGTGACAAGTACAGTTGGTATATCGACGAGGAAGCGGCAGAGGTTGTCCGCAGGATATTCCGTCTGACCATTGAGGGCAAAGGCCCGTATGATATTGCCCGTATTCTCTATGACGATAAGGTAGAAACGCCTGCCGTTTACTTTGGCAAACAGAACAAGGGCATTTGGAAAAGCAAGGAGGAATTTCCCAACCCGTATAACTGGAGTGGTTATATTGTCGGGAGCATCCTTTCCAAACCCGAATATATGGGGCATACGGTCAACTTCCGTTCTCATAAGCAGTCCTACAAAGACAAAAATCCCGTGATGAACCCCAAAGAGGAATGGCTGATCTTTGAAGATACCCATGAAGCTATTGTCGATAAGGAAACTTGGGAGCTTGCACAGAAACTGCGAAAAACACCAAGACGGCATGATACTCTGGGCGAAGCAAATCCGCTAACAGGACTTCTGTTCTGTGCCGACTGCGGAGCGAAAATGACCAACCACCGTTCCAGAGGCGGCACGGAGAACAATCCCTACCCCTCCGACTTTTATGACTGTTCCTCTTATACGCTGGCACATCAAAAACGCACCCATGCTTGCAGCGGCCACTATATCAGAACAAAAGCACTCAGAGAGCTGATTCTGGAAACCGTCCGTACAGCCAGCACCTTTGCCATCACCAATCCAGATGAATTTATGGAAAAGGTGCGTTCCGCTTCTCAGATCAGACAGGCGGAGGCAGCAAAGGAAACCAAGCGCAAGCTGAACAAAGACCGCAAGCGCATCACTGAGCTGGACAACATCATTAAAAAGCTCTACGAAACCTTTGCTGTTGGGCGGATCTCCGATGAACGCTTTGACAGTCTGCTTGCGGAATATGAAACGGAGCAAAAAGCCCTTGTCGCTTCTGTTGCCGAAGCGGAGCAGCGTTTGTCCTGCTTTGAGGAAGATACTGACCGTGCGGAGCAGTTCCTTTCTCTGGCGAAGAAGTACACCGACTTTTCGGAGCTGACCACGACCATGATAAACGAGTTTATTGACAAGATCATCGTCCACTCCCCGGAAAAGATTGACGGAGATCGTGTGCAGGAAGTGGAGATTTATCTGAAGTTCATCGGGCGCTTTGATTTGCCTGAGCCGGAGCTGACCGCAGAGGAAGCCAAACGGCAGGAGCAGCTTCGCAGACACCGCATTAAGAGCCGTGAACGCTATCAGAAAATCAAGGCTGGCGAACACGCAGTTGGTCAGCCGTTTAAGCTGACCTGTAAATGCTGCGGCGAAGAATTTGAATCCAAGCGTTCAAACACTCTGTTTTGTACCCCTAACTGTCGTGCAAGATTTTATCGGCAGGAAGCGGCTGAAAACAGAAGTCGAGAATGTGTTTGCGAGAACTGCGGCAGTACCTTTATCACAACAAGATCGGACACGAAATATTGTTCGGATGCTTGCAGGACGGCAGCTAACCGCAGGATGCAGAAAGAACGCAACGCAGCAAAGAGGGCGGCAAAAGCCGAGCCGGTATTGCAGGAAATTCAGCACACGGAAGAACCGGAAAAGAAAACAGCATAATGAATGACGCTAACGGCGGCTTGTGAGAAAAATCTCACAGGCCGCCGTTTTGCGTTTGCCGCCATCTTTGGCAGAAAGGATTCTATATGACTGAAAACGAAAAGAAACTATTACAGGCGAAGCACCGATTGGAGGAAGCGCAGATGCGCTACCGCAACAAGGAGCGAAAAGCGAGGACACGACGGCTGATCCAGGAGGGAGCGATTTTGGAGAAAGCATTACCTCATACAACACAGATGACCTTGGAGCAGTTGGAGGATTATTTATGCAGTTTAGCACGGAAGATTTGAGACGAGGGGCGTTCGGGCAACCGAGCGTCCCGTTTCTTTTATCCCGAAGGGCGCACTTACTCACCACCCCGAAGGGGCGGTGGTATTTCCTGCGGCAACCGTGCGCTCTGCGAGGCGGATGCGGCTTCTGCGGAAGCCTTATGGACAATGCCACATCACGGCGGTGCTGCTATCATTGTCCACGCAGACGGCTCAATGTTCTGCTTCATATGCACAACAAGGGGATGGCGATTTGCCACCCCCATTCCGCCGCCTGCCTGCGAAAATCTGCCACCGGCAGTTTTTCGCAGTTATGGGTATCGCTCTTGCGACACCATTTTCTTTTTGCGAAAAAGAAACAAAAACCGAAAACGAGAGGACGGTGAGAACGGATGGCGATCTATCACTTGGAAGCGAAGGTGGTCAGCAGAGGTTCGGGGCGCTCTGCAGTTGCCGCTTCTGCTTATCTGAGCTGTACCAATATCTTAAACGACTATGACGGGGTACGGCACGACTTTACACGAAAGAAAGGGCTTGTGTGGCAGGAGGTATTTCTGCCGGAGTTTGCGCCACCCGAATGGAAAGACCGAGGTGTACTTTGGAACGCCGTGGAGGAAAACGAAAAGGCCAAGGACAGCCGCCTTGCCCGTGAGTTTGTTCCTGCGCTGCCCATCGAACTGACACCGGCACAATGGCAGGAGCTTCTAACCGATTTCATTCAGAACAGCTTTGTTGCCGAGGGAATGTGCGCTGACGTTGCAATCCACGATCCGCACCCGCCTGGTCATAATCCCCACGCTCACATTATGCTGACGGTGCGCCCGTTGGATGAACAAGGCAACTGGCAGTACAAGACCGAGAAAGAATACCTCTGTGTCAGAAACGGCGAGGAACAGGGCTTCACCGCCGCCGAGTTCAACGCGGCACAGGCTGACGGATGGGAGAAACAATATCCCTACAAAGTCGGTCGAAAGAAAGTGTATATGCCGCCCTCCGAAGCTGAGAAGCACGGATATGAACGAGCTAACAAGCACCCGAAAAGCACCAAGTTCGGCAGACAGAATCCCATTGCCGAGCGTTGGAACAGCGAGGAACAGCTTGTGGAGTGGCGCAAGTCGTGGGCAGACGTGACTAACCGCTATTTGGAGCGATACGGACACGATGAACGTATCGACCACCGCAGCCATGCAGATCGGGGCTTGACCGAGCAGCCCACCATTCACGAGGGCGTAGTTGCCCGTGCGTTGGAGAAAAAGGGTATTATCTCTGACCGCTGTGAAATCAACCGCCAGATCAAGGCAGACAATGCGCTGCTCCGTGAGCTGAAAGCGACGGTCAAGAAACTGATGCAGGCGGTGAAGAATACCGTTCCTGCCATAGCGGAGGCAATGGAAAAGATACGCAGCAGTATACTGATTTTCAGTTATCAGCTCCGTCATATAGGTGTGGGAAAACACAATATGGGCAAACGTGTCAAAGCAGTCAAGCCGGAGCTTGAACGCTATGTGGGATTGGTGCAGCAGATTAAGGACAAATCCAAGGAACGGAAAGCTCTGCTTGCAGAGAAAAAGGAAAGGCCCTTCTATCAGATACCCAAGCTGCATGACCTCACCCGCTGCATTACCGAGCTGACCGAGGAGTTGGAGGAACTGAAAACCGAAAAGGCAATGTTGCTTCGTTCTTTGGACTGCGCCGATGATGTGGGCATTTCTGCCGTGAAGAAAGAAATTGCCGCATTAGAGAGTGCGTTGCAGAAGTTGTCCGAGCAGGAGGAGAAATATTCTGCCGAGCTTGATGAAGCCTTGAAGCAGTACGCCGAACTGAAAGAACAAGCCGCCGGTATGGACGCTGTCGAGCTGATGGACGCAAGGCTTGCCGTCCGTGAGGAACAGGAACGCTCTGTCGCCAGTCGTGTGAAGTCTGCCTACGGTGAGAAATACGATCCGATGATGATGCAAGACAGCAAGCGTGATGTGGCAAATCTGCTCAATGAGGAAACAGAGGCACGCTCCATCCGTGAACGTCTGCGTCAGAAGCAACAGGCACAGCAGAAGCAGAACAAGAAGAAAAGCCGAGACAGGTGGGAGCGGTAAAATTTCAGCGGGAGTGCATCGTTCAAAATGTACTCCCGCTTTTTACATCTATTTTCGCATTCTTTAAAGCGTCTTGTAGGTTTAGGATGCAAAAACTCACTCTATTAATCATCTTCAAAAATCATGTCAATTCCTTGCTGCAAGGTTTCTGCACCGATTACACCCGTTGCCTGGGCTATTACGTTTCCATCAGCGTCGATAAAATATGTGGTAGGAATTGAATAAACACCGTAGGTTGAAGCGGCATCCTGATCTGTATCGTAAAATACCGGGAAAGAATAGCTCTGTTCTGCGATGAAAGCGGATGCGGTTTCCACAGTCTCCCTGGAGTCATCGGTCATATTGATGATGAGAAACTGGACTTCTTCACCAATTTCCAGATACTTTTCGTTAAAATCAGGCATTTCCATTTTACAGGGGCCGCACCAGCTTGCCCAGAAATTTAGGACAACAGGTTTCCCGATGAAGTCTGAAAGATGTACCTCATTTCCATCCAGATCGTAAACTGTAAAATCCGGTGCCAATATCTTTTCCGATTCATCCTCTTGCGTTGTTGGGGTGGAGGTTTCTGTGGATTTGGTTTCCTGCGGTGTTTGTGTAGCAAGTAGATCGGGAGCCAGTTTCTGTCCAAGCTGCTTATATAGGATTCCTGCGCCGCCTAAAATAAGAATAAATACAAGAACGAAAATCATTATTATTTTCTTTTTATTCATAAACCCTCCTTAATTAAGCAGGCTGAGTAGCTGTCCCAGTGTTCCTGTCGCCATCAGAATACCAACCAATATCAGGAAACAGCCGCTGACAGTATTGATGATCCGGTAGTGTTTTTTGATCCAGTTGAAGGCTGACTTCAGATAGTCGATCAAAACAGCACTGAGAAGAAAAGGAATACCAAGTCCCAGCGAATAGCAAAGCAGCATCAGCATACCTTCGATTACATGACCCTGCTGAGAGGCCAGCATCAGAGCAGAACCGAGGAATGCGCCCACACAGGGCGTCCAGCCCAAGGAAAATACCATGCCAAAGAGCATGGCAGAGAAGAAACCCATCTCATGGCTGTTTACGGTCTTGCCGCCGCCTCTGAACAAATTCCATTTGAAAATACCCAGAAAATTCAGCCCAAAGAGGATTACCACCAGTCCGGAAATTACATTCACCATGGTTTGATATTCCCGCAGGAAGCTGCCGATGGTGCCTGCCAGTGCGCCCATTGCTACAAAGATTACGGAAAACCCACTAACAAATCCCAACGCCCCCAACAGGGTCTTTCTTGTAGTGCGTTCTCCACCGCCCGCAAAATAGGAGATATAGATGGGAAGCATAGGGAGCAGGCACGGTGAAATGAAGGTGATAATGCCCTCCAAAAACGATATTACATATTGCATCCGCCCTCACAGCCCCTTCCGAAAACACCAGACAACAGCCAACCGATAAAGCCCATATAGCCAGCCGTGATGAACGGGTTAGAAGTCAGCGGACAAGCTCCTGTGGAGCATCCCACAAAGTAGTAATATGCAAGGCCGACCAGAGCGCCGCCTGCGGTAAAAAGAACCGGCTTAAGCCATTTTCTGATTTTTTCTTTCATCTCACATTCCTCCTGCTAAATATTCCTCTGCATAGTGAACAGCAGTTGCCCCATCGGCTACAGCAGTCACGACCTGCCGTAATGCCTTTGTGCGGACATCCCCCACGGCAAATACACCGGGGATATTGGTGCGGGTACTCTCGTCTGCAAGAATATAGCCTGCCGGATCAACCTCAACCTGCTCTTTCACCAATTCGGTGGAAGGCTTTCTTCCGACGCTGACAAATACTCCGTCGCAAGCAAGGGTACTTTCTTCTCCGGTTTTCACGTTCCGAATCTGGATACCGGTCAGCTTTTCGTTATGGAGCAGAGCAACGATCTCACTGTCCCAGAGAAATTCTACATTTTCTGTTTTCATCAAAGGTTCATGGTAAATCTTTGTTGCTTTTAAGGTGTCTCTTCGGTGAACGACGATGACTTTTTTGCAGATACGGGAGAGGATCAGGGCATCTGCCGCAGCGGTATTGCCACCTCCTGCGATGACAACCGTTTTGTTCCGATAGAACATTCCGTCACAGGCTGCGCAGTAGTGGATACCTTTACCGATTAACTCTTGTTCACCCTCAGCCCCCAGCTCTCTGGGGCCTGCTCCGGTAGCGATCACAATGGTCTTTGCGTACAAGGGGCCTTCACTGGTCGCAGCTTTTTTCACAGAGCCGGTCAGTTCCAAAGACAGCACCTCCGTCAGCTTGGTTTCCACACCAAACCGCTCCGTTCCTCGCTTCATTTTTTCTCCCAGGGAGAAACCATCGATACCATCCTCGAAGCCGGGATAGTTGTCGATTTGCTCGGTCAGAGCCATCTGCCCACCAGCGGACAGCTTCTCTAAAACCACAGTATCCATGCCTGCTCTGGCGGCATAAAGGGCTGCGGTATAGCCGCCGGGACCGCCTCCTACCACGATCATGTCGTAAATATGCTGCACAGTAGTTGCTTCCTGCGTCTGGTGCTGTAAAGTTTCTTCAATGAACGCCACCAACTGCGCCCTGGATTCCGGAGCGACGATAGAGCCAAGAGCCTGTCCGCTGTGATAGATCAGCAGAGTAGGGACAACTTCTATAGCCTCGGCCTCAGCCAATTCTGGCTCATCATCAATGTTGACCGCAGTGAATACCAGTGTATTCTTATATTCCTCAGCCACGCTTTCCAATGCCGGAGCCAGACGGCGGCAATATACGCACCAAGGGGCTGAAAATTCCACCAGAACAGTCTTTCCGCTATGCACCATTTCTTCAAATTGATTCCTATTGATATTGACAACTGCCATATTGCCAACTCCTTTCCTTTGTTTAATCATAGTATAGCCAATATAAAATAACATTTCGGTGATGATATCACATAAAAAGAGCGGCATTGCTGCCGCTCTAAACTTTTTCGCTATTAAGTTATTCAAGGATATGTTCACTGGAACGGATGATTTGAAACTGCTTATCTTTTACGGATGTTTTTTCTTGCCTCCTCCAGCGAGAGGGAAGCATATAAATGAACCGTGTTTGCTTCTTGCCTATAGCGATTAAAGAACTAAAGAAGGAGCAGAGTAAACTCGTGCTGCCAATTCCTGATTGAGCATATACAAACTCTTAGGATCTGAGCCGAAGAGTTCCATTTTGGAAATCAAATCATTTGCATTGGTTTCTTCTTCACCCTGCTCTTTCACAAACCAATCGAGAAACTGCATGGTACGGAAATCCCTTGCTTCGTAAGCCTCACCATAGATATCATTAATCAGCGAGGTTACATATTTTTCGTGCTCAAGACCTGCCTTCAAAACATCCATATGGCAAGCAGCATTCAGATCAGGCTTGTCAATGGCTTCAAGCGTTACCTTCTGGTTTTCGTTTTGCAGGTACTGATAGAAAAGCATGGCGTGGTCACGCTCTTCCTGAGCCTGAATTTTATACCAGTTGGCAAAGCCGTCAAGCCCGGCTTCCTCGAAATAGTTTGAAAAATTGAGATAAAGGTATGCGGAATAGAATTCCTTATTAATCTGTTGATTGATAAGCGCATGTACTTTGTCGTTCATTTTCATTTCCTCCATTTTATCAATAGTTTTCCGCACGCACTTCGAAGAATGCCTGAGGATGCTTGCAGACAGGGCAGATCTCAGGAGCCTTGGTTCCTACTACGATATGTCCGCAGTTACGACACTCCCAGATGGTAACGCCGCTCTTCTCAAATACCTGCATAGCCTCGACGTTGCTCAGCAGCTTGCGGTAGCGCTCCTCGTGCATCTTCTCAATGGCAGATACGCCACGGAATTGTTCAGCCAGATCATGGAATCCTTCCTCGTCAGCCTCACGGGCCATGCGGTCATACATATCCGTCCACTCGGCGTTCTCGCCTTCGGCAGCATGGAGAAGGTTCTCGGCAGTATCGCCCAGCTCGCCCAGAGCTTTGAACCACAGTTTAGCGTGCTCCTTCTCGTTCTCTGCAGTATGCAGGAACAGAGCGGCAATCTGCTCGTAACCGGCTTTTTTGGCTACGGAAGCAAAGTAAGTATACTTGTTGCGGGCCTGAGATTCCCCAGCAAAAGCTTCCCACAGATTCTTCTCGGTCTTGGTACCTGCATAGGGATTTTTTGCAGGAGCTGCAGCATCCTCAATCTTCACAAACTTGTCGGCAGGCTGCTTGCAGATGGGGCACTTAAAATCAGGTGTCATAGGGCCTTCGTGAATGTAACCGCAGACTGTGCATTTCCATTTTTCCATTTTCTTTTCCTCCATTTTTTCATTGAATTGAATGTTTTTTAACAGAGATTCCACAGCATCCACCGGAATGCCGGGATACGTTTTAATGCTTTCCAGGAATGCCCTGGTGTTACCGCTCTGAGGCAGCATAAAGCCAGCTTCCCTGCACAGATCCTCAGCCATCAAGCGAGAGGATTTTTCCACAGCGACGCTCAAGACATCGGGAAGCTGCGAAGCAATGTTCTCTGCATTGGCTTTGCTTTGAACTAAGCCACGAAGTGCTTCGACAACTTTTTCTTCTTTCGGCTGCTGGGGCGGAAGTTCTTTTGGAACCATAGAGATTGCAGAGGATGGACAGGCTTCGGCACAGGCACCGCAGCCGATACACTTTTCAGGATCAATGATGCTGTTCTCTGTATCAGTCGCTCCGGTAGGGCAGACATAGAGGCAAAGGCAATCCTTAGTACATAAGCGAAGATTTCTTACTGCATATTTTTCAGCCATAGTTATGCCCTCCCTTCCACTTTTTCAAATTTCCAACTGGGAACCTTACACACGGGACAAAGCTCTGGGGCTGTGTCGCCCACATAGACAAAACCACAGACCGTACAAACCCAGACACCGGTGTTTTCCAACATCTTATCTCCCTCAGATTCATAGCGGGTCAGCAGAGACTGGAGCATTCGGGTAACCTTTTCGCTCCACACCTGACAGCGCAAACTACCCCGATCCGGCTTTTCGCCGGCTACTGCATTGCCGTAAGGATATCCCACTGAGAGATCCTGTTCGATGAGTTCCAGCAGCCTGGCAGTGCTGGCCTCCTCGACGGGTACAGCCTTGCTCCTGAAGAACTCTGCCAGTTTTCTGAAATCATCTGCCTGCTGGGGCAGATACTGCTTTTCGCAGCCACGGGCCAAGTTTGAGCAGATGACGCTCATTTCCATGGGAGAGAGCTCCTTGTCTACATGAGGCTTTTCGAGGATCTTCTGGGATGTTGTTTTTTCTTCTTTGGGTTTGAAAGCGTCTTTTCCTGCTCCGCAGAGGGGACACTTCCAATCGGCAGGTAGGTCTTCCCACTTGCCACTGACAGCTTCATCGTGAACGTAGCCACAAATGCTGCAAACATATTGTTTCATAGATTTTACCGCCTCCTTTGTCTATATTTTACCAAATCACGACACAAATTCCGTGACTTTATCACCTATTCAGCTGCAGGAGTGATGCTCGCAGCCGTGGGAACCGCAAGAGTGACCTTCCCCATGGTGGTCGTGATGATCACACCGGACATTGGGGTTGAAATCCAGCTCACCTGCTGCCAGTGCTTCTGCTGCTGCATCAGCGCTGCCGGAAACACCACCGTAAAGCCGGATACCCGCATCGCTGAGTGCCATCTGCGCACCGCCACCGATGCCGCCGCAGATCAGGGCATCCACCTTCAGGGCGCTCAGAACACCTGCCAGTGCACCATGGCCGCTGCCGTTTGTGTCTACCACTTCGGAAGATATAATTTTTCCATCTTCCACATCGTAGATTTTGAACTGTTCGGTGTGGCCGAAGTGCTGAAATACACTTCCGTTTTCATAAGTGACTGCGATTCTCATAATATTTTCTCCTTTCGGTTTTTCGTGCATCGGATGGATTTTTTGCTGATAGCAATTTCTGCACCCGTAGGCTGCGCTGTTTCCGCTGCAGAGCGCAAAATCCCCTCCCTCGATTCGCAGAGGAAGTCCTTCAACCAGCGCATCCGCAAGTTTTTTACGGGCAGCTGCATAAATCTGCTGAACCGTTGTTCTGGCAATACCCATATACTCTCCGCATTGCTCCTGAGAAAAACCTTCACGGTCAATCAGGCGAATGGCTTCATACTCATCCACATTCAGGACAATGGGAGTCAGTTCCTCGCCGCCACGAACCGGAACAAAACCATCATTATCCGGCAGACAACAAACTTTTCTACATTTTCTCGGTCTTGGCATAGATTCACCTCCATTTATTGCGGCATATGCCATTTATGTAATCATTGTACATCTCCCTTTCCCATATGTCAACGGAATTATTGACATATGCCATAAATTATTTTATACTATGTGTATTCAAGGAGGTGTACCCATGGAGTTTTCATCCTATTTTCCAATTTGGAACAAACTGACACCGGCTCAGCAGCAGATTTTGGAGCGAAATGCTGTTTTACGAAAAGTGGACAAAGGGACTGTGATTCACAACGGAACTGTGGAGTGTACCGGTCTTCTGCTGGTAAGAAGCGGACAGCTTCGTGCCTATATTCTTTCCGATGAAGGACGGGAGATTAGCCTCTATCGTTTGTTTGATCGGGACATTTGCCTGTTTTCCGCCTCCTGTATGATGAACAGCATTCAGTTTGAGATCACCATTGAGGCGCAAAAGGATACCACGATGTGGGTTATTTCTGCTGACACTTATGGTCGCTTAATGAAAGAGTCTGCTGTGGTAGCTAATTTTACCAACGAAGTTATGGCTACCCGTTTTTCTGAGGTTATGTGGCTCATGGAGCAGATCATGTGGAAAAGCTTTGATAAAAGACTGGCAGGATTTCTGCTGGAAGAATGCAGCTTAGAGGGAACAAACATCCTCAAGATTACCCATGAAACCATTGCGGGCCACATGGGTACCGCCCGTGAGGTAGTTACTCGAATGCTCCGCTATTTCCAGAACGAAAGCATGGTCAAGCTGACTCGTGGAACAGTAGAGGTTACAGACAAAGCCGCATTGGAGGAACTGCAAAATGCCTAAGCAACAGCCAATCCTTTCGGAGCTCTTTTTCAGTTTTATGAAAGTCGGACTGTTTACCTTTGGAGGCGGATACGCTATGATCTCCGTGATCACCGATACCTGCGTGGAAAAAAAGCAGTGGCTGACGCAGGATGAGATGATGGACCTCACCGTGGTGGCCGAATCCACCCCCGGCCCGATTGCCATCAACTGCGCTACTTATGTGGGCTATAAAATGGCAGGTATGACGGGCGCCGTGCTGGCGACTCTGGGTATCGTGCTGCCTTCTTTTGTGATTCTCTATATCATCTCCATGTTTCTGGAGCACTTTCTGGAATATAAAATGATTGCCGCAGCGTGCAGGGGCATCAAAGTCGGCGTAAGCCTGCTGATTTTAGATGCCGGATTGACGATGCTGAAGAAGATGAAGCAAAAGCTGCAGCCCCGTATCATTGCAGGATGCGCCTTTGTCATCATGCTGGTGAGCAACCTCTTCTCCCTGCGGATTTCCTCTGTGGTTCTGATGCTGGCAGCGGGGATCATCAGCCTTTCCATTTTTGCCGCAAAGTGCGCATCGGCGCAGAGAGGCGGTGAGGGGCAATGATCTATCTGGAGCTGCTTCTGGGCTTTTTGAAGGTGGGCTGCTTTACCTTTGGCGGCGCATATAGCGCTATCCCCCTCATCCGGGATGTGGTGCTGTCTTACGGCTGGCTCAGCGACGAGGAGTTGAGCTATATGATCGCTGTCAGCGAGAGCACACCTGGTCCCATTATGGTGAATCTGGCTACCTATGTGGGCAGCAGTCAAGCCGGATTTTTGGGTGCAGTCCTCGCTACACTGGCGGTGGTACTGCCATCCTTCTTTGTGATTTTGCTGGTCATGAACCTGCTGGGGAGCATTCTGAAAAGTAGGTATGCGCAGGCTGTTCTGCAAGGACTGAAGCCTTGTATGATTGGCATCATCCTGGCTACCGGTCTTTATATGACGCTGCACAATTGCTTTCCTTTGGTACAAGGTGCCAATGTGGACTTCCGGGCGCTGCTGATGACGGCGGTACTGACTGCCTGCATACCCATCTATCGCTATCTGAAAAAAGAAAAACCATCGCCAATCCTGCTGATCATTGCCTCGGCTGTGCTTGGAATTATCATTTACTAAAGGATAACCCCTTCTCATTTCTTGCGGAATCTGAGAAGGGGTTATTGTTATTTGTCCATACCGCAGGCGGTGGCTGATTCGATGAGGCAGCGGTCGTTCATCACCGCGTCATAGAACCGGAAGCCGCCGGAGAAGTTGTAGCACTCGAAGCCATTTCCGGCCAGGATGCGGCAGGCGATATAGCTGCGCAGGCCGCTCTGGCAGATGACGTACACCGGCTTGGACTTGTCCAGCTCGCCCAGCCGCTCCCGCAGCTCATCCACCGGGATGTTGAGGAAGCCGTCGATGTGTCCACCGGCAAATTCTCCTACGGTGCGGGTATCCAGCAGCGTCACGCTGCCGTCCCGGGGAAGAGCGTCTGCCAGATGCCACTGCTTCAGGACGCCGTTTGCAATATTCTCAATCATGAAGCCAGCCATGTTCACCGGGTCCTTGGCGGAGGAATAGGGGGGCGCATAGGCCAGGTCCAGGTCCTTCAGCTCGGTGGCTTTCAGTCCCGCCCGGATAGCGGTAGCCAGCACGTCAATGCGCTTGTCCACGCCCTCGTAGCCTACGATCTGGGCGCCCAGCAGGCGGTAGGTCTCTTTCTCAAAGACCACTTTCATGGTCATGACCTTGCCGCCGGGATAATAGCCCGCATGGCTCATGGGAGACAGGATAACGGTATCTACATCCAGTCCGGCTTTTCTGGCGTTAGTCTCATTGACACCGGTGGAAGCCGCTGTCATATCAAAGACCTTGATGACGCTGCTGCCCTGGCTGCCCGTATAATGGCTGTCGCCGCCGCAGATGTTGTCCGCCGCGATGCGGCCCTGCTTGTTGGCGGGGCCGGCCAGCGAGAGCAGCACATCCTGTCCGGTGACGAAGTGCCTCACCTGCACCGCATCGCCTACAGCGTAAATATCAGGGACAGAGGTTTCCATCCGGTCATTGACCACAATACTTCCCTTAATGCCCAGTTCTAACCCGGCATCTTTTGCAAGGGTGGTTTCGGGAGAAACACCAATGGCCAGGATTACCATATCCGCATGGAGAGGCTGTTCGTCTTTCAGCAGCACATCCACGCCTCCGCCCACTTCCGCAAACCCTTCCACGGTATGACCCAGTGCCAGCTTAACACCGTGCTTGCGCATTTCATTGTGTATAAAAGCAGCCATATCGGAATCAAAGGGATTCATAAGCTGTTTCGGACGCTGGACGATGGTAACATCCATCCCTAACTCCCGCAGGTTCTCTGCCAGTTCCAATCCAATGAAGCCACCGCCTGCCAGTACAGCGGATTTGGGATGGTTTGCATTGATGTACTCCTTGATGCAGAAGGTATCTTCAACAGTGCGCAGGGTAAACAGCTTATCAAGACCTACACCGGGAAGCCGGGGCTGAGTAGGCTTGGCTCCGGGGGAGAGAATCAGTTTGTCATAGCTCTCCTCGAACTCCTCACCGGTTTCCAGATTTTTCACGGTAACTTCTTTTTTTTCGGGATGGATAGCCGTGACCTCATGGCGCACCTTCATGTTTACATGGAACCGGGAGAAGAAGCTTTCCGGGGTCTGGAGGATCAGATCCGACCGATCGGTAATCACATCACCGATATAGTATGGCAGACCACAGTTGGCATAGGAGATATACCCCGAGCGCTCAAAAACCACGATTTCTGCCTGCTCATTTAATCTGCGAATACGGGCGGCAGCAGTAGCACCGCCTGCCACACCGCCTACAATCACAACTTTCATATTAGCGTTCCACCTTTCCTGCATAAGCGGAAATTCCGCCTATGTTTTTCACATTGGTATAACCCATCTGCTGCAAAATAGCAGCTGCCTGACGGCTTCTTGCACCACTGAGACAGTGTACAAAGATGGGGGTAGCTTTATTGTTAATCATGACGGTTACTTTGTCAATGGACTGCAAAGGAACATTCTTACTTCCGGGGATATGCCCCTGCCGGTATTCGTCAGGGGTGCGAACATCCAGCAGGACTGCGCCATCCGTAACGCTATATTCTTTGACGCCCTGATTGATGTCAGGGCCTTTCAGGAAATCAAAAAATCCCATCTTTGCACCTCCTTACAGCATGGCGAGAATCTGAGCCTTAGGTCTGGCACCGGTGGCCTGATTTACGACTTTGCCGTTCTTCATAACCACCAGAGTGGGAATGCTCATCACACCAAACTGCATAGCCAGTTCCTGTTCCTCATCCACATTAATTTTAACAACCTTGATATCGGAGCGCTCCTCGGCAATTTCCTCTACCAGAGGAACTACCATGCGGCAAGGACCACACCAGGGAGCCCAAAAATCCATCAGGACGGGCTTGTCCGAGTTCAAAACCTCTTGATTGAAATTGTTTTTATTTACATTGATAGCAGACATATTTAAGTCCTCCTGTTTTCTTTTTTATGGCTTTAGTATATCCAGTAGTCGTTGCTTTTTCCGTGATTTTGTCACTTATCGCCGGCGACGGTTTCACCGGGCCAACTATTAATACCGCCGATTTCAACGATATTGGTGTAGCCCAGTTTTACCAGCTTTTCAGATGCCTGCTTACTCCGATTACCGCTGCGGCAGTATACCAGAATCAACTGATCTTTATCCGGCAGTTCAGGAATATCCTCTGTGCCGATGGCTTCGTTGGCAATATTGATCGCACCGGGAATATGCTTTTCACTATATTCCTCAGCAGTCCGTACATCGAGGATGATGTATTCGGTTTCCTCCTCCATCATCGTGACAGCTTCCTCCATGGTAATCTGTCGATAGGTTTTTTCAGCAGATACGGCTCCACAACCGGACAAAAACAGTAAAGCCATTAAAAGAGGAATAAATCTTTTCATGTATATACCTCCATATTCTGAAGATAGGGCAGCCGTTTCCAGCTGCCCTGTTTCCGTTTTTATGTTCTTGCCATTCCGTCTACACTGAGCACAACACCCGTGATATAGGATGCTTCGTCAGATGCCAGAAACACAAACGCATTTGCAATATCCTCCGGCTGACCCAGGCGGCGCAGGGGGATCTGTTTGATGAGCGGATCAATTACTTCCTTGGGAACAGCCTTCATCATATCAGTCAGGGTAATACCGGGAGCGACTGCATTCACTCGAATACCCTTCGGACCCAATTCCCGGGCAAGGGAAACCGTCAGGCCATTGACAGCAAATTTGGATGCGGGATAAGCAAAGCCACTGGGCTGTCCGTAAATGCTGACCATTGAGGAGGTGGAGAGAATAACACCGTTCCCTTTTGCAATCATGCACTCACTGGCGGCTCTTGTAGCATTGAACACGCCTTTTACATTCAGATCCATCACCTTATCAAAGGTTTCTTCCGTATACTCGGTAAAGGGAGTACTTTCGGATACACCGGCATTGTTCACCAGAATATCAATGCAACCGTATTTCGAGGCAGCTTCTCGGAACGCATTGCGGACAGATTCCAAATTGGACAGGTTGGGGCTGATTCCCGCAACTGTTGCATCAGGGTATTTTTCTTTTAGCTGCGCAACCGCTTTATCAGCAGAACCTTGCGAACTTGCGGTCAGGATTACCGTAGCGCCTTCCTTCAAAAATTTATCTGCAGTAGCGTAGCCAATGCCGCGGCTCCCTCCGGTGATGATTGCAACTTTATCTTTCAGTCTCATAAGAATGCCTCCTTGTGTTTTGTATTTGTAGTATAGCCTGTTTCAGAGGCGCTCTCTGTGACAAAATCACATTTACTGTTTTTGGAAAAAATCATTTTAGCAGAAACTACCCTTGACAAATCTTGTCTCAGAAAGCGATTTTACAGAAATATGCGGATGATAACAGATTCCGCAACACCCAATTCTTCGTGGACGAGGCTGTGATAATAGGACTAAAAACATTAAGGCTCAAAAAGTGCTGAAAATACGGCGTTTTTGAGCCTTGTCATATAAATAAGCGCAAATAGTACATAGCGCGTCTGTTACCCAAAGTAGCGCTTGGGTCGGCAGGCGCGCTATTTTTATGCCCAGATGCGGGCGAAGGAGGTGTTATTGTGAAAGCATATGGGAAGTCGTGGGGCTACAACGTATATGACTGCCGGTACTGCCTGTACCGGAAATGGAAGCTAAAGGGCTGCGTCTACCCGGACGGCTGCTGCTGTCCCGTCCCGCAAAAGCCCGCAAGACGGAACGGCATAGAACAAGTTTACGAAGCAGCTGCGGACAGCGCCGCTCCCGTTTCGGAGTGCGAGGGCTGTCCCTACGGAAGGGCTGCCCCCTGCATCGGATGGTGTACCAAAGAGGTCATGCGCGCCGCAGGGCTTCCAAAGGAGCGTGACAGAAGCCATGTATGACTATTTCTACGGCGCGGAAGCGGAACAGTTCTCCTTCTACCGCATCCCCAAGGTGCTGTTCACGGAGGAACATTTCAGAAGCGTTTCCGCAGAAGCCAAGGTGCTCTACGGTCTGCTCCTTGACCGCATGAGCCTGAGCTGCAAGAACGGCTGGCTGGATAAAGAAGGACGTGTGTATATCATCTTCACCATCGAGGAGGTCATGACCGCCCTGGGCTGCGCCGACCAGAAGGCCGGAAAGCTGCTGCATGAGCTGGAAAGCAAATGCCGCCTTATCGAGCGCAAGCGGCAGGGGCTGGGCAAGCCCAACCTCATCTACGTCAAGAACTTTGTGGATAAAGCTGCGGACAACCCTGTGGATAACACATCGGGCAGTAGCACCCCCTCCCCGGAATCACGATTCCAGAACCGTGAAAATCACGATTCAGGAGCAGTGAAAATCACGGATCAAGAATCGTTAAAATCACGATCTAATAATACTGATAAGAATGATACTGATTTTAGTGATACTGATTCCTTTCCCTTCACTTCGTTCAGGAGGGATCACGGGCGGGAAGCGAAAGGAAACGAAGCGGCTCTGAGAGAGCGGTACAGAGAGCTTATTGCGGAGAACATCGCCTACGACGCACTCCTGACAGACTATCCATACGAGCAGGACACGCTGGAAGAAATCCTGGAGCTGCTGGTGGATGTGGTCTGTACGACAAAAAGCTCCGTCCGCATTTCCGGCGACGATAAGCCCGCCGAGGTGGTCAGGAGCCGGTTTTTGAAGCTGAACAGCGAGCACGTCCGCTTTGTGGTGGGCGGGCTGAAGGAAAACACCACCCGCATCCGCAATATGCGCCAGTATCTTTTAGCCACGCTGTATAACGCCCCTCAGACCATCGGGAACTACTACCGAAGCCTTGTGAGCCACGATATGTCGGAGGGCTTCATCTGAGCCGCAGGTTATCGCCTGCGGCTTTGGCATTTTCAGGAGGTGATGCGACCGTGCCGAAACAGAAACCCAACGAACAGGTACAGCAGATACCGCTGTCGGAGATTCGTCCCTTCAAGAACCACCCCTTCAAGGTGACGGACGACGAGCTCATGCAGCAGACCATCGACAGCATCATGCAGGTGGGCGTTCTCAACCCCGCCATCATCCGCCCCGCACCGGAGGGCGGATACGAGATGGTAGCCGGACACAGGCGGCTCCATGCCGCAGACCTTGCGGGGCTGAAAACCATCCCGGCCATCGTCCGCAATCTTGACGATGACGAGGCGGTGATCCTCATGGTGGACAGCAATTTGCAGCGGGAAACCATCAGCCCCATGGAACGGGCGCAGGCGTACAAAATGAAGCTGGAAGCGTTGAAGCATCAGGGAAAGCGAACAGATTTAACTTCCACCCAAGTTGGGCGGAAGTTAGAATCGGCAGAAGTTATTGCTCAACAGACCGGGGAAAGCAAAAACCAGGTTCGCCGCTTTATACGTCTGACTGAGCTTGTTCCTGAGATTCAAGAAAAGGTGGACAGCAAGGAGATCGCATTCAGCCCCGCCGTGGAGCTGTCATACCTCACCCATGATGAACAGAAGCAGTTTCTGGACGCAATGGACTATTCCCAGAACACGCCCTCGCTTTCCCAGGCACAGCGGCTCAAAAAGCTCAGCCGGGAGGGAAAATGCACGAAGGAGGCCATGCGCTCCATCATGTCCGAGGAAAAGAAGGAGGAACAGGAGCGTATTACGCTGAGCAGCGATACCCTCCGCAAATATTTCCCCCGAAGCTACACGCCCCTGCAAATGCAGCAGACCATCATCAAGCTGCTGGAGCAGTGGCAGAAAAAACAGCAGCGCCGGAACGAGCGCTGAGAAAGGCAGGTTTATCCATGAACGTAACCATCAACATCTACGGCGACGTACACATCCACTGCGACTGCTGCAACGAGTGCGGCGAATATGACGACAATTTCGACGACGCCCTCGAAGCGCCGCATGAGGCTGCGCCGGATGCGGAGGACAGCGGCGAACAGACCGGCCCGACCGCCGAAGAAGCGGAAGCGGCGGTAAAGGCATTGGCGGCGTTTTTTCTTCCGCTTTTTTCGGAGGAGCCCGGCGAGGGAGGCGGCGCGCATGAAGGAATTTGACGTGACCATCACCGAAACGCTGAAGCTCACCGTGTCCGTGGAGGCTTCTTCCAAAGAGGAAGCCCAACAGATGGTAAGTGACCAGTGGCACGCCGGGGATCATATTCTGGATGCGGACAATTTCGTGGAGGTGGAGTTTGAGAGCAATGACGGCAAGGAAATATCCGCCGAAAGAGCGCCGGACGACACCATCGAGGTGCTCATGGTGGAGCCGGGACAGTACCCGCGCGTGGAGCGCATCGGCTCCGACCTCGCCTCCTTGCAGAAGGCGGTGGACGGCTATATCGAAGCGATTTACCCATATGACGACCCCGTGGCGCTGATCTGCGGGGAGGAAGCCAAGCTGGAGGGCAAGCCCCTGAACCGCGCCCTGCGGGACGGGGACGGCGATATCTACGATATTGTGGCCGGTAAGTTTTTCATCTGCGGTCTGGGGGATGAGAACTTTGCATCTCTGCCGAAGGAGCTGCAACAGAAATACGAGGAAAAGTTCCGTCAGCCGGAAGCCTTTTTGAAGATGGGCAGCAAAATTATGGCGATCCCCACCGAGCCCGCCAAGGCTGCGGGCAAAGGCAAGACCGCTCCGGTGACAGAGCGCTGATACCATCACTCCCACTGCGAACGAAAGGAGGAATGACCCATGCAGGAAGAAATTGAAAACAGAACTGTCACTCTGATCATCTCCGCTGTCAAGCTGACCGCACGGGAGCTGAAGGCCGGGATGGATAAATATCTTTCCGAAAAGAAGAGCAAAGCCATGGAAAAGGCGCGTGCCGCGCCTGAAAAGCCCAGCGGCAAGCAGACGGTGAGGCAGC
>OJKC01000551.1_pt1 | contig 30316 bp, 20 predicted proteins | sample 1596401 | NCBI WGS metagenome assembly OJKC01 (sample SAMEA4350162, study PRJEB24818) | metagenome | biome: human; feature: gut; material: faeces | place: Denmark | collected 2013-09 | reverse complement strand
AGTTCTTCGTCGCATTCACCCTGGCGATATGGCTTTTGTCCCGGTTCACCCTCAGTTTCAGCTTCCCTTCCAGATAGCGGATGCTGCTTTCCAGCAGCCTTTCCGCCGCTCTCTGACTTTTGCACAGCAATACGATGTCGTCCGCATACCGAATCACCGGCACGCCGCGCCTTTCGTATTCCCAGTCAAATTCGTTCAGGTACACATTCGCCAATAAAGGTGACAGCGGGCCACCCTGCGGGCTTCCTTCCGTCGTGGCAATCTTTACGCCGTTTTCCATCACTCCGCTTTTCAGGAATTTCTTAATCAGCTGAATAACCCGTTCATCTTTTATGGTTTCCCGCAGAAGGTTCAACAGCTTTTCATGGTTCAGCGTATCAAAGTACTTGCTCAAATCGAGCTGTACTGCCCATTCATACCCTTCATCCGCATATCCCCGAATCTTGAAGATGGCATCCTGCGCGCTTCTTCCTGGCCGGTAGCCATAGCTCCCTTCCGAAAACTTCGGTTCGTACAGTGGCATGAGCTGCTGAGCGATTGCCTGTTGCACAATCCGGTCTTTGACCGTGGGAATCCCCAGCTTGCGCACTCCTCCATCCGGCTTCGGAATCTCCTTCCGTCTCACCGCCGTTGGCTTGTACTTTCCGCTTCGGATTGCTTCGCTCATTTCTTTGCCGTGTTCCTTGAGCCATGGAAGCGCTTCTTCTACGGTCATCCCGTCCACTCCCGGCGCTCCCTTGTTTGCCTTTACCCGCTTGTAAGCCCTGTTCAGGTTATCTCTATACAGAATTGCTTCAAGCAGTTTCTGGCTTCTGCCTGCCGTTTCTTCTTTCCCCGGCTGGACGGCACTCTGCGTTCCCGCATACCCTTCGCATTCCATGCTGTCTCTTTGCGGGCAGCTTCTGACGTTTTCTGCCTTCTTCATGCCGTCCTCCTTCCTTCGGTTACTCCGGCGTGTATTGGTTCCGCCCTTCCCTTGAGTTTCCCCAAGGTACTATGGCTTCGGCTGACTTCTGCGCGTTCAGCACAGCCTTGCGACTGTGGTTACGCCTTTCGGCGCATTCCGCGCAGACCTCCCCGGGTACCACACGTTTCTTTTCCTCCATCTACCTGCCGCATTTACCACATGCGATTCCGTGTAGCTATTGGGCTTCGACTTGTTGGGCAGCCTTACCCTCGCATATAGCCTTCTATGCGGTTTCTGTTCGTCAGGTCAGAGGTTTGCCCGTGGTTAGTCTGTTCCCACATCCGGCTTCCTTCAGATTCCGCCTCACGACGGACACCCTTGCCTTCGGCTTTCTCCTTCCCGCTACCGGGCGGATTCGGGTCTTTCACCCTTTAGATACGTGCGCCGCCGGGCGCACCCAAAATCAGCCGCAGGATTCCTCGCTGCGGCTGAATAGGGATGATACTATTCCAAATTCGCGGTGCAAGCAGATAGCGCAGGTGAATGCAGGAAATAGTATAAATTACTTGGCAAGTTCCGCCTTGTAGCGCGCAAATTCCGCGTCGTTGCAGCGCACAAAGTGCCCCGGCTCCACTTCCCGCACGGAGGGCTTATCCACGGAATAATCGTGCGCTTTCAGCGGATCGTAGTGGATGCGCTGACGCTTCTGCTCGTATTCCGGGTCAGGAAGCGGAATGGCAGAGAGCAGCGCCTGCGTGTAGGGGTGCAGCGGATGGGCGAACAGCTCCTCGGACGTTGCCAGCTCGACCATGTTGCCGTAGTACATCACGCCGATGCGGTCGGAGAAATACTTGACGACAGACAGGTCGTGCGCGATGAAGAGGATGGTCAAGCCCAGCTGGTCGCGCAGGTCGTTCAGCAGGTTGATGACCTGCGCCTGAATCGACACGTCCAGTGCAGACACAGGTTCGTCGGCGATAATCAGTTCCGGATTCATGATGACCGCGCGGGCGACGCCGATGCGCTGGCGCTGACCGCCGGAGAATTCATGCGGATAGCGGCCCGCGTGTTCGCGAACCAGACCGACCATTTCCAGCACCTTGTAGACCTTTTCGTCCACAACCGCCTTGTTCGTTTCGCCGCGGATGGACAGACCTTCCGCAATGATTTCGTAGACCGTCATTCGGGGGTCGAGCGAAGCAATCGGGTCTTGGAAAATCATCTGAATCTGCGTCGTGAAGCGCTGGCGCTTGGCGATGTTCTTCTCGTAGGCGTATTCGCGCTTCACTTCGTCGAGCTTGTCCGCGGGTGTGGTTTTGAGGATTTCAGCGTACTTTGCGTCCACCTCGTCTGCCATCGCGTTGGCGTAGATTTTGTCGCACTTTTCGTGGTCGAATCGCGCCTTGCGGATTTCCTCGCGGTTCTGGGCGATGATGCGCTTCAGTTCTTCCTTGCGCGCAGGGTCGGCCTTCTTCATTTCCGCCTTCGCCGCGGCAATCGCGTCCTTGTAGCTCTTCACGCCCGCGGCGATGCGCTTGCCCTTGAAGTAGATGTTGCCGGACGTAATGTCATAGAGCTTGATGATGGAGCGGCCGGTCGTGGTCTTGCCGCAGCCGGATTCGCCGACCAGCCCGAAGACCTCGCCCTTCTTGATGTCGAAGGAAACGTCATCGACCGCCTTGTTCGTTCCGAAATACTGACAAAGATGCTCTACCTTCAGCAATACTTCCTGCTCAGCCATTGGACGTCACCTCCGCTCTCTGCTTCATTTTCTCAATGCGGTTGACGACGGCCTTGGGCGGGTCAACCTTGGGCGCCTTGGGATGCAGCAGCCACGTTGCCGCCCAGTGTGTCTCGCTGATGGGGAATTCCGGCGGCTGCTTCTCGAAGTCGATTTGCAGCGCGTACTGGTTGCGCTTGGCGAACGCGTCGCCCTTGGGCGGGAAGCGCATGTCCGGCGGCGTGCCGGGAATCGCCTCCAAGCGATCCTTGCTGTCCAGATCGGGCATGGAGGAAAGCAGCGCCCACGTGTACGGATGCGCCGGCTCGTAGAAGATTTCGCGGCTCGTGCCGTATTCGACCACCTTGCCCGCGTACATCACCGCGATCCGGTCGGCCATGTTCGCCACAACGCCAAGGTCATGGGTAATAAAGATGATGGAGAGATTGCGTTCCTTCTTCAGCTTGTTAATCAGCTCCAGAATCTGCGCCTGAATGGTCACGTCCAGCGCCGTCGTCGGCTCATCGCAGATCAGGATGTCCGGGTTTGCCGCCAGCGCGATAGCAATTACGATGCGCTGACGCATACCGCCGGAGAACTCGAACGGGTACTGGCGATAGCGCTTGCGCGGCTCGGAAATTCCGACCTCCGCCATCAGCTTGAGTGCCTTGTTCTTGGCGGCCTGCTTGGTGATGCGGCAAACCATGCCGGAAGCGTTTTCCTGAAGGTAATCGACGACCTTCTCCGTCTTGCGGCGCTTGTCTTCCTTCGGCTCCGTTGCCACGCGCTCCTCATAGTGCGCCTTGAGGCTGCGCATGAGGGTCAGCACGTTCTCCTTCACCAAATCGAAATCGACCGTCGTTTCCAGCGCAACCTTGTACGCCTTGCCCTTTGCCGCCTTGCGTTCGGCGCGGGCGAGCTCGCGATTGTACTTGGCTTCCTTCTTGCCGTTTGTGCGCTTGCCCTCGTAGAAGGTGCGGTAGTACGCCTTCATGCTGCCGGTAAAGGTGCAGGCGGCGGAGTCCTTCACAATGTCCAGCGGGTCGATGGACGCGTCCACCGCCTTGCACAGGGCGTCCGCCGTCTCCTTGAAGGCTTCGATGGAGCTGTTTTCCAGCTTGTCAATGCCCTTCGTGAGCGCGTCAAGGGCTTCGCGGCGCTTCTGGGTGTACTTGGCGTCCGCCTTGGTGATGCCCGTCGTCGCCAAATCGTTGAAGGCATTCAGGAAGTTCTTGTCCAGATATGCGCGATAGAACGCATTCTGCTGTGCCACCGTACCCGTCGGGGCAGCGCCCTGCCCGAAGGTCTTGAAGTAGCCCATCGCAAAGAAGTCAGGTTCTTCCTCCTTCCCGCGGTCAAGCGCCTTGGTCAGGATGCCCTGCAAATTCGTCAGCTTTTTGCGCAGGTCTTCCGTGTCGTTCATGCGGAAGTTCGTATTCTCCACGACCGCCGCCTGCTCCTCCGCCGGAACGACGAAGGGGTCAATGCTGTTGCGAGCGAAGTCGCGCACCTGACGGATGGTCGGCTTCTCGCTGTCTTTCAGCGCGTTCTTCTCAATCAGGAAGAGCAGATGCTCGATGTCGTCCTGCGCGTCCTGCGCATGCTCATGCGCGGCATTGTACGCCTGCTGCATCTTCGTGTGCGCCATTTCAAACTTGCGGAACTGCCCGACGCTTTCCTTGACCTGCGCCTGCTTCTCCGGGTTCGCATCCGTCATGTACTGTTCCAGTAGCTTCAACTTGCCGCTGAAATTCTGGCGGCAGGAGCGCTGACGAGCCTTGCCTTTGAGGAGCATGGCTTCCGTCAGTTGCTTGCCGATACGCATGATGGGGTTCAGGGATGACAGCGGGTCTTGGAAGATCATCGCGATTTTGTCGCCGCGCAGACGATAGAAGTCGTCTTCGCGAATCTTCAGCAAATCCTGACCGTCATAGAGGATTTCGCCGCCCTCGACGATGGCATTGCCTGCGAGGATGCCCAGAATCGCCTTGCTGGTGACAGACTTGCCGGAACCGGATTCACCGACGATCGCCAGCGTTTCGCCCTTGTGCAGGTCAAAGCTGATGTCACGGACAGCCTGCACCTTGCCGCCCGTGGTGCGGAAGGATACGCGCAGATTGCGCACTTGCAGCTTCTTTTCTTTCTGTTCCATGTTACTCAGCACCTCTCAAAGACGGGTTAAAGGCATCGCGCAGACCATTGCCGAACAGGTTGAAGGAAATTTCCAGCAGCGCGATAAACAGGGCAGGGAAGAGGATGATGTACGGGTCGGTGGACAGGTAATTCTTGCCGTTGGCGAGCATCGTGCCGACGCTGGTCATGGTCGAAGATTCGAGGTTGACGATGCCGAGGTACGTCAGGCTTGATTCGGAGAAGATGACACCCGGAATCACCAGCACGGAACCTGTGATAATCGTACCCAGCGAGTTCGGGAAGATGTGCTTGAACATCAAGCGATAGTCGCTTGCGCCCAGCGTGCGCGCAGCGAGGATGTACTCCTGTCCCTTGAAGCGGTAGAACTGCATACGCACGCGCTGCGCCATGCCAATCCAGCCCGTCAGGATGAAGGCGAATATCAGCGACCAGACCGGACCGACCGTCTTCGCCAAGTGCAGCTGGAACAGCGTCGTCACGACCATGAACGGCACGCCGCTCAGGACGTCGGCAATACGATCCATCGTCAGGTCAACCCAGCCGCCGTAGTAGCCCTGCATGGCGCCGTAGAACGTGCCGATGACGAGGTTGATGAGGGAGATGGAAATCGCCAGCAGGAAGGAGAACCGTGCGCCAGCCGCCAGACGGGTGAAGATGTCCTGACCCGTGGCATTCGTGCCGAAGACAAACGCCGGCTCAAAGCCGTAGCGATACTGGAAGTAATTGTACTTGTCCACGCGGACGACATACGACTTGCTCTCGGACGTACCGGTCACGCGGGCATACGCCAGCGGCTTTTCCGGGTCATTGTCCGCCGCGATGCGCAGCGAATGGTAGGACGTGTCCGACACGGTCGTCGTGCGATAGATGGGGTTCACCTCGCCGTTTTTGAGCTTCGGCGCGCCCTTCTTCGTCACTTCGTACCAGATGTTCGCGTTCGTCTGCTTCGCATCGGTAATCGCGGGGAAGATGACCTGAATCTGATGCTCGTCCTGCCACGCCTGAATGTCTTCATACTGCGCGGGGGTCAGCGTCAGGTACATCATGCCCATGTTCTGGTAGGCGTCGATTTTGAGGTCATAGTAGTTGGCATTGCTATTGCTCTTGGGGTCGATGTGCGCGCCGTTGATGACCTCGACAATCGGCGTATGGCCGGTTTCCTGCGCAATCGCGTTCATCTTGATGTAGTCGGTTTCGTTGTACTTGCCAGTCTTCGTGCCGCCCATGCCGAGCCATTCCAGGCCCTGAACTTTCGGCGGCAGCTTGATGTACTGCAAGTACGTCGTGTCGCGCAGGGCACGGCTGTAATTCGTTTCGCACAACCACGGCACCAAAATGGCGTACAGCAGCAGAATCACGATAATGCCCGCAGCGACGACGGAGCTTTTGTTGCGGCAGAAGCGGTTCAGCGCATCGCGGAATGAACCGATCGGCTTGCTTTCCAGCGCCTGATCGTGCAGCCGTCCTTCCATGGGGACGCGCTCGAAGGCAGAATCAGGCAAATCAGCGTAATTCATCTTCTCGTTCATCATTTCTTGCTCCCCATTCTGATTCTCGGATCAATGAAGCTGTAGCTGATATCGACCACGATGCCGGACACCAGACCAATCAGCGTATAGAACGCCGTCAGCAGGAGGAAGAAGTTATAGTCCGGCGGCGTGGAGTTAATCGAGGACACATACAGCGGACCGACGCCGGGAATGCCGAAAATCTGCTCGATGATCAGCGAACCGGACATGATGCCGATAAATTCGCCCAAAATCATGGGGAACACCGGCACCATCGCGTTGCGCAGGGCATGGCGAACCGTCGTCTGCGAGCGGCTCAGGCCCTTCGTGCGCGCCAGCAGCAGGAAGTCGCTCGTCAGCACCTCCGTCAGCTCTGCGCGGACATAGCGCGTCAGACCCGCAACCGTGCCGAAGCCCAGCGACAGCACTGCCGGCACAACCGACACGAACATGTCCCACGAAAAATAGTCGTAGCCGGACTTCATCTGGAAGGGGAACCATTGCAGCTTAAAGCACAATAGCCACTGCACCAAGAATGCATATACATAGCTTGGTACAGAAACGAAAATCATGACCGCCGTCGAAATGAAGTGGTCCTGCCACTTGTTCTTCTTGAGTGCGGCATAAATACCGAACAGCAGACCCAGCGGGACAGCAAAAATCATCGTATACACGTTGACCATGACCGTCGCGGGCATCTTGGACATGAACACTTCCCAGACGTCCTTGCCGGTATACAATGTCTCACTGACGCCCCAGTCGCCGCCAATCAGCGAGCGCTGGATGAAAATCCAATACTGCTCAATCAGGGGTTTGTTGTACCCCAGCGCCTCGCGGCGCATCTCAATCAGCTGCTGATCCTTGCCAAACTGCTCTGCCGGCTTGTCCGGCAGGAGCTTCACCAGCACAAAGCACATGGAGATGATAATCATAAACACCATCAACATGAGCAGGACACGCCGAATAACATACTTTACCATGCCGTAGCCCCTTTCCATTTTTTACGGCTGCATCCGTACTGACTTTTTCGTCAGCGATGTACCTTTTTCTTCCCCGGCGCAAGCGCACCCGCCACCGGGTGCAGCCGTAAGAAATGAAGATTTGCCTTTTTTGTCCGGGATTTTTGGATGCTGGATACAATCCTGCATCCCCTAATTGCGCGGAAAGCCTTGATTTTCCTGCATTTTCGTGCATCGGATTGCATACGTTTTTCCTAATGGGAAAAATCATCTGCATCCTGACTTTCCTTGCATTCAAGTGTAAACGCAAATGAATCCAAGGCAAGAACGCGTCCCGAAGGATGCTTCCCCACCTTGGCGACATTGTTTTCCCTATGATGCAATTTCTCCGGTGGGTCAACCCGGCGGCAGAAGAGGCCAGCTCCTCTGCCGCCGGGGACGTTTTCACCGTTTTCCGGATGACCGTCACCCGGAGGATTTTTCACCCGACTACCTGCCGAATTACTTGTAGTTCAGCACGCCGCCGTGTTCCGCCACGAAGGCGTCCCATTCCGCGTCGGTGTAGTTGTAGGTGATGTGCTTGATGTCGTTGCCGTAGGACATCGGGAAGATTTCTTCCTCGGTGTAGAAGTTAACCTTCATGCCCCTCAGAATCATAGACGCATCGTTCGTGGTGGGGATGAAGTCGTAGTTCTGCAGCAGCACGTTTTCCAGCGCGGCCAGCACCAGCAGACGATCCGCAGCCACGGTTTCGTCATAGCTGTAGGGCAGAACCAGTTCAACCTCCTCACCGGCCTCGTTCTTCACCTTGCAGGGCGTGCCGTTGGTGATGTTGAACCAGGACACCGCGTCGGTGGTCATCTTGCCCATGGACAGGTCAACCGTCACCATGGTATTGGAGTAGTCAACCGCCGCGTCGTACTGATACGCCGGATCCAGATAAGCCTGCATCAGGTTGTAGGGGTCGAACGTGGAACCGTTCCAGCCAACAAGGAACAGCATGTCAACCTGGTTGTTGCGCAGCGCGTCGCCGAAGCCGTTGCCAACCGTGTCGTCACGGACGAAGGTCAGCTTGCCTTCCAGCTTGGTGCCCTTGACAGCCTCGGTGTAGTTGTTCACGAGGAACTCGTAGCCGCGGTTGTAGGTGGTGGAAGACGCAGAGGGCAGACCGATGATGATCTGAACCACGTCGTCGTCGTCCATCAGACCCTTTTCGATCGCGATGTCATACGCCTTGTTGAAGTAGTCGCGAGCCATTTCGAGGTTGTAGCCGGTGATGGCGTCGATGGCGTCGTCGTTGGTGGCATACATCTTGCCTTCGCCAACTTCGTCGGACAGACCCCAGAAATCGACCAGAACCTGCTTGGCAGCATCGGTAGAGCGATAGAAGACAGCGTTTTCAACGTCGCCGACGATGGTGTCGCCGAACAGACCGAACGCAGGAGCGGAGCCGGGCACGCAGGCGATGTTAAACGCCGCACGATCCAGGGAGAAGGACAGCGCCTGACGGAATTCCTTCACGGTCAGGATGGTCTTGTTGATGTTTTCGCCCGCCGTCTTCTGGTTCGCGGTCAGCGCTTCCAGATTCGGGTTCAGGGTCATCGCGAAGACGGACGCGCCCTCAACGGTGTAGCAGTATTCGGAGTTCTCGTACTCTTCCGCGTAGTCCTTGGACAGGCCGACGCCGTCGAGCTTGCCGGCGAGGAACATTTCCATCTTGGTGGAGTCCTCAGCGACATAGGTCAGAACGCGGCGGGTCGTCTGATAGAAGTTCTCGTTTTCCGGCAGCGCATAGCCGTACCAGTTCGGGTTCTTCTCATAGACGATTTCCTTGTCCTGCTGGAAGGAGACCATCTTGTAGGGACCATAAGAAATGGTGGTATCGGCGGAAGTACCGTAGCTGTTGGTGTAAACACCATTCTCATACTTTTCGCACTTCTCGTACAGATCCTTGTTGACCAGGGTCATGCTCAGGTTGTACTTGAGCTGGAAGCCCTGCAACGGCTTGTCCAGAATGAAGACGAAGCTGTAGTCGTCCAGCGCCTGCACGCCGACTTCGTCAAAGGACATTGCGTCGTTGACCTTGCCAGCGAACAGGAACTCTTCCCATTCCTGATAGGCGTAGTCGCCCTCAGCGGCGGCGTAGGCTTCCGCGCTCTCGTAGTTGTGCAGCACAGCGGTGATCTGCTGGAGCGTCTTCACCACGTCCGCGTTGACCTTAACGTAGCCGTCGGCGCCCTCGCCGCTCTTCAGCGCGTTGTAGAGGTCTTCAGAGAAGTAGCCCGCGCCGCAGTAGTCGGTCAGGCTGTTGGAAGACCACATGTTGCTGTTGGTCAGGGACAGGGCAACATCGGCGCCATTGTAGGTGTAGAAGCCGTCCTCACCCACGGTGAAGTCGGAATCCGCCAGATACTGCGGGTCGTCGGCGTTCAGCAGGCTGCTGTACGCATACACGCCGGACTTGGCATACGCTTCCGCGTTGTGAATGACCGTAGAGCCAGCGTAGAAGGAGTCGGCGCGGTAGTTCTGCGCCTGCGGGTTCAGCTGCTTCATCATAGAGTAGAGCACGTCTGCGGTGGTGATGGGCGTGCCGTCTTCCCACTTCAGGTCGTTGCGCAGGGTGTACTTCCACGCACGGGCGGTCGTGCCCTCGGGGATGCCCCACTTGTCGCCAACATAGTCAGCGGTAACGTCCTCAGGATCGCCCACGACCATGCTGGGCTTCATGGCATAGGAGTCCATCGTGTCGTTATAGTCAAACTCAAAGAATGAATCCGTGATGTAGGCCAGCACAGCGGTGTTTTCCGCTTCAGTCTTGTACTGGTGCGGATTCCAGTTGGTGGGGAAGGTCGTCAAACTGCCGTTGTAGGTGTAAGACGGTTCTTCCGCGGTTTCAGCCATCGCGCCAACGCCGAAGAGCATGCACGCAGCCAAAACCAGAGAGAGAAACTTCTTCATGGTCAAACCCCTCCTTGAAATTTCGTATCCTATCAAATGATACGTTGTATCTATTATAGGGGAATTGCCGCTTCCTTGTCAAGTGTCTGCCGCTTGCAATTTTTGACCAATCTTCCTGCAAAATTCCCCACTTTCACAGCAATCCCTTGATTCGACGATGTGAAATCGTTTTCGCGCCAAAATTGTTTTTTTTTTGTTTTTTTCGTTCTTTGCCTTGATTTCTCTGCCTTTGCGCCATACTTGACGTTTCCCGTTTTTTCACCTATACTATCCTGTGCAGTGAAAGGAGAATTCCTTTATTATGAATGTTGACTTGACCCATGGTTCGATTTTCCGCGGACTGCTCCGTTTTTCTCTGCCGCTGATGGCGGGCAATCTGCTCCAGCAGCTTTATAACCTCGTGGACACCTTCGTCGTCGGGCGATACTGCGGTGAAATCGCCCTTGCCGCCGTCGGCAGTGCGTTTTCCGTCATGATTCTGCTCACGAGCATCGTCACCGGGCTGTGCATGGGCAGCGGCGTGGTTGTCAGCCAGCTTTTCGGGCAGAAAGACGATGCCGGCGTGCGCAAAGCGGTCGGCAATGCGTTTGTGCTGATTGCGGGCGTATCAGCGCTGCTGACCATCCTGTCCTACGCGCTCCTGCCCGTCATGATGGCGCTCCTGCGCATTCCGCCTGAAGCGCAGGGCGTTCTCTCCCGCTACCTCTTGATTGTGTTCATCGGCATCATCCCGACGTTCCTGTATAACTTCGGGGCGTGTATGCTCCGCGCCGTTGGCAATTCAACCGCGCCGCTGGTTTTCCTGCTGATTTCGTCGCTGACGAACGTCGCGCTGGACTTTCTGTTCGTGGCGGTGCTGCCGTGGGGCGTGGCGGGCGCTGCCGTCGCGACGCTTATTTCGCAAGTACTGTCCGGTTTCCTGTGCTTAGGTTATGTGCTCTTCCGCGTTCCGGCGCTGACGCCCTCGCAGCACGACCTGCGCCCCGACCGTGCGCTGTTCAGGCGCATCTTCTCCGTCTCTGCCATGACCAGCATTCAGCAGTCCATCATGAATTTCGGCATCCTGTGTGTGCAGAGTCTCGTGAACAGCTTCGGTCTGGCAGCGATGGCGGCATTCACCGCCGGCGTGAAGATTGACTCGCTGGCGTACAGCCCCGCGCAGGACTTCGGCAACGGCTTCGCGACCTTCGTCGCCCAGAATCAGGGGGCGAATCAGCCGCAGCGCCTCCGTCACGGCATCCGCACAGCGTTCCTGCTTTCCGGCGGCTTCTGCCTGATTGTTTCCGCGCTCGTGGCGATTTTCGCCGAGCCGCTGCTGCTCGTGTTCCTCAAAAATGCATCGGCGGAGTCTCTTTCCATCGGCGTAACGTACCTGCGCACCGAGGGGCTGTGCTACATCGGCATCGGCTTCCTGTTCCTGCTTTATGCCATTTTCCGCGGTTTGGAGCAGGCGGGCATGAGCATCGTCCTGACGGTGCTTTCGCTTGGGCTGCGCGTTGTGCTGTCCTACGCCTTCGCGCCGCATTTCGGCATGATGGCGATTTGGCTGGCAATTCCGGCGGGCTGGCTGATTGCGGATATTGTCGGTTTCGTTGCCATGGGGCGGCGCGGACTAATACGTTCCGCTTCCAATAAAACGGGCAAAAGCGCCTGCTGACATCGGGATGGATTCGCCGCTTTGTGACAAGTTTGTAACACCTGCGCGCGCCCCTTGACGAATCCGACTCGGCGTTGTATGATGGGGATACTCAATAACGAAAGGATTGTGCGGAACGGGTATGAAAAAGGAAACGAATCCCAAGGCGAAGCGGAATGGCCTGTGGTGCAATGTGCTGATTGTGGCAGCGCTGCTGCTGATTGTGGCGATGCTGATGGTTGTGCTGCGGAGGAACGCACCCGCGAATGTAGACGCCAATGCGCCTTTGCTGCCCCTGACCGCAACAGATGCGCCGACCGAGGCGCCGACAGAGCTTGCGACCAGCACACCGGAGGCAGCGGCGGCCCCCGAAATCACCGCGGCACCGGAAGCGGCTGCCGCGTCGGAAGTCACGGACGCCCCCGAAGCCACCGCCACCCCCGACCTGTCGCAGGTGAAAGCATTCCTCGTCGTCACCGTCGGTGACAAAACGTATCAGCCAATTCCGCTGACCGAAGAGGGCTATTATCGCTTCCGCCACGGCGACTGCATCAACATCGTCCATGTCACCCCGACAAGCATCGACATGCACGAGGCGAACTGCGACAATCAGGATTGCGTGGAGCAGGGCGAAGTGACGCTGGAAAACAAGGACACACGCATTCTGGGCAACATGATTATCTGTCTGCCGAATCAGGTGACGCTCCAGCTGTACAGTCGCGACGAATTGATGGACTGGCTGACGACCGTGCAGGAGGACGCAGCAAATGAATAAGCAGCAAATCACCACAAAGCAGCTTGCGCTGTGCAGTGTGCTGCTGACGCTGATGCTGGTACTGGGCTGGGTGGAGAGCCTGTTTCCACCGCTGCTGGGCGTACCGGGCATCAAGCTGGGCTTAAGCAACGGTGTACTGATTTTCGCGGTCTACATGCTGTCCCTGCCGACGGCGTGGGTGCTGATGCTGCTGAAGGTGGTGCTGTCCTCGCTGTTTTTGGGCGGCGTAGCGGCGCTGCCGTACGCACTGGCAGGCGGTGTGCTGTCGCTGGCAAGCATGTGTCTCCTTTCGCGCATGAAGTGGATGCACCCGGTCACGGTCAGCATTGTCGGCGGCGTGATGCACAACGTCGGGCAAATCGTGATGGCGATGATTATCCTCCACACGTCGCAATTGGCGTACTACATGGCTGTCCTGATGCTCAGCGGCATTCTCTTCGGCGCGCTGACCGGCGTGAGCGCCACGCTGGTGATGAAGCACATGAAGCATATCAAGTGGGGGAAATAGCGAAGGGGGGCAAGGGGCGACCGCAGACTTCATCTGTTTTCATGCCTCCTTGTCGCCTCCGCAGAGGTGAAGCCCTCTGCACGACAAAAATCAACTAACACAGAAAACAAAAAGCAGGACTACCTCCACGCCGGAGACAGCCCTGCTTTTTGTTGTGCGAAAGAAGCCATCAGAAGAAAAGGAAACGCTTCTTCTGATACGGCTCGCTTGACATGCCCTTGAAATCATAGCCCGTCGCGGCAATCGCAGCTTTCACCTGCGCTTCGTCCAGCGGATCTTCGGAAATGACCACCGTTTCACCTTTGCCGTGGGAGGAGGTCACCTTCTTAACCGCTGGGAAAGCCTTGCGGATTGCGTCGTTGACATGGCTCTCGCACATGCCGCACATCATGCCGTCAATTTTCAGCGTCGTTTTTATCATCAGCCCTCATCCTTTCGATGAATGCAATATACCCCATCGGGGTATCTGAATGATAGCACCAGTGCGGCGGATTGTCAAGCGATTTCGTTTGATATGACTAACTTTTTAAGGTAACACCGCACAAATGAGGTAGTCGGCTGGCGAATGGATTTTTCGTCAGATACAAATGCAAATTTCGAAGATTTACTGGCGGTAAATCGAGGAATTTGCATGCCGCAGATGGCGGAAAAGACATCGCCAGACGCACCGCCGAATTGTGCAGTGGTGCCTTAGCGGATGCCCGACCAGAGCGCGTCATTTTCCGCTTGAAACGCTTCCCTCAGCGCATTTTCATCTTCAGTAGATACATCCTGTTCAAAAATCAGGATGCCGTCCATATCCGGATCATGCTCCCAGACCTGCAGGGTCAGCACATCATTGTAGTGCCGGACGGTATAACCATCCGCGTCGAACGTCCAGTCCTCTTTCTCCTCGCCAACCGCCCAGCGCAGCAGTACCGCCTCCGTCCCATCAAAACGGTACAGCGTTTCTCTGTGAATGCCGCCCGCCAAGCCGCCGTTCACAGAACTCCTTACAATTTTGTGTTCTGCATCAAGGTCGTAATTCGTGAACGTCAGCGGACAGAGAACATACTGTTCGCCATCAAAAATGAAAAACTGGTAGACGAAATTGCTCGCGCCGCGCCGTGTCAGTATCACCACATCGTTGATGCCGTCGAAGTTGACATCCGCATAGGAAAGGTACGGGTCTTTCTCGCCGGACACGAAGCAGAGTTCCTGCCCATTGTCCGCAATCAGGCGGTGGATGTACTCGTTCTCCGTCGTCTGCCCGATAATTTCCGCGCGGACAGGGGCGATGGTCATCAGGAGAAGCAAGGCAAGCAGGCAGAAACGGGAAATACAGTTCTTCATAAAGAATACTCCTTTCGCATTGGTATGCTAATGAAAGAACGAATATGGGGCGGCAATTCATCCGCAGAAAAAAAGGAAATTTCTTCATCATCCGAAATGGAAATGCTTGCAAATTACTGATGTTTGCGTTATAATGAAAATGGTAATTTATGATTCATACTATTTCCAGATAAGAATGCGCCAAGATGCGCGGCGAATTTTTCATTCTGGCTAACGTGAATGGAACGCAGCGTAGCAGCGCTACGCTAAGTGGAATGAGCGGACGCCAGAAGGGAAAAGGCGCAAGCAGATGGCGCAGATGAATCTGGAAATAGTATCAAGGTTTCTTGCTGGGGAAGCGGGGAAAGGGGTGTTTGCCACGGCGCACGAAGGAGCAGCGCAGTACTGCCGCAAAGTGGACAAGCGTGAAATTCCGGTCTGTCCGATTTTAGGGGTCAATATTGCAGTCATCAACATGAATTGGCTGCTGAAATATTTGGCGCAGAATATTCATCAATTGCAGGGAGATTACATCTGCGTATCGAATGTACATACAACCGTCGTCAGTTACGAGGATGCGGACTACCGTGCCGTGCAGAACGGCGGTTTGATGGCGATTCCGGATGGCAATCCGCTGGCGCAGGAGGCGCGGCGGCGCGGGTATCCGCAGATTCAGCGGACAACCGGGCCTGACCTGATGATGGAGGTCTTTCGGCAGTCTGCGGCACACGGCTGGCGGCATTATTTCTACGGCAGCACGCAGGAAGTGCAGGAGAAAATGATTGCGCGCCTGCAGCAGGAGTATCCGGGGCTGATAATTGCGGGCACAGACGCGCCGCCCTTCCGCGAACTGACACCGGAGGAAGATGCGCTTGCCGTGGCGCGCATCAATCAGGCGCAGCCGGATTTTGTGTGGGTCGGGCTGGGAGCGCCGAAGCAGGAGCGCTGGATGGCGGCGCACCAAGGGCGTGTGCATGGGCTGATGATTGGCGTCGGCGCGGGCTTTGATTTCTTTTCGGGCAACGTGAGGCGCGCCCCGTTATGGATGCAGAAGCACAGCCTGGAATGGCTCTATCGCCTGATGCAAGACCCGAAGCGGCTATTCCAGCGCTACTGGAGCACGAATCTGAAATTCATCTGGAACGCAGCCATCAGGAGAAAGTAAATGCAGCAAACGACAAAACAGCCCGCTGTACTGCTGGTACACGACTATTATCAGGTTCCCGGCGGCGAGGATGTCGTTGTGGCGAACGAGAAGCACCTGCTGGAAACGCACGGTCACGCTGCGGCGCTGTATGTGCGGCGGAACGAGGAGATTTCGCGCATGGGAGCGCTGGAGAAAATCCGCAGTGCGCTGGGGATGTTTTTCAGCATCCGTACATACCGCGAGGTTCGACGGAGCATCCGCGAAAACCGGATTTCGCTGGTGCATGTGCACAACACGCTGCCGCTGATTGGCCCGGCAGTGTATTACGCGGCATTGCGCGAGGGCATTCCCGTGGTGCAGACGGTGCACAACTTCCGTCTGCTCTGCCCGAACGCGCTTTTCTACCGCGACGGCCATATCTGCGAGGACTGCACGAAAAAGGGGCTGCACTGCGCGGTGAAGCACCGCTGCTACCGCGGCAGCCGCCTGCAGACGGTGCTCTGCGTGCTCAGCACACGTTTGCACCGTGCCCTCAAAACGTACAACCGCCTGCATTACATCACCCTGACGGACTTCAACCGTCAGAAGCTGCTGGCGCTTAAGCAGATTCCGCCGGAAAACGTGTCCGTAAAGCCGAACTTTGTGGAACCGCCGGAGACGATTGTGCCATACGCGGCGCGCGAAAATCAGGTGGTGTACATCGGGCGGCTGGATGCGCTCAAGGGCATCCGGCTGCTGCTGGAAGCGTGGGCGCGCTACGAGCGTTCAGGCGGGGGCATGAAGCTGATCATCTGCGGTACAGGGCCGGAGGAGACATGGTGCCGCGAATATCTGACGCGGGAAAAGCTGAAGCAGGTAGAACTGCGCGGCTTTGTGCCAAATTCGGCGGCACGGGCGCTGATGGGGCAGTCCAAGGCGCTGATTCTGCCGACACAGTGGTATGAAGGCTTCCCGATGACAATTGTGGAAGCCTTCAGCGCCGCCACGCCGGTGATTTGCTCGGATTTAGGCAACGCAGGTTCCCTGCTTTCGGACGGCGTGACGGGCTTCAAGTTTCCGGCGGACTCGGCGGAGCAGCTGGCACAGACGCTCAACCGGCTGCAGCACGCGGAATCTGTCAGCGAAGGCGCGCTGAAAACGTATCAGGAGAATTTCACGGCGGAAGCAAATTATCGTCAGCTGATGGCGATTTACAGCAAGGCGATGCAGAAAAGCGGCGAAAGGAACGAACCATCATGCGGCTGATTGTGGCAGATGTACGGAGCACCAGCACGGACGGCATTGCCGCTGGGCATTATTTCACCGTCGCGCAGAATTATCTTGACCTGTTCGGCGCGGAGATGGATGTGCGCATTGCGGGCGGGCCGGTGTACGGCGACCGCTTCGGGAACAAGCTGATTCGTCTGCCGCATGATTACATCGTGGGCAGTTCGGCGGCGCGCAACAAACGCGCCGTGTTCCAGAACGTGCGCGCGCTGCTGCGGGAAGCGCAGGATGACGTGATTGTCCTCCAGTGCAGCGCCGTCGCAACAGCGTATCTGGGGCTTGCACTGTTCAAGAAGAAAGAAACGCGGGTCTACGCCATCCAGTACAGCACCGACGGCGTCAATTCGGTGCTAAAGCGGGGGCTGTATGCGCTGTGCAGGCGGAAAATCAGCGGCGTTATCTGCCCCAATGCAGCCATTGGCGCGGCGTACGGGCGGCCGATGTGCGTCGTGTCCGATTACATCAGCACAGGAACGATGCAGCCGCCTGTGCCGTATGCGCAGAAGCGCTATGATTTCGGCATGGTCGGGCTGATTACGTCGGACAAAGGCGTTGTTGAATCGGCAAAACAGCTGCGGAACACGCCGTATCGGGTGCTGATTGCAGGTCGGGTGCAGGAAGCGCCGCTGGAAACGGAACTGCGGGCAGTCTGCGCGGGGGCGAAGAACATCGAGCTGCGGCTGGAATACCTGTCCGAAGCGGCGTATGACGAGGCGATTCGCCAATGCCGTTACTGCATCCTAAACTATTCGGAGAATTACTCCCTGCACAGCAGCGGCGTTGTATTCGATATTCTCTTCCGGGGCGTGCCGATTGTGGGCAGCCGCTGCGGGACGCTGCAAATGGTGGAAGCAAACGAATTGGGCAAAACGGTATCCAGCATGGCGGATTTTGCGCCGGAAAGGCTGCTGGATGAAGCCGTGCATGACCGCTATGTGCGCAACATTGCGCGCTACTGCCAATCGCAGGCGCAGGAGCGGGAAAAGCTGCGGGATTTTCTGACGCAGGGCGCGGTGGAATAACCATGCCGCACAGCGCAGAGTGAAAGGAGGGGCTGAAGCGTGAAGTTCATGTGGATGGGGAATATTATCCTCCCTGCCATTGCGGAAAAAGAATCGCTTCCCCCGGTGTATATCGTGGGCTGGCTGGTTGGGCTGTCGCGGCGGCTGACGCAGCTGCCGGATGTGGCGCTGACGTATGTGTTTGACGCGCCGAAAGCGCTGACGGGCGAAGTGGACGGCTACCGCTATTACGGGCTGGTCAACCCCACACGCCCTACGCAGCGCTGCGGGGAAGCCTATACCCGACAGCTGGAGGAAATCCTGCGCAAAGAGCAGCCGGATGTCATTCACCTCTGGGGCACGGAAAATCAGCACACGCTGGCCATGGTTGATGCGGCGGAACACATGGGGATGCGCGAGCGGATTGTAATTTCCATTCAGGGGCTTCTGTCCATATACGCGGAGCATTATCGCGCTTATCTGCCGGAACACGTCTGCCACGGGCACACGCTGAAGGACTTGGTGAAGGGCAATATCGTCCGGCAGGAAGCAATCTACCGCCGCGTCGGGCAGTATGAACAGGAAGCCCTGCGCAGGGTGCAGCACGTTATCGGGCGCACCGACTGGGATGCTGCCTGCATGGCGGAGCTTGCCCCGCAGGCGGCCTATCATTTCAACAACGAAACGCTGCGGGACGAGTTCTACACCGGCGAATGGTCGCTGGACAGCTGCGAGCCGCACAGCATCTTCTGCAGTCAGGCGCATGTGCCGCTCAAGGGGCTGCATCTGCTATTGCAGGCGCTGGCGATTGTCCGCAAGCGCTATCCCGATGTCAAGCTCTATGTGGGGCGCAAGGACTATGGGCGCATTCCGCTGCCTGCGCGCAATGCCTATGAACGGTACATCCATCGTCTGCTGCGCGAAAACGACCTCTACGACCATGTTGTTTTTACCGGAAGCCTAAATGCACAGCAAATGAAGGAGCGGTATCTAAAAAGTCAGGTGTTTGTGCTGCCGTCGAGCATTGAAAACTCCCCCAATTCGCTGGGCGAGGCGATGCTGCTTGGCGTACCGTGCATTGCGTCGGATGTCGGCGGCGTGCGCTGTCTGATGACGCACGGCGTGGAAGGGCTGATTTATCCGGCAGACGACCCGCATTTGCTGGCATATGATATCTGCGAGATGTTCGCGCATCCGGAAAAAGCGGCGCAGATGGCGCGCGCCGGGCGAGAACACGCTGGAAAAACGCATGATGCGCAGAAGAATCTGGAGATACTGCATCAGATTTATACGGAGATTGCACGATGAAAATCCGAATCACAAAGAACCATGTGGATGCACTCTGTGTGCTGATTGGCGTGCTGGGCATGGGTTCGCTGTATTTTCAGGTGCTGCGGATGCCGCTGATGGCAGCCATGCTGATTGCGTCGATTCTGCTGCTGACGCGGGCGCATCATCCGAAAATTAGCTTTCAGAATGTACGCCTGACGCTGCTGCTGACGGCGGCGCTGCTGCTGACGAGCTTCGTCAACCCGCAGAACGGCATCCACATCAACGATATTGTCATTTGGCTGTGCAACATCGGCTATGTGCTGGTTCTGCAAAGCTGCATCGGGTATCGGACGTATATGCGGCTGTATACCAAAGTCATGCTGGCAGAGGCGGCCATCAGCCTGATTTCCTTCGTCATCGGCGATTTGCTGTCGCTGCCGCTGCCGCTGCTGCACTACGAAGTTTCCAGCGTCAACGGATTTTATCTGACGCCTTATTTTACCTTAGGCTGGCTGAACATCCCGGTTTTCCACCGCAATGCGGGTATGTTCAACGAGCCGGGCAGCCACCAGATTTTCCTGAACTTCGCGCTGCTGTTCCTGATGAGCGACGAAACGCGCATGGGCATGAGCAAGAAGAAATACTGCTGGGCAATTGCGCTGCTGATCGTTACCATCCTCAGCACGCTGTCCACAACAGGCTTTATTTGTCTGGGCGTTGTGCTGCTGACGGTGGCATTCCGCAAAAAGGGCGGGAAAATGGCGCGCAGCATCAAGATGGCGGCGTTCATTGGGCTGATTTTGCTGTTTGTCATCGAGTCTGCCACGGGCGTGGTGGAACGCAAGATTGTCGGACGAAATTCCGGCGGTTCGTTCTACACGCGGTGGAACGACACCTTTAGCGGCTTTGAAATCGGGCTGGAATCCCCCATTGCGGGACAGGGCATTTTCTCGGAGCGGAAGGCGGAAATCCTGCTGGAACACAGGGTGCAGAACATTTCCAATGGCTTTGCCGCCTTCGTCATGGATACAGGGTTGATTCTCCCGGCAGTTTGGCTGTGGCTGACGTACCGCGGTATCCGCACCAAATTTGCCAAGGCGCGGCTGCTGTATGTGCTGGGCGTTTTCCTGCTGTATTTCCTGTGCATCAACACGGAGGGCGTTTTCCTGAACATACTGTTTTTGGGGCTGCTGGGCAAGTGGCAGCCGGACGCGGAGGACACGCCTGATCTGCCGGCAAATGCGCGCAGCCAGAAGAAGCGCAGGTGGCGATGCACTGTGCCGCCGGAAAAACTGCGCCTGACGTTTAACACGCAGCCGGAGGACGCGGCGCAGGAGCAGACAGGCGAAACAGGCGGAGAGGAATCATGAACACAGCATCAAGGAGCGAAAACACAGCGCGCAACATCGGTGTAGGCGCAGTACGGCAGGTGGTTACGCTGCTGTTGGCTTTTGCCGTGCGAACGGTGTTTGTGCGCCGGCTGGGCGCGGATTATACGGGTGTCAACGGGCTGTACAGCAACATTCTGGCCATGCTGTCACTGGCGGAACTGGGTGTGGGCAACGTGCTGGTGTACAGCTTGTACGCCCCGCTGCACCGGGGCGACACGGGCGAAATCCAGCACCTGCTGGGCTATTATCGTCGCATTTACCGCCTGATTGCGCTGGCGGTAGCGCTGCTGGGCGCGGCGGTAATCCCCTTCCTGCCGCTCATCATCAGCAGCGAGCTGCCGATGGCGCAGCTGATCGTCTACTATGTGCTGTACCTGACGAACTCCGTGGCATCCTATCTGGTCATCTACAAAACGACGCTGATTCAGGCCGACCAGAAGGCATATTTGCAGAACATGGTTTCCGCCGCGGCGCTGGTGTTGCAGTATGCGGCGCAGATCGCGTGCCTGCTGATTTGGGGCAGCTATCTGGACTATCTGCTGATTCAGATTGCCTGCACCCTCCTGCAGAACGCGGTGCTGAGCCATTTAGCGGACAAGATGTACCCCTTCCTGCGGAAAAAGCAGAAATGTGCGCCGATGCACCGCAAGCAGGAGCTGAACGACAACATCCGCTCTATGTTTCTCTACAAGCTGGCGACAATACTCATCAACAACACGGACAACATTCTGATTTCCGTCATGCTGGGCACAGTGTTCGTCGGTTACTACTCCAACTACGCGTCGCTGACGACGTATGTGACGACGTTTGTTTCCATCGTGATTACCGGCATTTCCGCCAGCTTGGGAAATCTGAATGCCGAAAAGGATTCGGAAAAGTCATACGCCATGTTCCGCAACCTGATTGTCCTCTTCGGGGCGATTACGGGCTTCTGCGTCGCCGCATACGGCGCGGTTGTGCAGGACTTCATCCCGATTTGGGTGGGCGAAGAATACCTGATGGATACAGGGACAGTGGCGGCGGTGCTGTTCACGTTCTACCTGAGCACCATCGTCGCGCCTGTGTGGATGTACCGCGAAACGCTGGGGCTTTTTCGGCAAATGAAATACGTTATGTTTATGACGGCGCTGGTCAACATCCTGCTGTCCATCCTGCTGGGGCAATTCTTCGGCGTGGCGGGCATCATCGGCGCAACAGGGCTGGCGCGGCTCTGCACCATCTTCTGGTATGAGCCGAAAGTGCTGTTCCATCGCACCTTCGGGCGCAGTGCTGCCGCGTATTTCAAGGCGCAGGGCGGCTTGCTGCTGCTCAACGGCGCGGTGATAGCGCTGTCGCTGCTGCTGTGCGCGCGGATGGGGCATACGCTGATGTGGATTATCCTCAAGGGCATCACCTGCGCGGCGGTGACAGCGCTCCTGTACACGCTGGCGCTGGGGCGGACGGCAGAATACCGCTGGATGATTGAAAAAGGGCGGAGTTTCTTGCGCAAATGGAGGAAGAAGGCATGATCGATCAGGAAATGCAGCACTGCCGCAAAATTGTGCGTTTTGACCCTACCATTTCAACAGCGAATCAGGGAGATTTCATCATCCGCAACGCCTGTGAGCATGTGCTGCACGACTGCTTTCCTGTGCAGCTGTCCGTCGCCGTGCCGGTTCGGGACAGGCTCTCGAAGGTATCGATGAAGCACGTCGGCAGTGCGGATTTCGCATTTGTCTGCGGGACGAATCTGCTTTCCTCGGACATGCGCCGCCAAAGGATGTGGAATATCCGCCTGCGGGACGCGGTGATGATGCGCTGCGGCGATTTGCACAAGCGGGAGCTGCTGAATTTCCGCCTGATTCGTGAGAAATTTCAGCGCACGCATGTCATTTTGCTGGGCGCGGGGTGGTATCAATATCAGGACGAGCCGACAGGATACACGAAGCGGATTCTAAAAACGCTGCTGGATGGGCAGTACCTGCACGCGGTGCGCGACGAATACACGCGCCAGCGCCTGCTGAAGCTGGGCATCACGAACGTGCTGAATACGGCGTGCCCGACAATGTGGGGGCTGACAGACGACAAATGCGCGCAGATTCCGACGCACAAGGCGGAGCGCGTCGTGACAACGCTGACGGACTACCGTAGCAGCCCGGAGCAGGATGCGCAGATGCTGACCATGCTGCAAAAGCACTATCGCGAGGTGTATGTGTGGCTGCAAGCAGTTGAGGACTACGCCTGCCTGCGCCAAATGGATGCGCGTGTGACGCAGAATTTGCACCTGATTCAGCCGAATCTGCGAGATTACACAGCGCTTTTGGCATCAGGCGGGATTGACTACGTTGGCACGCGGCTGCACGGCGGCATCCACGCAATGAACATGGGCTGCCGAAGCCTGATTCTGGCGGTAGACAACCGCGCAAGTGAAATCGCGAAGAACACGAATCTGCCCGTCCTGCCCCGCGGCGGGAATTTGGACGTGCTGGAGGAGCGAATCTGCTCCGCATGGGAGACGCAAATTGATTTGCCGACCACGGCAATTCGGCAATGGAAAAATCAGTTCCGCGAGACAGATGCAGAGAAAGTGCCTTGATTTTCGTATAAAATGCGGCTTTCTGCGCGGTAAGTATTGACAGCCGACTTGTAATTTGTTACAATATAGCTGGAATTGGGAAAGAGATTGCTATATCCACCGGGAGCACTGCAGCTCGCCGCGAAAAGAAAGATGGAAAGCAGCAATCGCTTGCCATTGGCACAACCATACGTCGTGCCGGAAGATTGCACAGAACAAGGAGTGAGGACGATGAAGGACAAAAAGTGGATGCGAAAGGCATTGTCTTTCCTGCTGGCTGTATTCATGGTAACGGGCAGTATGGGAACAGTGCTGACGGCGGCTGCAGAAGAGCCGGAAACTCCGCCGACGGAAACGGTTGAGGTCGTGCCGACGGAAGCACCGGAAGCGACGGATGTTCCCGAAGCAACGGAAATCCCCGAAGCAACGGAAGCGCCCGAAGCGACGGATGTTCCCGAAGCAACGGAAATCCCCGAAGCGACGGATGTTCCTGAAGCAACGGAAGCACCCGAAATCGTGGACGAAGCAGCCGTAGATTACAGCCGCTCCGTGCTGGATAACGAGTTCTTTGACTCCGGCTTTGCCGCGACGTTCAGCAGCGCACAGCTGTACCTGAATCCGACGGGCGATGAGCTGGTTGGCCGGGTAACTGGCGTAGTGTATGTGACGCATCGTCCGCAGAAGGGTCAGCTGAATGAACGGATTTCCGTCTGCGTGTATGACCAGACGGCTGGCGTTGCATATGGCTATCTGGCGGCGGATGCAGTGCATCCTGTGCCGGAAGAGGGCATTGAGAATCAGCGTCACACCGGTGTTTTCGCGAGCGGCGTGGAAATGCCCTGTGCCCTGCTGGTGCTTGCGGCTGCGACGGAAGAACCCGTGCCGACCCCTGCACCCACGCCCGTGCCGCCGGAAGAGCCCGTTGTCGTGCCGACCGAAGAACCTGTTGTCGTGCCGACGGAAGAGCCTGTAGTTGAGCCGACTGAGGAACCCGTTGTCGTCCCAACCGAGGAACCCGCTGTCGTGCCGACCGAAGAACCCGTTGTCGTGCCGACCGAGGAACCCGTTGTTGAGCCGACCGAAGAGCCCGCTGTCGTGCCGACGGAGGAACCCGTTGTTGAGCCGACCGAAGAGCCCGCTGTCGTGCCGACTGAAGAGCCCGCTGTCGTGCCGACTGAAGAGCCTGTTGTCGTGCCGACCGAGGAACCCGCGTCGACCCCCGTACCTACGGACGTCCCGGATGACCTCGAAAACACCGACCGCGCGGATGTGATTATTCCGGGCAAACCGACGTTCGAAATGGACAAGGCGACGGCGGAGCTGGGCGAGAATATCACCTTCACCATCCACACAAAGAACGCCACCAAGATTTTGATGTACATTGACGGCAGCGTCAACCGCTACATCTACGACGTACCCACCGACACGTCGACGCTTACCATGTCCTTCTCCTCGATGGGGAGCAACGGGGGCAAGCGCACCATCGCGTTCCAAGCCTACAACGGCAATACACCCGGCGAAAAGTCCGCTGAACAAACGATTACGCTGACAAAGCCGTCTGTCAAGCCGCAGGTAACGGTAAAGAATATCGACAAGACGACCGTGGGTCTGGGCGAGAACATCACCTTCACCCTGAGCGTCAAGAACGCCACGAAGGTGCTGATGTATATCGACGGCAGTGTCAACCGCCGCTTCGAGGACATCACCCCCGACATGACGGAATACACCTTCACCATGTCGTTCTCGTCGCTGGGAAGCAATGGGGGCAAGCGCGCCATTGCGTTCCAAGCCTATAACGGCACGACGGCGGGTGAAAAGACCTCCGAACGTGTTGTGACTGTCGCAAACGAAAGCCCGAACAAGCCGACCGTGACCAGCTGGAGTTTGAACAAATCCACGGTTGATTTGAACGAAACCATCACCTTCACCATCAACACCAAGAACGCAACGAAGATGCGTGTCTACATTGATGGCAAGCTGAACCGCTACATCTACGACGTGAAGGACGGCGCAACGACGTTCCAGATGTCCTTCTCGACGCTCGGTTCAAACGGCGGCGTGCGCACGGTGGCGTTCCAGCCCTACAATGGCAACACGCCCGGCGCTATGTCCGACACCAAGACGATTACCATCAGCGTGGCGAACAAGCCGCGGGTTGAGCTGCTGAAAATCAGCAATCCGAACGCGACGCTGGGCGAAAATATCACCTTCACCCTGCGCATCAAGAACGCCACGAAGGTGCTGATGTACATCGACGGCAGTGTCAACCGCCGCTTCGAGAACATCACCCCTGATATGACGGAATACACCTTCACCATGGCGTTCTCTTCGCTGGGGAACAACGGGGGCAAGCGTACCATTGCGTTCCAAGCCTACAACGGCGCAGTCGGCGGCGACAAGACCACCGCAACCACCATTTCCCTGACGAGCGGTTCGTCTGCTGCCCCCGTGATTGCGAATGTCAAGATTGACAAGACGACCGCGGTGCTGGGCGAGCAGATTAAATTCACTGTTTATCTGGACAACGCGACGAAGCTGCTGATGTATGTCGACGGGCAGGTGAACCGCCGCTTTGAGGACGTAACGACCAGCATGTCGAAGTACGAGTTCACGATGTCGTTCTCGTCGCTGGGGAATAATGGCGGCGTCCGTACGATTCAGTTCCAGCCTTACAACGGCACGACCGCGGGCGAAAAGTTTAAGGCGTACACGATTACACTGACGACGACCGTGGTCAACAAGCCGGAAGTCGTCAACTTCACCATGAATCCCAGCCGCGTGAAGCTGAATGTGCCGGTGACGTTCACGGTCAACACCAAGAACGCGACGAAGGTCGTCCTGTATGTGGACGGCAAGGCAAATACCAGCTACCCGACGACTGGCGATGTGACGGTTATCGAGCGCGCCTTCGCTTCGCTGGGCAGCGGCAACGGTGTGTCCGCACGATTCAGTTCAAGCCCTACTACGGAACGACCGCTGGCGAACTTTCCCCGGCGCAGTCCCTGACGCTGTATGTGACCGACGATCCGCTGACCGTGACCGTTCCTGCCGCGAAGCAGGGCGACGACCTAACGGTGACGTGGACGGCTGCTGGCGGCGCAACGAAGTATCAGCTGCTGCTGACCACGCCCGATGGCACGGCTGCGCTGCTGGGCGAAACGGCGGCGCTGAACTACACGGTGCCGGGTCTGAAGCTGCTGCAGCCGGGCGACTACACCATCACGATTAAGGCGCTGTCCGGCAATACGGAGTTGGAATCTGTCAACAAGGCATTCACCGTGACAGGCGACTTCGTGTTCGCGGTTCGTGACGACTCGACGGGCATTGTGGTCGTCAAGTACAACGGCACGGCATCGACGCTGACTGTTCCGAACACGGTGGCGGGTCTGCCGGTGGTGGAAATCGGCGCGCAGGCGTTCGAGGGCAACACGAAGCTCAAGAGCGTAACCCTGCCCGCGACGATTGAAATCATTGGCCGCCGCGCGTTCGCGGAATGCAAGAACCTGCTGGAAGTCAAGTAAAAATTCATAGGAATTACGAAAGCCGGGGATTGCTGGCAAGGCAGTCCCCGGCTGTTTTGCTGCGAAAAAAACATACTTACGATTGACGTTTCCCTGCCTATCTGCTATCATAAGATAAGCGCCCGCTATATGCCGCACACAAAAGGAGGTATGCCCTATGGAGCAGCTTGAAGTTCTGACCGAAGTGCAGGATTTGCGGAAGGTTTGGCCGCATGAAGCACTGGATTTTACGCCGTGGCTGGCGAAGGATGAGAACATCGCGATTTTGGCAAACGAAATCGGCATGGAAATCGCAGTCGATGGGACAGAATCCGCCGTGGGCGATTTCAGCGTGGATATTATCGCGACCGATATTGCAACAGGGCAGAAGGTTATCATCGAAAACCAGCTGGAAGATACCAACCACGACCATCTGGGCAAACTTATCACCTACGCTGCTGGGAAAGAAGCTCGGACGATTATCTGGGTGGTAAAGCACGCACGCGAGGAACACCGCGCGGCGATTGAGTGGCTGAATAACCACACGGATGATGACATTGGCTTTTTCCTGTGCGAAATCCACCTGTATAAAGTCGGCAGCTCCAATCCTGCGGTGAAGTTCAGCGTGATTGAGAAGCCGAATGACTGGATTAAGAGCGTCAAGAAAAATCAGCAGCAGACAGAAAGCCAGCAGTTCCGCTTGGATTACTGGACAGCCTTCAATGAATATGCGTATGCAAACGCGCAGTTCGCAAGGCAATTTGGCAAGCGAAAAGCATCAAACAAAATGTGGATGAACCTGAGCATTGGCTCATCTGTTTATGATATTTGCTTACGCGCGGTTAAAACAGAAAATCTGCTTGTTGTTGAACTGTATATTCGCGGCGACAAGGATCTTTATCATCAGTTATTTGAAAAACAGAATGCCATTGAGCAGGAATTGGGCGTTACGCTTGACTGGCGGGAACTTCCAGAAAAGAAAGCAAGCCGCATTATGCTGACACGACAGGTCGATTTTGACAATCGCAGCGCGTGGAATGCACAGTTTGACTGGATGATGGAGATGTCACTGAAATTCAAGAAGGTTTTCAAGAAATACCTATAACTTAACTACCCCACGAAAAAATCCCCCGGAAGCCCATACTTCCGGGGGACAAACTATCTTATTCTGCCTTTGCGCTCTCTCTTGTATAATTCAGCAGTCCGCCATAGAGGATGCAGCCCTGCTGGCGCGCGGTCAGCGGCATCAGCACAATGTAATCCTCGTCCTTTGTGTCGTTGTGCAGCACGAACGTGTCGCTGCCGCTTTCCACCGTCTCGCGGACGTTCGGCAGGCTCAGCGTGTCGCCCTGCGCGATGCGGTCGTAATCCGCCTCATTCTGGAACGTCAGCGGCAGAATGCCATTGTTGATGAGGTTCGCCTGATGGATGCGGGCGAACGACTTCGCGACGACAGCGCGGATGCCCAGATACAGCGGGACAAGCGCGGCGTGTTCGCGGCTCGACCCTTGCCCGTAGTTCATGCCCGCGACGAGGATGCCGCCGCCTTCCTTCTTCGCGCGCGCCGGGAACGTCGCGTCCACGGGGGTCAGGCAGAAGTCCGACAGGTACGGCACGTTCGAGCGGAATGGCAGGAGCTTCGCGTCCGACGGCGCAATGTGGTCGGTGGTGATGTTGTCCTCCATCTTCAGCAGCACCTTGCCGGAAATGGCATCCGCCAGCGGCTTGCCCAACGGGAAGGGCTGAATGTTCGGGCCGCGGACGACCTCCACCGTGTCCTCTTCGCCCGGCGCGACCGGGGGAATGACCAGATTGTCGTTGACGGTGTACGTCTCCGGCATCGGGATGTCGAGGTCAATGTCAAGGCAGCGCGGATCCGTCAGCACGCCAGTCAGCGCCGTGACAGCCGCCGTCTCGCAGGAGACCAGGTAAATACCGGCGGACTTTGTGCCGCTGCGGCCGTAGAAATTGCGGTTGTTCGTGCGAACGGAGACGGCGTTCGTGCGCGGCGACTGCCCCATGCCGATGCACGGCCCGCAGGCGGATTCCAGAATGCGCGCGCCCGCCGCAATCATGTCCGCCAAAGCGCCGTTGCGTGCCAGCATCGTCAGCACCTGCTTCGATCCGGGGCCGATGACAAGGCTCACGTCCGGGTGCACAGTCTTGCCCTTCAAAATCCGGGCGACGCGCATCATGTCGGTATAGGAAGAGTTCGTGCAGGAGCCGATAAACACCTGATCGACCTTAATCGGGCCGCACTGTTTGACGGTTTCCACGATGTCAGGCATATGGGGCTTCGCGACGAGCGGCTCAAGCGCGGTCAAATCAATGTCAAGGATTTCGTCATACGCCGCATCCGGGTCTGCGGACAGCGGCACGAAGTCCTGCTCACGCTGCTGCGCTTTGAGGAACGCATGGGTAACTTCATCCGACGGGAAGATGGAGGTCGTCGCGCCGAGTTCCGCGCCCATGTTCGTAATCGTCGCGCGCTCCGGGACACTCAACGTTTTCACGCCGTCGCCGATGTACTCCATCACCTTGCCGACGCCGCCCTTGACGGTCAGCCGGCGCAGGACTTCCAGAATAATGTCCTTCGCCGCAACGCCGTAGGACAGCTTGCCATGCAGGCGCACGCCGACGACACGCGGGCACGCCAGATAATACGCGCCGCCGCCCATCGCGACCGCAACGTCCAGTCCGCCCGCGCCGATGGCAAGCATCCCGATGCCGCCGCCCGTGGGCGTATGGCTGTCCGAGCCGAGCAGCGTGTAGCCCGGCACGCCGAAGCGCTCCAGCTGTACCTGATGGCAGATACCGTTGCCGGGCTTAGAGCAGTAAATGCCATGCTTTTTCGTCACCGTTTGGATGTAATAGTGGTCATCCGCATTTTCAAAGCCAGTTTGCAGCGTGTTATGGTCAATGTACGCCACGGACTTCTTTGTCTTGACGCGCTTGACGCCCATCGCCTCGAATTGCAGGTACGCCATTGTACCGGTGGAATCCTGCGTCAGCGTCTGGTCAATGCGGATGGAGATTTCCGAGCCGGGAATCAGTTCACCGCTGAGCAGGTGCGCGGACAGGATTTTCTGAGTCAGATTCATCGCCATGAGGAAAGGACTCCTTTCATAATATGCACAATGCCCAAACGGGCGAAAACAGCCGAATGAACAGCTTCATGATACAGGATTCGGCGTGGTGCGTCAATGCTTTCGGGCGGAAAGAACACAAAAAGCGCAGGCTATGAAAAACTCGCCGGATGTTTTAGACATACAGCCTCTTGACAACAAAGCTCCTATATGGTATTATTTGAAGTAAACTACTATATAGGAGCATTTGCATGAAAATGAACGGCGGATTTCTTGTTACCAAAATAAAACAGCTTGGAGACCGAATCTTTGAAAAGATTCTCAGCGAAAAGAATATTGATGCGTTCAATGGAGCCCAGGGGCGCATTCTTTATGTGCTGTGGCAGGAGGATGGAATCTCGATCAGGTCGCTCTCGGTCAAATGCGGATTAGCGATAACATCTCTTACGACGATGCTGGAAAGAATGGAACATCAAGGGCTGATAAGCCGTGTTCAGTCTGAAACGGACAAAAGGAAAACACTCCTGTTTCTGACTGAGAAAGCACATGCCTTAAAGGGCGAGTACGATTCTGTATCTGATGAGATGGGCAGCATTTACTACAAGGGTTTTTCAGAGGAAGAAATTACCCGGTTTGAGGAATGCCTCGACCGCATCAGAAAGA
>OJKC01000542.1_pt1 | contig 30810 bp, 25 predicted proteins | sample 1596401 | NCBI WGS metagenome assembly OJKC01 (sample SAMEA4350162, study PRJEB24818) | metagenome | biome: human; feature: gut; material: faeces | place: Denmark | collected 2013-09 | reverse complement strand
ACACAAGGCCCAGCATGTTCATCAGCACGGTGGAAGCCGCGTCCAGACACTGCTGCGGCGTGCCGCCCAGCAGTTCCACGGCGGCCGACGCCGCCATGGCCGACGCGATGCCCACCTCGGCCTGACAACCGCCCACGGCACCGGCCACGGTGGCGTTGCGCATAGCAAGGTAGCCCACCGCACCGGCGTTGAACAGGGCATCCACGATGCGCTGGTCGGAGATGCGGTAGCACTCCTGCAGGGCCAGCATCATGCCCGGCACCACGCCTGCAGAGCCGGCGGTGGGCGCGGCCACGATCAGGCCCATGGAGGCGTTCACTTCCAGCACGGCCATGGCGTAGGTCATGGCCTTCTGCAGCACGTCGCCGCAGATGCCCTTGCCCTCGGCCGCGTGGGCCTGCAGGGTCTTCGCCTCGCCGCCGATGAGCCCGCCCATGGATTTGATGGGCGTTTCCAGCGGCTGGGTGGCAGAAGCGCGCATGATGTCCCACGCTTTTGCCATGCGGCGGTCCACGGCGTCCTGCTCCACTTCGCCCAGCAGGCATTCGCGCCGGCGCATCACCTCGGAGATGGGCAGTGCGTTCTCGGCGCACAGCGCCAGCAGTTCCTTTGCGGATTTGAAATCCATGTTCATTTCGCTCCCCCTCCTTACGGCTGCACGACCATCACATCGTGGATGTTCGGGTTCTCCTGCAGCAGCTGCGCCACGTCCTCGGGCAGGCGCTCGTCCGACTCCACGATGGTGTAGGCGGTGTGGCCCTTTTCCTCGCGGAACAGGCGCATGAACGCGATGTTCACGCCGCGGTCGCTGAGAATTTTGGTGATGTGGGCCACCACGCCGGGCTTGTCCTGCTGCACCACGATGAGGGCGTTGTACTCGCCAGTAAAGTCCACCGCCACGCCGTTGATGCGCACGATGCGCACCTTGCCGCCGCCCAGCGACTCGCCGCGCACGGTCATCACCTGCCCGGCGGCGTTCTCCATGCGGATGTCCACCGTGTTGGGGTGAAGGTCGGTCTCGGTCTCGTTGGGGGTAAAGCTGTAGACAAGGCCCCGCTGTTCGGCGATGGCGAAGGAATCCCGGATGCGGGTGTCATCGGCCGAAAAGCCCATGATACCGCCCAGCAGGGCGCGGTCGGTGCCGTGGCCGTGGTAAGTTTTGGCGAAGGAGCCGTACAGGGTAAAGTCTGCCCGGCGCAGCGGCGGGGCGATCATCTTCTGGGCCAGAAAGGCGATGATCTCCGCGCCTGCGGTGTGGGAACTGGACGGGCCGATCATGTTCGGGCCCAGAACATCGAAAACGCTGATGAATGCCATGGGGCTTGTCCTCTCCTTGTCTGTCCGAGGGGCCGCACACGCCCGCTCTTTGGAAAATCGTTTGTTCGGCAAATGCTCTCCTTTTGCTCCTCAGTGTATCACGGATGCGCACACTTCGCAAGGCGGGGCAGGCAAAAGCAGGGCCGCCCGCGTCTGCGGACGGCCCTGCGGCTGACATTTTTGGTTTTTGCGTTTACTGGTTCGCGGCCTTCTCCTGCTCTGCCTCCTCGGCGGCGGCTTCGGCTTCTTCCTGCTTCTGGTACTCCGGGAAGGCCGACCACATGGGCTCGATGTCTTTGCCCTTCACGCGGCGGTCGAAGTAGTTGCGGGTGATGGCCACCACGGTGCCGGACAGTGCCAGCACACCGATGAGGTTCGGGATCATCATCAGGCCGTTGAAGGTGTCGGACAGGTCCCACGCAAGGCCCAGCTTCATGGTGGCACCCACCACGGTCATGCCCACGAAGACCACTTTATAGATGCGGCTGCCGGTAGTGCCGAACAGATATTCCACAGCTTTGGTGCCGTAGTGGCTCCAGCCGAGGGTGGTGGAGTAGGCGAACAGCAGGATGGAAATGGCGATGAACTTGGGGCCAAAGCTGCCGAAGGCAGCGGTGAATGCCTGGCCCACCAGCGCGTTGTCCTGCACACCGGCCAGCACGGCTCCGCTTTCCAAATCGACCACACCGGTGGTCAGAATGACCAGTGCCGTGAGGGTGCAGACCACGATGGTATCCGCGAACACCTCAAACACGCCCCACATGCCCTGATGCACCGGCTCCTTGACGTTGGAGGCGGAGTTGACCATGACCGCAGAGCCCAGGCCCGCTTCGTTGGAGAAGGCGCCGCGCTTGAAGCCCCAGGTGATGGTCTGGCTGATGCCGTAGCCCAGCGCACCGCCGCCGGCGGCGTTCAGGTTGAAGGCACCCTTGAAGATGGCGGCAAAGGCCGCCGGGATATTGCCCGCGTGCACCACCACGATGACGAGGGCACCTGCGATGTAGAACAGCGCCATGAGGGGCACCAGCTTTTCGGTGACGGCGGCCACACGCTTCAGCCCGCCGATGACGATGAGGGCCGTGACCACCATCAGGCACAGGCCGGTGACGAGGGTGGGCACACCGAAGGCCGCGTTCATGTTGCCGGCAATGGAGTTGATCTGGCTCATGTTACCGATGCCGAAGGACGCCAGGATGCAAAAGCAGGCAAACAGCACAGCCAGCACCTTGCCCAGCTGCTTGCAGCCCTTCTTCGCGCCCAGGCCGTCGGTGAGGTAATACATGGCACCGCCCGACCACTCGCCTTTTTCGTTCTTGCGGCGGTAGTAGACGCCCAGTACGTTCTCGGAAAAGCTGGTCATCATGCCAAGCAATGCCATGACCCACATCCAGAAGATAGCACCCGGGCCGCCGGAGACGATGGCCGTGGCCACACCCACGATGTTGCCGGTGCCGATGGTGCCCGCCAGCGCGGTGCACATGCTCTGGAACTGGCTGATGGCCATATCCTCTTTGCTGGTGTGGGTGGTGACATCCTTGTTGGTGAAAATGGCACCGATGGTGTGCCTGAGCCAGTAGCCCATTTTGCGGAACTGGAAAAAGCCCGTGCGGGCGCTCATCCAGAACCCGGTGCAGAACAGCAGTGCCAGCCCGAAGGGCCCCCACACCACGCCGTTGACGGCGTTGTTCACCTGCGTGACGATCTCGACCATAACTCTCTTTCCCCCTATACACAAAAACAAAACGGGCAAAGCCCGCCAAAGGCTCTGCCCGCAAAATCCGGAGCGCTCTCATTTCTTTCCGCCGCCGGGTGCGCCGTGTTCCCGGCCGCACGCCCTTGTGCGCAAAAGACGATGCTCTGTCCTTTTGCCTGAGAGATACAGCCGCTTTCCCGGCGGCCTTACACCTTCGGCACCCGCTGCGCGGGTTTCTCCAGAGTGCGCGGCCTTTCCCTTTGCCGCGCACGTCTTTTCAGTTCTCCTGCTGCGCACAGATGTGCGCGATAGAAAGATGATACCATATTTTGTCCGCCTGCGCAAGACATTCACTCCAATTTATGCGGCGGTTTCATCTGTTATGCCACAGGGTGAATTTTATTTTTGTATGACTTTTCACAGCGGCGTAGTAAGGCCAGCGTGCCGGTAGCTTTCTCCTCGGACACGAGTACGGGTTGTGGCACCCAGCATCTGCTTCACATTCGCTCGCAGCTTGCTGGCCACGGCCCCAACAACAGCTCCCTGTTTCCGCCACTGGCGGCGGTCTCTGTTGTTGCAGGCCATTCCATCGCCCGCCCTATTGCCCTTCGGGCAACAGGGTCCCACCCCAGCGGACGGTCCTCGGAGAAACTCCCTGCCCACTGGCCGGAAAATTGCATATTCCCTTCCATTCCAGTCAATACTCCCCACCGGAAAGGCAGGGATGTTTCATGCACAAACGGCACAAGCGCCGGGGCTGGGACCCGTTCTGGGCGTCGCTGCTGGCGGCCCTTTTGGTGCTGGTGCCGCTGGTGGGCGGCACGGTGCTGCTGAGCCGCCAGCAGCTGCGCACCCAGCTGCGGCAGACCGCCCGCAGTGAGAGCGGCATCCCCATCCGGCTGCCGAAGGCCGACGACCAGCTCACCGTGCTGCTGTGCGTGCCCGGCGAACAGCCCAGCTTTCTGCTGGCCTACCTGAACGCCAGCCAGAACTGCGTGCACCTGCTCAGCGTGCCCTCTGTGCTGACTGTGCCCTTTGCCGAGGGCGAAGCCACCCTCGCCCAGTGCTACACCGCCGCAGGCCCGGCCCGCTGCCGCGAAGCCCTGACTGAAACGCTGGCCCTGCCGCAGGATACCCATTACCTGGCCCTTTCGCCTGCTGTGCTGGAACGCATCGCGGGCCGCTACGGGCCGGTGCGGGTGAGCCTTTCCGGCGCGCTGACCGACGACGAGCTGGCCCGCTATGGCCGCAGCCGGGCGGTGCAGGGCATCTCGGCCGGGGACGCCCACGAACTGCTCTGCCAGCTGCAGGCCGATGCGGCCCTTTCACCCCAGCGCACCGCCGCCGCCCGGGCCGCCGTGTGGGACGCCTTTTTCCGGCAGAACCTCGACCTGCTGCCCACCACCCTGCCGGATGCCCTGCGCGGGGTCAGTTCTTCCCTGCTCACCGACCTGACCGCGCTGGACTACGACACGCTGGAGCGCACATTGGAATTCCTCGCGAACAACGCCGCCAGCATCGAAGCACAAGCCCTGCCCGGCGATTGGGACACGGCCACCGGCACTTACACCGTCACCGATGCTTCCCGCGCGGCGGTGCAGACCTTCTTCAACGTCTCGCCCACCGAGGCGCAGGCGTCGTCTTTCAGCGAACCGTAACCCAGCACCAGCGTGCCCGCTGCCGAAGGTGCGTCGCCGGTCAGGTCGTAGTCACTCAGCAGGCCCAGCTCCATGCCCGCAGCCGCAGCGGCGCGGCGCAGGGCGGCATCCGGCGGCGGGTCCCTGAGCGCTGCCAGCAGGTGCAGCCCGGTGTGCAGCCCTGCGAGGGTCAGCTCACCCGGTGCGAAAGCGGCGGTCAGGGCTGCGGTCAGGGCGTCGCGCCGGGCCTTGTAGGCCACCCGTTCCCGGGCCAGATGCCGGGTGAAGTAGCCCTCGGTGATGAACCGGGCCAGCGTCTGCTGCTCAAAGCGGCTCACCGTGCCGGAATAGAGCCGGTATTTCTCCCGCCAGGCGGGCAGCAGGTGCTCCGGCAGCACCATGTAGGCGATGCGGATGCTGGGCGCGAGGCTGCGGGAGCAGGTGGAAAGGTACACCACCGGGCCGTCGGCCCCGGCCATGCCCTGCAGGCTTGGCAACGGGCGGGTGTCGAAACGGAACTCGGAGTCGTAGTCGTCCTCTATAATGTACCGCTGCCTCGGTTTGCGGGCCGCCCAGTGCAGCAGTTCGGCCCGGCGGCCTGCCGGCATGGTGACGCCGGTGGGGAACTGATGGCTGGGCGTGACGTAGCACACCGCCGCATCCGAGCGGTTCAGTGCCGCCACCGAAAGGCCGTCGCCGTCCACCGGCACGCAGCAGCAGGGCACGCCGTTGTTTTCCAGCACCTGCTTTGCGCGGGGGTAGCCCGGGGTCTCCACTGCCGCCGGGCCGGGCAGCAGCGGGGCCAGCAGGCCCAGCAGGTATTCCAGACCCGCACCCACCACGATCTGGTGCGGCCCGCACTGCACGCCCCGATACTCCGAAAGATAATCGGCCAGTGCCTGCCGCAAAGCCGGGTCGCCCTGGGCATCGCCGTGGGTGAGCAGCTCGGGCGAGGAATACAGCAGCTCCTTCTGCAGCCGCGCCCAGGTGCGGAACGGGAACAGCCCCGGGTCCACGCCCCGGGTGGAAAGATCGTATCGCACCGGCGGCGCGGGCGGCTGGGGCTGCGGCTGTCTGGGCGGCGGCGCGGCTTCCGGTGCGGCCGCCTGCGGCAGGGCCAGATATTCCTGTACATAAAAGCCGCTGCGCTCCCGCGATTCCAGATACCCTTCCGCCGCCAGCATCTGGTAGGCGGCATCCACCGTGTTCACCGAGACGGACAGCTCCGCCGCCAGCCGCCGCTTGCCGGGCATCCGGGTGCCCGCCGCCAGCGTGCCGCTGCGCATCTCCCCGGCCAGGCTGCGATAGAGCTGCTCGTACAATGGCACGCCGGAGTCTGCATCCAGTGCCGTGGTCAGATGGACCATAAAACCTTCCTCCTGTCTGGGCATTCTGCCAAACTGACCCCATAAAAAAACTTTGTTCTGGGTATTTTCATGGTGCCAGTTCTGCGTATAATAGGAGCATACCCGCCGGACACCCAAATGTCAAGTAGGATTGTAGGTTTATCTGCAGGTCCGCGGGAAAATGAGAGTCTTTGGAGCTTTCATTGGAAATTGGAGGGAACGTACATCATGTCTACTACCGCAATGTGGCTGCTGCTGGCAGTCGTTGTCATCGTCATTCTGTTTGCCAGTGTGCTGTATAAGCGCACCTTTACTACCAAGGAGCTGGCCCTCACCGGCGTCATGGCCGCGCTGAGCCTTGTGGCTTACCTGTTCTTCCGCATCCCGTTCTACGGCGGCTCCTCGTTCCATCTGGGCAACACCTTCACGGCCCTGACCGCCCTGCTGCTGGACGGCGTTTCCGGCGGTCTGGCCGGTGCCATCGGTCTGGCCCTGGCCGACATCCTGGCCGGTGACCCGGGCTATGCCATCACCACCTTTGTGCTCAAGTTCATCATCGGCATCACCTGTGGTGCCGTGGCCCACAAGGCCTTCAAGCTGCGCGATCTCGATAAGCACAGCGCAGGCTACCTCGTCAAGGTCATCGCGGCCGCCGGTTCCGGCCTGCTGCTGAACGTGGTCACCGACCCGTTCCTGGGCTACTTCCGCAATGTGTACATCTTCGGTCAGGAATACACCGTGGCGCAGGCGCTCTCCAAGATCGCCGGCGGCGTCACCTTCGTGAACAGCGTGGCCTCCACCGTGTGCGCTGTCATCCTGTACCTCGCCCTGCGTCCGGCTCTGGAGCGCGCCGGTCTGCTGCCCAAGGGCGAAAAACACTAAGCTATCTCTCTATCCTGATACAGCACCGCTGCCCTCGCTTTGCCGGACATCTCCTATCCTCCGGCGGCGGGGGCAGTGGTGTTTTCGGCGTTCTTGTGCAGCTGCCGCATTTGTGCTATGCTTAAAAGTACAGTCGATTTTTGAGAGGGGGATCCATCATGGCTGCTGTCAAAGCACCATCCAACCAGAACACCAACCTGATGACCGAGGGCAGCATCGTGAAGAACCTGCTGCTGTTTGCCCTGCCGCTGATCCTGGGCAACCTGCTGCAGCAGATGTACAACACCGCCGACAGCATCATTGTGGGCAATTTTGTGGGCAGCAATGCGCTGGCCGCCGTGGGCTCCAGTGGCTCACCCATCTACCTGCTGATCGGCTTCAGCCAGGGTGTGGCCGTGGGTGCGGGCGTCGTCATCTCCCAGTATCTGGGTGCCGGGGACCACAAAGAGACCCGAGAGGCCGTGCACACCTCGCTGGCCATTGCGGTCCTCATGGGCCTTGTGCTGACCATCGGCGGCGTAGCCTGCTGCCGGGCCCTGCTTACCGCCATGAATACCCCCGCCGAGGTGATGGGCGACGCAGTGACCTACCTGCGGCTTTACTTCGGCGGCGTGCTGTTCAGCGTGGTGTATAACATGACGGCCGGCATCCTGAACGCGGCGGGCAACTCCCGCCGGTCACTGGTGTATCTGGCCGCTGCGTCGGTGACCAACATCGTGCTGGACCTGGTGCTCATCGCCGGGCTGAAAATGGGGGTGGCCGGTGCCGCCATCGCCACCGACCTGAGCCAGCTGGTCTCCTGCGTGCTGAGCCTGCGCTTTTTGATGAAGACCGACGACGCCTGCCATGTGGAGCTTTCCGGCATCCGGCTGCACCGCAGCATGGCAGGCCGCATCATCCGGGTGGGCCTGCCCACCGGCATCCAGAACATGGTCATCTCCATTTCCAACGTGCTGGTGCAGGCCGGTGTGAACGGCTACGGTGCCGCCGCCATGGCAGGGTTCGGCGCTTACATGAAGATCGACGGCTTCAACATCCTGCCCGTGACCAGCATCAGCATGGCGGCCACCACCTTTGTGGGCCAGAACTACGGTGCCGGGCGGCTGGACCGGGTGAAAAAGGCCGTCTGGGTGACCTTGGGCATCGGCATCCTTTACACCCTGTGCACCGGCGCGGCTCTGCTGGCCGGACAGGACTTCATCCTGCACCTGTTCACCCGGGACGAAGCCGTCATTGCCTTTGGCAAGCTGGCCATGCACTGGTTCTGCCCGTTCTACTTCCTGCTCAGCATCCTGCACGGGCTGGCAGGCGCGGTGCGCGGCACCGGGGCCAGCGTGCCGCCCATGGTGGTGCTGCTGGTGTCGCTGTGCCTGTTCCGCATTGTGTGGATCCAGTGGGTGCTGCCCTCCTTTTCCACCATCAACGGCATCTTCCTGTTGTACCCGGTCAGCTGGGGGCTGGGTGCCGTACTGATGGCTCTTTACGCCTGGAAAGGCAAATGGATGGAATATCATACCTGACGTTATGACGCAAAAACTCCCCCGGCGTTGCCGGGGGAGTTTTTTATTTCTCAAAGTTTTTCAAACACCAGGAACCGGAACGAAATTTCCGTTTCCAGTTCCGGCAGTGCGGCAAGGCGCTCGGCACCGCCGCGCGGGGTCTTCCAGTAGTAGGGCGTCATGGCGAACAGCGCTTCCAGCTGCTCGTGGGGCACCGTGATGCGCCCCGCAACTTCCCGCTCGCCGATGGCCTTGAAGCCTTCGTAGGCGATCTCCTGCACCGGGTTCTTGTAGGGCTTTTCGTACAGCACCGCCTTCATCTGATAAAGGTGCTCGGCCCCGGGCACCACGTAGATCATCCGCCCGCCCGGGCGCAGCACCCGCAGAAATTCCTCCTGCGCAAAGGGCGAAAAGCAGTTCAGCAGCAGATCGGCCCAGCCGGTGCGCACGGGCTGGCCAAAGCTGGACGCCACGGCGTACTGCGCGGTGGGCAGGGCCTTCGCGGCCAGACGCACCGCCGGCTTTGCGATGTCAAAGCCCGCCAGCTGCAGCGGGCGGCCGGTCTCGGCAAATTTCTGCGCGATGCACCGGTCGTACCAGCCCTCGCCGCAACCTGCATCCAGCAGGTGCAGCGGCGCATCCGGGGCGGCAGGCACGCCATACTCGACGCACAGCTCCCCCAGCGCCTTGCCGAAGATGCCGTAGTACCCGGCGTTCAGAAAGGCGCGGCGGGCCGCCACCATCTCTTTGCTGTCGCCGGGAGCTTTGGTGCGCATGCTCTGCACCGGCAGAAGATGCCAGTAGCCCTCTTTGGCGCGGTCAAAGCAGTGGCTTTTTTCGCATTTCAGGACGCTGTCCCCGGAAAGGCGCGCGCCGCACAGCGGGCACTGCCACGGGGCGAACGGTTCACTTCTGCTCATACTTCGTCGCTGTGGTCCTCAATGGGGGCGGTGGCACCGCCGTGGGCGTTCATATACTCCTCAAAGTTCGTGAACTTCTGCTGCGGCGGGCGGCGGCTGATGAGCACAAGGCCCGGGTCCTCATCGCGGGCGGCCGCGCCGCGGCCACGGCGGGCAGGTTCTGCCTTGGGGGCGCGGGCGGGCTGGGCACTGCGGCCCGTGTTCTGGCTGCGGCCGCGCTGGTCACGGCTGCGGCCGGATTCCGCATTCTGGGCGCTCTGGCCGTTCTGGGCACCACGGGCCGGGCGGTCACTGCGGTCATTGCGGCGGCCCTTCTGCTGGCCCTGTGCATTGTTCTGGGCAGGCTGGGCGGCGCTGCGGATGGCCGGGGCAGCAGGAGCTGCCGGGGTCTTCTTGGCCGGGCGCAGCGGGGTAGCCTCCGGCGCGCTCACAAAGTGCGGGTCGAACTTGGGCTGTGCATTGCTGCCGCGGGCAGGAGCGTTCTGCTCCCGGCGCGGGCGGCTGTTATTATTGGAACGGCGGTCATTGCTGCGTCCGCCGGTAGTACGCTTGGTATCATCCATGAATGGTTCCTCTTTTTCGGTTTTTGCGGGCTTTGCCTGCACCTTGGGTGCGGGTGCAGCCTTTTTTTCAGGTTTTGCGTTTTTTGCTTCGGCCTTTGCGGGCTTCGGCTGCTTTGCGGCAGGCTTTTCTGCCGGTTCAGCGGCGGCTGCCTTGGGCTTTTTGCCGCGCACCGGCGGCTCCGGGCGCACCGGCGCGGGCACGCCGTCCCACGGGTGGCCGCTCACCACGGGAATTTTGCGGCGGTTCAGCTTTTCGATGCCTGCCAGATACTCCTGCTCCTCAGGTGCACAGAAGCTGACCGCCGTACCGTCGGCACCGGCGCGGGCCGTGCGGCCGATGCGGTGCACGTACGTCTCCGGTACCTCGGGCAGGTCGTAGTTGAACACATGGGACAGCTCGCTGATATCGATGCCGCGGGCGGCGATATCGGTGGCTACCAGCACCTTGGTCTTACCGGCCTTGAAGTTTTCCAGCGCGGTCACGCGGGCGGTCTGGCTCTTGTTGCCGTGGATGGCCGCCGCCGGGATGCCCTGCTTGGTGAGGTCTTTTGCAATTTTATCCGCGCCGTGCTTGGTGCGGCTGAACACCAGCGCGTTCACCACCGGGGGCTGCAGGTTCTTGATGAGCCAGGGCAGCAGAAATTTCTTGTTGCCCTTTTCCACATGGTAAAGGCTCTGCTGGATGCGGTCCACCGTGCTGGACACCGGGTCCACCTTGACGAAGGCGGGCTTGCGCAGGATGCCGGCGGCCAGCTGCTCGATCTCGGCGGGCATGGTGGCGCTGAACATCAGGTTCTGGCGCTCCTTGGGCAGCTTGGCGATCACCTTTTTCACATCGTGCACAAAGCCCATATCCAGCATGCGGTCGGCTTCGTCCAGCACGAAAATTTCAAGGTCCGACAGATCAATGAAGCCCTGACCGATCAGGTCGTTGAGCCGTCCCGGGCAGGCGATGAGGATGTCCACGCCCTTTTTCAGCGCTTCCACCTGGGGTGCCTGGCCCACGCCGCCAAAGATGACGGTGCTGCGCAGCTTGAGGTACTTGCCGTAGGCTTCAAAGCTCTCGCCGATCTGCAAAGCAAGCTCGCGGGTGGGCGTGAGGATCAGGGCCCGGATAGCCCCCTTGCGGCGGGGCGGGTTGGCCGTGAGGCGGTCCAGCATGGGCAGCGCAAAGGCAGCCGTCTTGCCGGTGCCGGTCTGGGCGCAGCCCATCAGATCCCGGCCGGACAGCACCGGCGGGATGGCAGCCGCCTGGATGGGCGACGGGGTCTCGTAGCCCGCCTCCTGCACAGCGCGCAGCAGCGGGGCGGACAGATTCAATTCTTTAAATGTCATGGTTCTCCTAATTTCAAGTGGCACTTCCCCATTGGCTTCCCCCGGTCGGGGGAAGCTGTCTGCACAGCAGACTGATGAGGGCGCGTCAATTGCACACATCTGCTGTCCCATCACCCTCATCCGTCATTTCGCTTTGCTCAATGCCACCTTCCCCCGGCTGGGGGAAGGCTTTTGGGGGAGCGTTCTTATTTTACAATTTTCCGGCACTCGATGTAGTACCGTTTTTCCTCCGCGTGGCCCATGCTGAAGGTCTTGCGGGGCAGCACACCGCCCATCACGACGCCCTTGAACAGGTCGCTCTTGGCAAACGGCGGCATCAGGAACGCCACCGCGCCCTTCTTGCACAGGGCACGGACGGCAGGCTCGTCGTGGACGTAGTCCACGCGGGCCTCCTTGTGGTGTTCGAGGTAGTATTCAATGAATTCGTCGATGGTGCCCACGGTCAGCGGGGCGGTGGGGTCCTCAAAGCTGAGCACATTGGCCATGTGGGGCCCGGCCAGCGTGAAGGGCTGCTTCTTGCTGCCGCCAAAGCAGCAGCCTGCCATGTTGGCGTCGCTCCAGGTGATCAGCGCCAGCAGCACGGCGGCGCAGTCCACATTGAACAGCACGCGGTGGATGGGCTCGATCTCGATGGCGGGCGAGTGCACGTTGCACACCTCTGCCAGACACCAGCGGGCCGGATGGTTTGCGGCCTGCTCCGGCGTCAGGGTCTTTTTCAGTTCCTCCCAGCAGGCCTTTGCGGTGGCCAGCGAGTGGTTGCCGTCGCCCACAGCCAGGGTCAGCGGGTCGCGGCGGGTGGCATCCGGGTATTTTTTGTCAAATTCTTCCTGGCTGCCCAGCACGTCCAGCGCATGCTCGATCTGCGCGATGAGGGCAGGGTCCTCCACGGCCCATCCTGCGATGTGGCCGCCGCCCAGCATCAGCTCACCCTCATACACCTTGGGCAGCTCCGCCTTATGCGCCGCCACCGGCTCGATGAGGGTGTAGCCCGGGTCATCGGCCAGCATCATGATGTGGGGCGTTTCCAGCGCCGCGCCGGTGCGCACCTTCATGCGGGGCGGGATGCGGCTTTCCACCGTGCTCTCGCTGGGGCGCACGGCGCAGGGTGCGCCGCGGCGGTAGCTGTAGGCTTCCAGATCCACCATGCCCACAAGGCCCTGCCGCACCCGGCCGCTCTGCTCGGTGCGCTCGACGTAGATAAAACCGTCCACGCTGCGGGTGAGCACGTTCTGCTCGTAATCCTTCATGGTGGCGTGGATCGTTTCAACACGGGCGTCCGCGTCGCCGTCCTCCAGATAGACTTCCGGCAAAATCAGGTTCAGGGTGCTGGGGCTGCCTGCTGCGGCAGCCTCGGCCTTCTGCCAGTATTCGCGGTCGCTGGTGAACTGGTCGCAGGCGATGCAGCCCCACTGTTCCAGCGGGATCTGCGCAGAAGGCAGAAGGATGTGGGCCGGTGCAAAGCAGGATTTCGAATTCATAGCAGATTCCTCCCTCTCTATAAAAGCCAGAAACGTTCCAAAAAACTTACTGGAACGTGTCGGTGCTGTGCAGTACCAGGTGCTGCACGCCCTGTTCGGCGGCAGACTGTTCCAGCGCGGTGCGGCTGTCGGCATCCAGCGCCTTGTCCGCCGTCACCAGCAGGTTGTCCATGCCCAGGGTCACAGCGGGCACATCCAGCGCCACGCTGCTGGTATTGCACTGGTCCAGCGTATAGCTGAACCACAATGTCACACTGCCTGCAAAGCGGCTCTGCAGGGCAGCGATGTCCGCCTTGAGCTGATCCGCACGGGAGACGCCGCCGGTCTCGCCGTAGTCCTGTTTGCGGCTGAGCTTCGGGAACTGGACGTTGGTCAGGATCACCTGCTCAAAGCCCATGCCCTGCACTTCCGCCACCAGATCGCCCACATACTCCACTGCCGCAGCAGAGTAGGGGTTCAGCCAGGCGTTGCCGTCCTTCTGGGCGTCCAGCCACAGGCCGTCGCCGTAATGGATGGCCATGCTGCGGTCGGTGCGGGAGGAGATGGGGTCCTTGAAGGCCGCGATCTGCGCCACCGGGATGATGCCCTCCTCCCGGAAGATGGCCGCGATGCGGGCCGGGTCGGCCGGGCTCTCCACGATGCCGTTGGCAGCAGCCGCCACCGCAGACGCATAGTAGACCGTGCCGGATGCATCCTTCAGGGTCACGACGCCGTAGTCTGCGCCCGCAGCCTTCAGCTGCTGCGCCGCGGCACGGATGGCGGCGTCATCGGTCAGGGTGGTCACATCCACCTCGGCCCAGCTGCCGCCAGTGATGGCTTTGCCGTCCAGCTCCGGCTCTGCGGGCTCCGAGGCCGCCTGCGAGGAAGCTGCCTCGGCCGCAGCAGAGGAGGCCGCTGCTTCCGAAGACGCCGCGCGGGAGGCGGATTCCGCTTCCAGATCGCGGTTCTTCACCACAGTGTACCAGGTGTGGGTGGCCCAGTCCAGCACATGGGGTGCTGCCAGCCAGGCCGCGCCCAGCACCGCCAGCACCAGCACCACGATGCCCACGCCCCGCTTGATGCGGGCGGTGCGGCTGTAGAAGCTGCGATGGTAGCGCTTGACCTTCGGCCTGCGTTTGTATCTTGCCATAGTGCATTCTCCTTTCCTGCCGATGTTACAGGATCACCGAATGTCCGGTAAAACCATAGATCGCCAGCGCCAGCACGCCGATGTAGACCAGCGTGATGGGCAGGCCCCGGAACGCTTCCGGGATGGCCTTGCTGCGCAGGCGGTGGCGGGCCTCTGTCACCAGCAGCACGGCCAGCACATAGCCAAGGCCGCTGCCAAAGCCGAAGCCCCAGCTCTGGCCCAGCGTAAAGCTCTGGGTGCGCTCCACCAGCACAGTGCCCAGCACACAGCTGTTCAGCGCGGCCAGCGGCACGATGCGCAGCAGCGCACTGCGGTGCGGCAGGCCCTTTGCCAGCCACAGCACGGCGTGCTCGGCAAAGCACACCACCGCGATGCTGGCGATATACACCAGCGGGCGCAGCTGGGCACGGTTTGCCAGCGGGGCGATCCCGCTGCCCGCATACCAGGCGATGGGGGCCACCAGCACCTGGGTGATGCACAGCTGCAGACCGAACAGCCAGCTGCTGGTGCGGTCGTCGCCCACCAGCTGCACCAGGCGCGAAACGCCCAGCGCACGGGTAAAGACGGCGTTCTGCGCAAACACCGCCAGCACGGCATAGCTGAAAAATTCAGCCGAAGTGATCACAACGTCTCTCATTCTCCGCGCTCCGCCTCCTTCTGGTGATTCACGGCCACAAGGCTGCGGGCTTCCTTTTCCAGATATTCACGGCGCTTTTTCGCCAGCGCACGCCAGACGGCGCACAGCACGCCCAGCACGATGAAGCCGCCCGCCGGCATGCTGGCCATGGGCAGCAGCGCCCGGCTGCCCACAGCAGCCCCGAACACGGTGCCCGCACTCAGCCATTCGCGCACGCAGCCCAGCAGCACCAGCAAAAGCGCATAGCCCACCGTGATGCGGAGGCCCTTGGACACCGCCTTGTGCACCGTCTCCTGCACGCGGCCGAAGCGGTAGGTCAAAAGCGGCTCCACCGTGAGCAGGGGCAGGTAGATGCCCAGGCTCAAAAGGCCCGTGCCGAACACGGCGTTCAGGATGGGGTACGCTGCCAGATACACCACCGCCGGGCTGAAGGCATAGATCAGTGCACGGGGCAGCAGCTTTTTCTGCAGTTCTTCCTGCGAGGGGTCTTCGTCCCGCAGGGGTACCAGACGGCTCAAAAGGCAGGCCACCACGCGGGAGGGCACCAGCAGCAGCGCCACGGCGGCCGCCAGCAGCACGGCGTTCTGGCCGGAGGTGGCAAGCACCACCAGCGGGGCCAGGCCCATGCCCTGCATGACCACCGGGTTATTCAGAAATACGCGGTCGTGGTGGGCAAACTTGGCCGGGTCTTTTACGATGAGTTCTGCCGTCACTTTTCTCATTGTGCGGCCTCCTTTCCCGGCCCGGGCTGCCGATGGGTCATGCGGTACAGGCCCGTCTCGGTGCGGTCGATCCAGGCCGAAATGCTGTTGACCACCAGCAGTGCAAAGCACACGCCGGTCTCATACACGCCATAGTAGCGGAAGCCCATGGACACAAGGCCCACCAGCACGCCGTACAGCACCCGGCCCATCCGGTGATGGGCACAGGTGTAAGGCTCGTTGAGCAGGAACACCGCGCTGAACAGGATGGCACCGGTGAGCAGCTCGTCCCGCATGCACTGCAGACGGGGCAGGGCGTTCGTCAGCACGGCGCTGTCGGCCAGGCCTGCCTGCCGCGGGAAGAAGAAGGCGATGAGTGCACAGGTGGCCAGAAAGCTCACGGATGCCGACATGTGGGCATCCTTCTGCGTCCACAAAAACAGCCCGCAGGCCAGAATGATCAGGGCCGCGCCGGTGCCCATGGGGGCGGCATATTCGCCCAGCCCCAGCGCCAGCGAACCGATGTTCAGCATACCGCCGCTGCGCAGGGTGTCCTCGACGGCGCTGGATACCGGCACCGACGAGGCGTCCCACAGCGGGATGGCAGTGTAGGGCTGCGGATAGCGGAACACCTGTTCCGGCCAGGACACCGCTGCCACCACATAGCCCACAGCGGCAGGGTTAAAGGGGTAGCTGCCGTAGCCGCCGAAGATCTCCTTGCCGATGAGCACACCGGCCAGCACCGCCGCCACCAGCACATAGATGTCCACCGTGGCGGGCATGAGCAGGGCGATGACAAGGCCGAAGCTCTCGTTTGAAAAATCGCTGGCCTGATACACGCGGCGGCGCAGCAGCGACACCAGACGGTCGCACAAATTTCCGGTGAGCACCGCGATGCCGCACAGCAGCAGCGGGCGCAGACCGTACAGGTAGCAGGACATGCACAGCAGCGGAATGGCCATAAAGCAGATGTGCTTGTAGTAGCGGCCGGTCTTCTGCAGCTGGGCTTCCTGCTCTTGGATCAAAGCTTCATCCATACACGGCACCTCTCAAAGGGCGGCAAGGCGCTGCACGGCTGCAGCCGGGTCTGCCGCGCCGAACACAGCGCTGCCTGCCACCAGAATGTCCGCACCGGCGGCCACGCACTGCGGCGCGGTGACGGCATCCACACCGCCGTCCACTTCCAGCAGGTAGGCAAGGCCGCGCTTTTCCCGCTCGGCCTTGAGCCAGGAGAGCTTCTCCAGCGCCGAGGGCATGAACTTCTGCCCGCCGAAGCCGGGCTCCACGCTCATCACCAGCACAAGGTCCAGCTGGTCGAGGTACGGTGCCAGCGCTTCCGGCCGGGTGCCGGGCTTGATGGTCAGGCCCACCTTGCAGCCCAGCGCCTTCACGGCGTCGATGGTCTGCTGGATGTCGTCTTCGCACTCGAGGTGGAAGTTGTACAGGGTCGCACCCGCCTTGATGAAGGCTTCGGCATACTGCAGCGGGTGGCTGATCATCAGATGCACGTCATAGAAGGCGTCGGGCAGATTCTTGTGCAGGCTCTTGAGCACCGGCACGCCAAAGCTGATGTTGGGCACGAAGTGGCCGTCCATCACGTCGTAATGCAGCATCTGCGCACCGGCGTCCAGCACCATGCGGCAGTCCGCACCCAGTTTGCCAAAATCGGCCGAAAGGATCGAAGGACTTACGATTGCCATAGTATATTTTTACGCTCCGTTATCTTTAGCAGTTTTTGTCCAATGCGTTTCACATTTCGCCGCATTTTCTGCGGCAAAATCCACGAAGGCATGGTTACTCTTTAGTTTACATGAAAACGCGCAAAAAATCAAACCCGCCGCCGTCTTTTTCACCGAAATGACGTAAATGGCAAGATTTGTCCATTTGCGGCATTTCCTTTGTCAGGCAGACCATTTTAAATGGCCTCCACTTCGTTCTGGCCATCTTCAGCGGAAATTTTATTTTTAATTTCGCGTTTGTCGCGCTCTGCGGAACTTGTCGGGGCAAAGCCCCTCCATCTGCTGACGCAGACCGCTCGCCGCTTAAAAGCCCCACTGGGGCTTTCATTGCTACGCAAACGCGGAACGCTCCAAACGCACTTTCACCCAAAAGGCCGGTATGGTAAACTGCATCTTTATCCTTGCTGCGCGGCTGCGCGGACGCTCCCGAAGGGAGCCAGCGGCAGCAGATGCCGTTTCTCTTGACGGCCCCTCCCGTGAAAAGGCAAATCGAAAAAATCCGCAGATTTTTTCGATTTGCGAATAAAAAATTTTATTTCCGCTATTTATGGCCAAAGCGAACGCGGCGGCCATTTTCAATCGTCAACGCAAAAGCAGCCAGACCGCCCCGATGCTGGGGCAGTCTGGCTGCGCTGTCATTCCACAGGTTTCATGCTGGCGGGGTCTTCCACGGTGGGTTCGCCGCCCGCTTCGTCCGGCAGGCGCTTCATGCCGCCGGGGTTCGGGGCCACGGTGGGCAGGGTGAACACGAATTTGCACCACTCGCCCTGTTCGCTCTCCACCCGGATCTGGCCGCCGGAAAGGTTCACCAGTACCTTGCAGATGTTCAGGCCAAGGCCTGCGCCCCGGGCGTGCAGGCCGCGGGAGCGGTCCTCTTTGTAGAACCGCTGGAACACATAGGGCAGTGCTTCCGGGCTGATGCCCTGGCCGGAGTTCCAGATGGAGATCTCGGCTTCCGGGCCCAGCTTTTCCACATGGAAGCGGATGGTGCCGCCCGCCGGGGTGAACTTGATGGCGTTGTCCAGCAGGTTGTAGGCCACCTGATGGATCAGGTCCGGGTCCGCGTAGACCAGCACCTTTTCGTCCATGGTCAGGCCTTCGATCTCGATCATGCCGTCGTTGATGCGCTGCTCGGCCGAGAGCGCCACGCCGGTGAGGGTCTCCCAGATGTTGAACATCCGGGCGTTGACCTGGTATTCGCCGCTTTCCAGCTTGGAAAGGTCCAGCATGTTCTGGATGAGCCGCGCCAGACGGCCGGTCTCCTCGCTGACCAGCTGCAGGTAGTGGTTCTGCATGTCCGGCGGGATGGTGCCGTCCAGGATGCCGTCCACAAAGCCCTTGATGGTGGTCATGGGGGTGCGCAGCTCGTGGGCGATGTTACCCATGAACTGGCCCCGGGAATTATCGTTATTCTGGATGTTCTCGGCCATGCGGTTGAAGGTGCGGGCAAGGTCGGCCACTTCGCCTTCGCCCTCCACGCCCTCCACGCGGACGGACAGGTCACCGCCGCCAAAGCGCTGGGCGGCATCCGTCACCTTCTGCAGCGGGTCGGTCAGGCTGCGCATCAAAAGCTTTGTCAGCAGGCTGGCGCACAGCAGCATCACGCAGGCAGAAAGCAGGAAGTTGGACCAGAACTGCTGCTTGAACTGGGTCAGCTGGTTGCCGGAGGAGCACAGGAACACATAGCCGCTGGGCTGGCCGTGTTCGTTGCACATCTCGCTGACCGTGATGTAGCTTTTCTCGGTCAGCACGCCGTCCAGCGTGCCGAACACATGGTAGTAATCCGGGCCGGAAGCGTCGATCTTCTCCATCATCTCGCCCGGCACGGCGTCGGCTTCCAGCTTGTCCGGGCTGGATGCGATCATCACCTTGCCGTCGTTGTCCGTAAAGAACAGATAGGCTTCGGCGCTCTCGCCGATGATCTCAAGCTTTGTGCTCAACGCATCCAGCTCGTCGCCTTCCGGCAGCGCGGCCTGCTGGGCCAGATACTGGGCCGTGCGCTGGGTGACGCCCACCACCTGGTCCAGCGTTTCGTAGCGGTCCTTTGCAAAGTAGTTCTTGAACAGCACCCACTCGGAAGCGCCCATCAGCACGATGCCCAGCACCATGAGGGTGGACACCAGCGAGAAGAACGCGGTGGAAACACTTTTGCGCATTACTGACGCACCTCGAACTTATAGCCCACGCCCCACACGGTCTTCAGCTCCCACTTGTCGGAAGCCCCGGCCAGCTTTTCGCGCAGGCGCTTGACGTGCACGTCGATGGTGCGGCTGTCGCCGTAATACTCAAAGCCCCACACCTCGTCCAGCAGCTGATCGCGGGTGTAAACACGGTTCGGGTGGGAGGCCAGGCAGTTGAGCAGTTCCAGCTCCTTGGGGGGAGCCTCCACCACCTTGCCCTTCACCCGCAGCTCGTAGCTGTTCATATCCAGCCGCAGGTTGTCGAATTCAATGACGCCCTCGGTGCTCTCGGCCGCAGCCGTGGTGGTCTGGCAGCGGCGCAGCACCGCTTTGATGCGGGCCACCACTTCCTTGGCGTCAAAGGGCTTGACCATGTAGTCGTCGGCACCCAGCTCCAGGCCCAGCACTTTATCAAAGGTCTCGCCCTTGGCGGTGAGCATCATCACCGGGGTGTTGCCTGCCTTGCGGATGCGGCGGCACACTTCCAGGCCGTCCATGCGGGGCATCATCACGTCCAGCAGCACCATGTCGGGTTTGACCTGATTGAACTTCTCCAGGCCTTCCTCGCCGTCGTTGGCCACCGTGACCTGATAGCCCTCCTTGGTCAGGTACAGCCGCAGCAGTTCGCAGATGTTGGTATCGTCGTCCACGACGAGGATCTTTTCGTTCGCCATAATGGTTTCCTCCCGTTTTTATGTCTGAATGCCCGCGCGCGGGCAAAACTGGCAATGGTCTCCACTTTTTATTATACGGGAGAGTTATGACAAAATAAAGAAGGATTTGTATGAATTTTTTGCCGTCGGCCTCCCATTTTCATCTTTGCATCAAAAAAGCGCCCCTGCGCAGCAGGGCAAAGCCCTCCATCACAGGATCGCTTTTTATACATTATTTTTTAGCTCATACTTGTTAGAGATGTATAATAATGCATCTGTGCTGCCTGAAGGAGCGTGTTGTTGTTGTCAACCGATATGGACGCCCACTCTTGCGAGCTTGCCTGATAGTATACGTCCGTCAGATTTTTACAGCCAGAGAAGCAATCCGTCTGGATCGTCCGCAGAGTGCTCGGAATGTAAACCGCCCTTAAGTTGACGCATACGTTTTTGTAGGTTCCCGGAATGATCAGTTTTGTAATTTTTCCACCAAGACCTCCATTCAGGCCCACGATTGTTCTTCCAGACCATTCTGTCGGTAGGGTCAGCTCGCCCGTAGGCTGACTTCCCGCAGCATCATATCCTGTCAGCACAGCTGTTCCGTCCCGATTGTCAGAGATTTTCCAGATAATCTTTGTCGAAAGGTTCCCGGACGATGCTTCCGAAGAACTTGATGCCGGGTTCGACGATGCCGACGAACTGCTTCCGGGTTCCGACGGCGTCGGCTGATGATCGGAAGGCGCCGGCGTACCGGCTCCACCGCCACAGCCAGCCAAAACACTGTTCAGCGATGCCGCAAGTGCTGCCGTGCCTGCCAGCTTTAAAAATTTGCGGCGTTCCATCTTTTTCATTGTTGCATTCCTCCCGTTGCATTTCTGAGGTCTCAATAATTCCGAATGTTTGATATCCATTCGGTTATCATATGTTCAGAATACCATCTTTTCGCGGTACTGTCAAGATATCCATTCAGATATCAGGAGGAAGACTTTATGGCATACTACCGCCGCATCCGCGACCTGCGTGAGGACCACGACCTGACCCAGCGCCAGCTTGCTGCCATCCTGCATATGCCGCAGCCGCAGTACAACCGCTATGAACAAGGCCTGCGCGATATCCCCACCGTCACCCTCGTTCAGCTGGCCGATCTTTACAAGACCTCGACCGATTATCTTCTGAACCGCACAGACGACCCCGCCCCGCCAAAATCCTTATAAAAAACAAACAGCCTTCCGCCGGCATCCATCGTCCGCGAAAGGCTGTTTTTCTGTTTGATTTCGTTCTCACTCGATCATCAGCCGGATGATCTCCTCGTTGGTTTCCTTCATGCCGTCCTTGCCCAGGCGGCCGATGCCCTTGATGGTGGTCTCGATGTCCTTCATCACGATGCCGTCGCCGCCCTTGAATTCCTGATGGCACTTATACATGTTGTAGCCCAGCAGCGCCGCGTCCACCGAGGAGGCGATCTTCGCCGCGCAGGAGGCCTTTGCGCCGTCGCAGACGATGCCGGATACGATGGCCAGTGCGTTGACCACCGTGTGGATGGCCGCTTCGTAGCCGTCGCCGCAGAGGTAGACGATGCCTGCGCCCGCACCGGCCCCGGCGCTGACGGCACCGCAGTAGGCCGACAGAGTGCCGATGCCGGTCTTTTCGTGGATGGCCACCAGATTGGAAATGATGAGGGCACGGTAGAGCTTCTCCTTGCCGCTGTGCAGCTCCTTGGCATATTCAATGAGCGGCACCGAGCAGGTGATGCCCTGATTGCCGCTGCCGGAGTTGATGATGACCGGCAGCTCACAGCCGTTCATGCGGGCGTCGGAACCGGCGGCGGCCTTTGCTTTGGCCCGGTTGGAGACGTCGTTGCCGTAAGTAGAGAGCAGCACCCGGCCGATGTTGGCACCGTAGTCGCCCAGAAGGCCTTCTTCCGCGATGGCGTTGTTGTAGCGGATCTGCCGCTCCAGCAGGTCGGCCACATCCCGCAGGTCGGCGGTCTCGGCAAACTCCCAGATATCCTTCATGTTCAGAAGACTGCGGTCCGCCCGGCTGCTCTCCTGCACCGCTTCGTCCGCCAGCGGCTTTTCGTAGAGCACCTTGCCGTCCTTTTCGATCAGGCAGATGTTGGTGTGGAAGTCCGCGATGCGCACCCGGGCGTAGTCCTGCCCGCAGCGCTCGGTGACGATGATATCGAACACATGGCCCTGTTCGATGTGCTCAATGGAGATGGGCACCGTCTGCAGGTAATCCCGGATGGCAGCCTGCTTGTCCGCACTGACCTCGGCGATGACCTCCAGCTCCTTCTCGGCGGAACCGGCGATGATGCCTGCGGCGGCCGCAGCTTCCATGCCCTTCAGGTGGCCGGTGTTGGGCACGATGACGCTTTTCACGTTCTTGATGATGCTGCCGCTCACCTGCAGCTGCACGCTCTCGGGCAGCACGCCCAGCACCTCGCGGGCCTTCGCGGCGGCATAGGCCAGCGCAATGGGCTCGGTGCAGCCCATTGCCGGGATGAGCTCCTCTTTCAAAATTCCCACATACGCCTGATAGCGCGGGTCGCTGCGTTCCATATCCTTCCCAGCCTTTCCTGTTATTTTAATATTTACCAATAGGGATAGTATACTATAGAACCTGCCCGATGTAAAATGGTTTGTTTTTGTCCGGCGGGCCGCCCGTGCGGAAAAGCCCTTGCACTCGCTGTTTTCTTCGCGTATAATGATAGATGTATTTTTATGCCCTTTCCGGGCAGAGCGTGTATCAGAAAAACGTGTAAGGAGCGTATTTTATATGAAACTCGGTATCAGAGTTTGCAATGCCTGCAATGTATCCTGATACCAGTTCATGCGTCCTCATATTCATCGTTACTACGTTATTTATCATTTTGTGCAAATTCGTATATCTTGCTGCATCTTCATGGCAAAAGGGTGAGCACATTCTCCGCTTCAAGCCCACACAACCAGAAAAAGTTATGGCCGCTCATGGATCGAAAGAAGATTTCTCTTTCCATAAGCGGCCATTCTTTTTTACCTGGTTATTCACAGCTCTTATCGGCAAAATTCAATTTCCAAACATTCAATAATTTGATTTCTTGCCGATAAAATGATATAATCATCCTACAGGAGGTGTTCAAATGAACTATCAATCTGTCGCTGATACGGCAAAATCATGGAACGTTTCAGAGCGCACTGTCCGCAACTACTGTGCTACCGGCAAGATTCCGGGTGCAGTTCTTATCGGCAAGACATGGAACGTTCCGCAGGATGCAGAGCGTCCAGAGCGTATCAACAAAAAGCAGCCAGCGCCTCGTACCTTGCTCGATATTTTGCAGGATGAAATGGCCGGACACGTCAAAGGTGGAATCTACCACAAAATCCAGATCGACCTTACCTATAACTCCAATCACATGGAGGGCAGCCGCCTGACCCATGACCAGACGCGCTATATCTATGAAACCAACACCATCGGTATGGAGAATGGCGTTGTCAATGTGGATGATGTGGTCGAAACGGCCAATCACTTCAAATGCATTGATATGGTTATCCGCGACGCCAGGAAACCTCTCAGCGAAGCTCTGATCAAAAAACTGCACTTCATCCTGAAAAGCGGCACCAGCGATTCCCGCAAAGACTGGTTCGCGGTCGGTGAATATAAAAAGCTTCCGAACGAAGTCGGCGGTAGAAGTACCACCGCACCGGAACTGGTTGCTCCACAGATGAAAGAACTTATATCTGCGTACAACCAAAATTCTGCCAAGACGCTGGAAGACCTGCTGGAATTCCACTATGCCTTTGAATCCATTCATCCGTTTCAGGATGGAAATGGCCGTGTCGGGCGGCTTCTGCTCTTCAAGGAGTGCCTGCGGAACAACATCGTGCCGTTCATTATTACGGACGATCTCAAGCTGTTCTACTATCGGGGGCTCCATGAGTGGAAGTCAGAACAAGGGTATCTGCTGGATACCTGCCTGACCGCGCAGGATCAGTTCAAGGCCGTCATGGATTACTTCAGAATCCCTTATTGAGGATCTCGCTTTGCGGTCATCCCTGCAAGTGCATATTGAGAAAACCCGCCCATTGTGCTACAATTATTTTGTTATAGCAAAATTTTTCAGCGCAGCCGAGCTGCTGCTGATCGGCCAATATTTTTAAGGAGAAATCATAAAAATGAAATTAGGTATCGAGGGCGATTCACCTGATTCTATATCTCAATATTGCCTCATAAATACCAATATTTCTTGATTTCAGCGTGTTTTCCGCACAAACAGCCACTATATAACTTCATGCAATTCCATACTACTCCACGCCGAAATGGTGTAAAAATGGTGTATGGAAAATCGGATTGCAGACGCGAAAATGACACACTACTACCGCCCCCAAAAATCGAATGGAAGCTCTGATAAAACACACAGCCATCGGCATGACCGTCCAACGGATATGCCGATGGTTGTTTCATTTTCTGCTTGACCTTTTGCATTCAAGGTTTCCAGTGATAGCATGATATTGTGACTAAATCCACTCTTCTCAACAACTCCGAATTAGCCTTAGCCTTGTGCTGGCATCGAACGTAGTGCATGGATTTTTTGTTTTGGGCGGTTTTGAGCAATACATTCGATGCCCTATATGCAGGACAGGTCTTTGCACTTCACGGAATCGGACAACAACCAACCAAACCGCAAAAGGTCACGTGGAATCGTGTATCGGTTGCACGATGCCGTGAATCGCGGAACGATGTAATCTATATACGTAAGCGGTAAATACTTTATGAATCCGGCAAGCATTGATTTTTCATGCCTGCTTTCAAGCCCTTTTGCCAAAAAGCTCTGCGGATCCGAAAGTGTTTACGGCTTCATTAAAATTCGATCTTATCTTAATTCTTTTGTCGAATTTCGAGTTCTATCAGATATAACTTATAAATTTACAATTTCGCCATTGAGATTCAGCTGTAAATGTGCTATACTATGTTCAGCCACAGAAAGGGGGCAAAGCCTTATGATCAAGCGCGAACTGTATATGAGCCGTATCCGTCCTTTTATCGGAACAGAACTAATTAAAGTCATGACCGGTATCCGCCGCTGCGGAAAGTCGGTCATGTTGGAGCTGATCAAGCAGGAACTCACGGAGTCCGGCGTCAGCCCGACGCAGTTTATCTCCATCAACTTTGAAGATATGAGCTATTCTCACCTGCAAACCGCTCAGGCGCTGCACGGCGAGATCACCAAACGCGCCAAGGAGATCGGCGGCAAGGTCTACCTCTTTTTCGATGAGATTCAGGAGGTCAAGGGCTGGGAGAAGTGCATCAACTCTCTCCGTGTCTCGCTGGATTGCGACATCTACATCACCGGCTCCAATGCAAAGCTGCTGTCCGGTGAGCTTGCGACCTATTTAGGTGGACGCTATGTGGAGTTTGTGATCTATCCGTTCTCATTTGGGGAGTTCATGGAGCTTTACCGTTCGATTGCGCCTGATGCGTCCACCCAGCAGTGTTTCCAAAAGTACCTGCTCGCCGGAGGGATGCCCTATCTTGCAAATCTCCGATATGCGGATGCGCCGTCCAAGCAATATCTTCACGATCTATTCAACTCTGTCCAGCTCAAGGACATCGTAAAGCGGAATAAAATCCGGGATGTAGATTTGCTGGAACGGATCATTGCCTATGTGATCGCCAATGTGGGAACGACCTTCTCGGCGACCTCTCTTGCAAAGTTCCTGAAAAACGAGCAGCGCACCGTCGCCCCGGAAACAATTCTGAACTATATCAAATACTGCTGCGAGGCGTACCTTTTCTATCAGGTGAAGCGGGAGGACTTGCAGGGCAAACAGATCCTTGCCTCCAATGAGAAGTACTATATTGCCGATCACGGCATCCGCGAGGCGGTCTTTGGCGGCAATATGCGGGACATCAACCTCATTTTGGAAAACATCGTCTATCTTGAGCTGCTGCGCCGGGGTTATGAAGTGACTGTCGGCAGAACAGGCGATAAGGAAATTGATTTTGTATGCGACAAGCGCGGCGAAAAGCTGTACGTTCAGGTGTGCTATCTGCTCGCCTCCGACGAAACGGTCAACCGCGAGTTCGGCGCGTATGACAACATCCGCGATAACTTCCCGAAGTACGTTGTTTCTCTCGATGAGTTCGATATGAGCCGAAATGGAATCAAGCACCGGAATATCCGCGATTTCCTCTTAGCTGAGGAATGGAACTAAGTAAGAAGCCCAGCATCGCGTCAAACAACGCGGTGCTGGGCTTCTTTTTGTTATATTTGTTTCTTTAGCAGTTCTGAGATTGCCATAATTGTATCTTGATTTTTAACGTAGTCACTTTCGCTAAGCAATTTCCTCTTTTCAGTCAAAACAATAATGTTTGCTGGTGTTTCTATTTCCGAATCATATTTGGAGTAGTCGATGGTCGCTAATATAATCTGTGGTAGCATCTCCATCTGCGCAATCATTTTTAGAATATCTTTACTGCTTGAAATACTGGCTTCTTTTGCGCGTGGAGAGTCAACGACAAATGAGAATCTTGTTGCGCTGGTTTTGAAGTATTCCATTGCTTGGAAAAGAGCTACAAATTGAGCCAAAATGATCTTGTTCTCCAGTGTTCCTTGCGCTTTGATGGGCTTTAACAAATGAATCGCTCCATCATAAGCAGGATCCCATGCATCCAGAGTCATGATATTCAACCGGGCATATTCAATATATTTTTCCTCAACCTCCTTTTTGTTTGGCAGTTTGCGGAGTTCTTTACTAATCTCTTTAATATTTTGCTCGTCTTCCTGTATATCCGATATTGTCTTGTTTAATTGTTGTTGGAAACGTCGGATAGAATCTGCTAACCCACGTTGCCTAACATAAATGTCAAATTCATTTTTCTCTGATTGGAAAGCGGTTTCCTCTTCCGTCATTTGTTGCCTAAGAGTTACATACTGTTTTTTCTCTAAATCAAGTTTATCAGAAGTGGCGCTGATTAGCAAACGAATCTGCTGGCATATGTAATCCTCGTTTAGCGTGCCATAATTTGATCGGACAAGGTTAAAAATTTCCTCATCGAAAATATACCCACAATTAGGGCAAACATGAAACTTGTGATCATCGCTTTCGGTAGCATGATCTTTTGCTGATATATAATCCTGAATCACATGCAGATTATATTGATGCTGCTGTAGAACGGTCTCTAAACCTTGAATTTTGTTCCGTATCTCCCCAATTTGTGTTACCAACTGTTCAATTCTTTTTTTGGGAGCTTCAAGATGGGTGTCCAATTCGCTAATTGTATCTGCCGGAGGGAGATTGGCAGTTTCTTCTCGTAAGGCTGATAAAATTGTATTAAGCCGGTCACGTTCATTCTCTAAAATTTCCAGATGGTCCTTGAGACGATCTTTCTCAGCCATAAGTTCGACTGTCCCTTTGGTATAAATGTTGAGATGATAATACAGCGATTTAATTCGATCCGCACTTTTGTATTGAGTAATTGAAGCAAAGCTGTCATATAGTCCACTCCAACCCTTATCTTGATCGATATAATATGGCATAAAAGTAAAAGCTGGCGGTGCCATTTCAACTTTTCCAGTATCTTTATTTGGCAAATAAACAGAGAAATCGAAAATATCACCTAACAGCGGGGCTAATTCCTGAGTAACACTATCTGTAATTTTCAAAAGCGTTTTACCCTCGAACACAGCAAACCGCTTCATAAAACGTGCGATGCAATACTCAGTTTCATCCACGCTTAAAGTAACTACATACAGTTTGGACTGTCGATCCCAAACAGAATCGAAGTCAACTTCGGCACCCAAGGTGTAATATAAGGATTTGAGTAACGAGGACTTTCCTACATGATTATCTATGCTTGTTACAACATTTAGTCCTTTTTCAAATGGCTGGACACGAGCGGTCTTATTTTGCAAGTCTGCAATCATTATTTGCTTGAAGTAGACCTCTTTCATACGCTCATCCTCCATTCATTTATTAGGACACTTACAATCAAGACATCCATATAAGCATTGCTGTAAATAGGATTCTTCGATGATAGGGAGTTGCGTACCCGTTCACAATACAGCCTGATAGCCTCCTTATCGTTTCGCGGATTAGCTTTACAAGCGCTTCTCATTTGGTGGTACAGTGCAGCAAATGAGTCGGATTTGCTCTGTACATCTGCCAAAAGGTTTGTGTACTCAAGTGCTGCTCTCATTTTTTCATCGTCGGAATACTTCATCCACCCATCGATTTCTTGAAAGGGCGGTACAGAAATATACATAGACTCTTCGATAATACGGGAAAAATCAGACTTAGAAACTCCCTTTTTCTGTCGCACCTCGGAGAATTCCGCATCTTCATCCAGCGACTCACATGATTGACAGTGCGTCAGAAGTTCCATCATTGCTCCGAATATAGTCTTAGCGGCTTCAACTGTAATGCGCGGATATTTTTTCTGTAAAAAGTCGGTCATCTCTTGTTCGACAATCTCATGGTGCTTTGGGATTGACAAGGTGGTTCGCATATGAACAAATTTTGATAAATCCACATCGTTCGCAGAGATGCCCTTTCTTTGGGCTATATCTTGTTTGAGCTTATTCACCATATATGGATTAAACGACTGAAATGGTGTTCGCTCAGCGGTGTATTTTCTTTCCTCGGAATGTGTTTTCCCATCGTCACCCTTGAATTTTACGGACACTTTCAGAGGACAGTTTGTAATTAGCCCAAGTTCTTTAATTATCCACTGAGGATCACTTAGCTGCTCATATAGTTTTGCAACCCACGCCTCTGAGATTGCCGTATCAATACTGATAGAATCCTCGCTTGTTTTCATCTGGTAATAACTAACCGTTTCGGGCGTGACATCATCGTCAAATAAAGTAATATCATCATAATGGTCAAGCACAAGCAAATAGTTCAAATTGGAGTACAACTCAATTGCCATATGCAGGGTTTGACTTATTTGCATTTCAAAGCGATTATATGCGAGACTCCCTGATTTTTTATCAAGAGATGCGGCTGTCTTGTGCTTAACTAGCTGCTTATTTGGCATATAATCATCCCTCCATATTGATAATTTGCTAACGCGGTTATAGTACCTTTTGGGATTTCAAAACTTTATCGATAATTACAGAACAAGGGTTGGCATTATTACCTCCCACGAATAAGAGGCTTTTACAGCGCCTTAACCGTGTCGATAAACTGGCTTATGCTCACCGCACCCGGCAAGAGGTTTTCCTCATTCTCAAATACCATGTAATAGCGGAAATCCTTGCCCGCCGCTGTGCGCCACGCTTGGCCCAGCGCGATTTTCTCCCGGCTATCGTCGTTTTTCAGGTGTTCGCCCTTGGTTTCCGCACAGATGAGCTTGCCGCTTTGGGTCATAATCAGAATATCGGGGTAGTGCTTGATAAAGCCGTTGATTGCAAAACCCTGACGGGCAATATTCCTGTGCCACCAGCGGACATTCGGCAGGGCGGTCAATTCCACAACCAGCTTCTGCTCCAGCTTGTTCATATCGCCGTCCTCAGCCGTATACAGCGAGCGGGCGTATATGGCGGTATTGCTGGCGGGATGAATAGATGTGGGCAGACGGAACGAGGGCATACAGACAATACGCTCCGTTTCCAGCCACTTATCAAAGGTTTCCCGATAGTGGGTTTCCAGCAGCGTTTCGATCTTGGCGCGGATCTTCGCCGCGTAGCCCAGCGGGGCTTTCTCCATAGCGGCAAGCTGCGCCTTATCCATATCGTCCACAATGCGGTTTATGTAGGCTTTCAGTTCGGCAGCGTCTACCATGTTCAGCTTGTTAAGCTGATTGAACATCATATCCTTGCATTGACGCACCCGGCTTTCCGGCGGCAGATTGTTGAACCATTCCTTGAAGTACCGCTGTTCGGCGCTCTCCATCTTGAACACCTTTGGCAAACCGCCGTCCTGCTCCCGCACGTCAATTTCACGGATTTCATCGTCTGCGGCGGCAAAATCAATGTCGTATGCCTTGCCCTTGAGGGTAAAGCCCTCCGCCAGCATTTCCTTATCCAACAGTTCAAGCGAACCGTCTGTAAACAGGGACTGCTCGATTTTCAAGAAAAACTGTGGGATTTGCAGCGTTTCAATATTCTCCCGGAACTGCGGATTCACCTGAAATGATTTCACTTTATCCCGTACCTCCCACGGAAGATTATCCATCACCGGATCGTTGCCGGTTTGCTGGATAGCATCTGTATATGCCTTTTCGACCTCTACGGCAGCGTCCAGCATGGTGTCAGCTTTCGGGGTGATTTCGGGCGTTTTTGCCTGTTCTCTGCGTCGCTCTAACTCTGCCCCGATAGATTTATCGTCCAGCCATGAAAAATCGTCCTCTGCGGTTTCCGGTTCGGATATTCCTTGCGGGTCAAGCAGCGTGATTTGCTCCGCTGTCTGTTCGGGTGCTTTCGGTTTTGTAGCCTCACCGATCCGATAGTCCTTATCGCTGAATCCCGCGCTGTTCAAGCCCTTGACGATATGTGCCACGGTATTGTTGAAGTCGTTGGAAGAAGTCAGCACATAGGACATATTGAGTGCGCTTTGCGTGTGTTGGCTCGTATGGGGCAGACGGAGAATCCGTCCCAAAATCTGCTCCACGTCAACCTGACTGGTCTTATTGGCGAGGGACGCAAGGATATAGGCAAAGGGGCAATCCCAGCCCTCTTTCAGCGCATTGACCGTGATAATATAGCGAATCGGACAGCTTGGGGACATCAAATCGGTGTTTTTCAGCTCGTTCACATCGGCGGTTCGAATGGCAATTTGCTTGGCGGGGATTCCCTTGTCCACCAGCTTGTCCCGCAGTTTTTCAAAGGTAGTCGCGTCCTCCTTGCCCTTCGGCTGTGCCTGAAACAGCGCGATAGGACGGATATATTTGCCCGTCTTGGTGTACTCCGCGCTTGCGATTTCTTCCAGCTTGTTCCGCAGGTCGATTGCATCAATCAGCACCTCGGATTGGCTGTCCCGGTTATAGACAATCACAGGCAGCTTTACCATGTGTTCGTTTTTCAGCTGCACCGCGTCCACATAGGAAATGATATTGCTCTCCTTTTTCGGCGTGGCGGTCAAGTCCAGCACAAAGCAGGGATTGAAGTTTTCCAGCATTTCAA
>OJKC01000539.1_pt1 | contig 30980 bp, 28 predicted proteins | sample 1596401 | NCBI WGS metagenome assembly OJKC01 (sample SAMEA4350162, study PRJEB24818) | metagenome | biome: human; feature: gut; material: faeces | place: Denmark | collected 2013-09 | reverse complement strand
TGGTTTTCCTCTTCTTTGGTTTATACGGGACATTTAATATTATCTCAAATCTTCCTCTTTTTGTAAATCTTACTGCAACCACCTTCCCTTTGCTCTCCTCGTGTGGACGTTACCTTTACAATTAAGGAAAATTTTTTATGGCTCGAATGTAAAAGTTCGTTTTCGTTATTTTTCGATTTTAATTAAATGTCATTTTGCCCTCATTTCCGAGGTCTGCCCTAAAATGAAGGGCAACCCTCATCTGCTGTTATAATAATTGTTTTTCGCCGCGGCTTCGCGCTCTTCCTTTTCTTTTTCTTCCTTCATTTCGCGCTCTATTTCCCGCAAACGGTTTGAATAGGCTTGCGTTTCGGGTAAAAACAAATCGAACACCGAACCGAAAAAGTTAGAAAGTTCCCTGCCGATTTTATTCTCGGACACAGCGATATGGCGTTTAATCGACTTATCGTTGGCTTTTCTCTTTTTCGTCCGATTATACTTATAGGTATTCTCCCGAATATACTTCACCTTTTTAAGAACGATGTTTCCGAGTCGCCTGCGATAATGCCGGACAAGAGTAATACGAACCGTGGTCTGACAGTGTGTTTTTGACTAATACTGCGTTGCGCTCACGGGTTATACGGACAGTATTAACCCCTTCGCGCGCCTTATCTTAGCCTAAAAACACGCCGTCAGACTTGCTTGCAACAAAAACGCCGATATTTTCGATGATTTGTTGCAAAGGCGAGAATGGTAGTACTGTACGTACACCGTCCGAGAATTTGCAAAAAAGCGCGAAAATAGCGACGTTTTTGCAAGGTTCGTATTATTCTTGCCCGGCATGGTCGCTTTTCTCCAGCCCGCAATCCAGTTTCATCCAGTTCACTCCGTCCAGCAAATGCATCCTCGAAGCATATAAATCGTTTTTTATCTGCAGATTTTCCGCCATGAAATCATCGAACGAAACATATTGATTTTTCTTTTCTGTTGCCTTTGAAATCTCCTCGTCCGTTACTTTTATGCGCATAGTTGCGCCGCCTTTACTGCCCGACAATTTTCTTTTCCGGGACAATTCCAGTTTCTTTTTCGCAAACGAAAAATACATATCTACGGGCGGTTTCAACTTCCGTTCCGTCCCGAAAAACATATACTCACAGATTGCCTTAATATACTGTCCGCTCTCCGCTTCGGTCATCAGTTTCAGCGCCTTGTCGTAAGTATCAATAAACACAAAATGCGGCATCTTTTCATTGAGATTTTTAGGCTTCCGTCCGCCTTCTTCTATCCGTTTAACCTCTTCGAGAACGTCCATGATGTTGCTCCAGAAAAAGTTTTCCCTGTCGTCCTGCGGCTCCGGGATTTCTTCGTTTGTAAACATAAACCTGCAGATGTTTTTCGCCATTCTTCCCGCCGCCTCGTCGGGAAGTCCTTTCAACGCCTCGTAATACAAATCGTAAAACGTAAATTGTTTTAATCTTTTATCTTCCATTTATCCTCCTGTTTTTTCAATTTTTATGTTATTTTCTCGCCCGTTCACGGCGGGCGATACCGATTATAATTTTGCATTTATCGCTCCTTTGTTGAGAATAAAAATTGCCGGAAATTCTCCCGACAATCGCATACAAAAAGGAAGTCGGACGTTTTATCCGGCTCCCTGTTCGTTTTTATGTAACTGTGTATTTTAACAAATTTTAAGATTTAGATTCATCAATCCATTCTATCCATTGTTTTACGATTTCAATGACTTCATTTTCGCCGTTTTCTATATACACTGCGGCAATGCACGCCTCCATTGCGGTCGCAATGTATTTGTGCCTGTCTTTATCGTTTTGTCCTTTATGATCATAGTCCTGCGGCTTTTGTTCTTCGGGCTTACCGTTGCCCTCTTTATCGTATTTAAGAAAATCCAACAAGTTATAATGTTTCGCAATAACTTGCACTAAAACCTCATCGCTTTCATGTTTTTCCTTCCATTTTGAAAGATTATCCGAAAACTTTATTCCCGCATTTTTCCTATCCCGATAAATTTTGCACAACGCAAGTTTCAATACGGCATCCCCGTACGTCGCCAGTTCAAAATTTGTATCGTCATCGCTTAAACTGTGATCTATGTTTTTATAAGAGGTATCAATTAACGCTTGTTTTTGCAAGCCCGTCCTCGGATTATTTAACAATTCTTCTATCTTATCCATTACATTTTCCCTAATTATAAAGCGGTTTTAATCTTTTTCTCCGTCGCTGTCCGTTTTCACTTCAAGCGCGGGCTTGTCGCTTGCATTGAGCGGAGAAATTACCGATTGTCCCAACTGACTTTCGATGTCCGTTCTTGCATTTTTTGCTACTTTTCCGCCACGTTTTGCAATCGTCTTGCTTTCTTCAAACGTATCGGGCTGCTCCCGTTTCGATATCGCCGTCGTCGTAACTTCCGCAAGCATATTCAGAACGAGTTCGATATTCGTCATATTATCTCTGAGGTTTTCTTTTTTCAGCCCTTTGAGTTCTTTATATTCTTTAACGGATAAGCCGCTCCACGCCTTCGTCATTTCGTTCGTTAAAATCGCGTAATCTTTTTCCTGCTCTATTCCGCACGATTTCCACTCGTCGGTCAGTTCTTTACGCATTTCTATCGTTTGAAGCCGTTGATTGATCCACCCCTCCGTATAACCTTTGGCACGGTAAAAATCCGCGCCGCGAAGTATCGCCTTTTCGGGATCGGCTATTTCGTCAAGCCGTTCGCTTCCAACCTGCGCCAGCCACATTTTGAACGGCTCCGCTTTCGGCGACGGAATCGACTGCACAAGCCGCAAAACGCCTTTCGTATCAAGGCAATCGGTTTCTCGCATTTTACCGTCGGAAGCCTGCATTTTCAACCCGTGACAATTTGTCACGACTTCACTTCCTTCGTTTTTTAAGCGCTGTTTCAGTTTGCGCCAGTATGCGCCCGGATCTTTACTTGCCGAATCCGCCAGAACGTTACATACGTCTACGACGGAAAAATACCATTCTTCTTCGTCTGCGTTCCATAAAGTCCGCACCTGCTTATTTTCAAACACTTTAATTTTGTTTTGCATTTTAATGTTCCTCCTGACTGCAAAAAAGTTTTACACCTATCAAGCGAAAAAAACGCCGAAAATATTCCGAAATATAAAAAATTTTTTAAATTATTTTTTCTTGCGGAATTCCGGGTTGGAAAATTCAGGTGTCGGACCGTCTCCGAATATATCCCTAAGTTGTTCTTCTATCGGGCGCGCGTCGGTTTCGTCCGCCACAACGATATTCTGATATTTCCGTCTGTAATCTTTGTAACGTTTCCCGCGTTTTTCCGCTTCTTTCGGTATAAATCGCTCGTTTATAAACTCTTCCGCCGTCATATCGAGCCGCTTGCAGATTTCTTCCGCTTTCTGAAAAATCTTCTCAAAATTCGTTCCCGCAGGCTTCTGCAGAAAAGTTTTCTTACGGTGCTCCACCTCTTCGCAAAGCGCAAGATACAGCCATTGCAGTTCTTCGATTTGCCCGTCGAAAATTTCGTAATACATATAACGGCTGTGATACGGCAACTCGTTCATTCTGTTCCCGAATTCGGTTTGGTCGGTTACCTTATCGAACGGGCGAATTATGAGATACGACAGCCCGAATTTATAAAACTCGCGATAACTGTAAAACCAACTTGCAATATCCGTCTGCTCCTCAACGGGCAGCAGATATAAAAACATATCCCACAGAATATCTTCGTCGTCATCCGTGCGGAATTTGCAAAGAAACTTCTCCCACTGGGCATTTGCGCGATCCTCGTCGGTTTTGTTTTCCTGTAACGCGTCGCCTATTTTCATCAACCGTTTTGCGACGTAACCTTGCGTTTTTCCGAGTTCTTCCGCAATTTCCGTCTGTCTGAACCCGCCCACATAATACATTTGGTAAATCGTCCGGTCGTCAGGCGAAAGCGCGGCAACTTTTTTATCAATATCGCACTGCTTGTGAATTTTATAGGTAAAGTCCGCACCGGAAACATCGTCGTCATCCGAGTCGTCCTCCGAGGCTTGTCCGAAATCGTCCTTTTCTATATCGATTTTCTTATAACTGTTGGTATTTGCGGACTTTTTGAAAGTTGTTTTATGCTCGTTTTCACGCCGTTCGAGATTATAATACTCCCTGTCCATCTCCACGAGTTTATCGAACTGCTCTTCGGGAAGAGCAACCGACATCAGCTTTTTGCGGTCGTAAAAATAATACAGAAACTTCCCGTTTTCCTCCGCCGCCCGCTTTTCCTTATTCAATTTATATGCTCTCGGAATATCCGCCATCGTCTATCCTCTTAAAATTTTATTTATAATAATTCATTAAATCTTCAAACGTTATTACTATTTCAGCCTGTTGCAAAAGTTGCTCTCGTTCATTATATAATTTTTTAAAAGATCTTCTGCCCCTTTCCCATAACGAATCAAATTATAACAGTTTCCGCACAAGGATACATATTTTCTTTATAAGCATACACAGTATGAATCCTGTTAATTTCAACCAATCATCGCCTTAGGCATAGCGGCAACAGAACTTTCCTGTTCCTTAACAATTTCGTCCGAGGTATACATACTTTTATCGCAAAGTTTTGAATAGTTCACTTTTAACTTTTCTTCCAAATAGTGCATATTCATCTTTAATTCTGTGAGAATATCGCTCCAGGTTTTTACTATAATTGTGCAATTTTTTACTTTGTAAACACAATTATAAATACCGTGATGACGACTGTTGTTAATTTCGCCCTCTATTTCATCATTATATTCATTTCCAACCAAAATAAAATCCCATTCTATTTTATCGCTTTGAAACCGACTATCGCTCTTTATAACACCATAATATTTCTTTATTTGTCCAAGTTCTTTATTAAATTTTCCCCATCCATATCCGATTCAAAACTAAAATTCTCATCAAACAAATCGGATGAAATAAATATACTATGGTAGAAATTGTCCCCTTTATTATTTAGGGTGGTGTTCTCCTTACATAAAACGACATCTTTCGAATTCAAATAATAATATTTAGAATATTCATCATGCAATTTTCTTGTCCATACACATATCGTTGCTTTTACATGAAAATCAGAAAAATCCTTTTCTTTAGTTTCATAAGAATAAATTAAATCTGAACAATCTATTCTTTCCCCGTTAACTATTATAATTCGTTTGTCATCATACAATTTTATTAACCAAGCGCAAGACAACTTAATCTCTTCTTTCAAATTGCCAGCAACAACTCCTTGGTTCAAAAATAAAGTTACAGAGGTGCCTGTCGGTTCTTGTGTCTCAACCTCATCTGACACATTAAATTTAATTAAATTCTTCGAGTCTATATCAATAGTATACTTTTTCCTTTTCTCCCCCTCCTGATATATTGTTTCCCATTTTGCCCCATAACAAGTATTATAAAAGCTATATCTACCAACACCCTTTTTCCCTTTTATCGTTGCGCCATTTATCTTTGTTTTTATATGTTTTTCTGACTCATAGGCTTTCTCAAATTTTTCGTTCAGCTGATTTCTATCGATCCCCGTCCCGTTATCTTTTATGCAAATACTAATAGTAGAACCTAATTGGTTTTTATCTTCTTTTATTTCAACCAATGTTGCTTTGGCATCAAAGCCATTCCAAATATATTCCGAAACCGCTTCTGAAATCGAATAATTTTTCAAAGAGTTTTTTAACCCATTTGATGTTAATTTTGTCTCACTCATAATTATCTCCTTTCTATCTACATTCCTTGCAATTGATTCTGCAAGTTGTTTTCAAGATTATTTCATTTACCTGACAAAAAATGTTGTCAGATATTTTTATGCTATAACAGACAATTCATAACTTGTTTGTTTCATTTCTATTCTCCCTCAGCGTTGCCACAAGTTTCTGCAACGTTGCTTCGCTCTTATCTTTTTTCAGTTCACATTCCCACACTACAATTACATTCCAGCCAAGGCGGGCAAGCTCAATTTGCTCTCTTTCATCTCGCTCTTTATTTGCAAATAGTTTTTTCCGCCAGAATTCCGCATTATCCTGCGGCCAGACAAAATATTTGCAACCTTCATGCATATGCCAGAAACAGCCATTGACAAAAATTACCGTTTTATATTTTTTAAGTACAATATCAGGCGTACCTGGTAAATTTTTTACATTCCGCCTGTAACGGAAACCTGCAGAAAAAAGGTATTTCGCCACAATTTCTTCAGGTTTCGTTTTTCCGGCGCGGATATGCGACATATTATAACTTCGCGTTTCTTTATCATGAACGTCCATCAATCGCCTTCCATAATCGGTTCTATTTTATATAATTGATAAAAAAAGCCCTCCAGCATTTTTACTGGTATGCTATTTCCTGCCATACGGATAATTTTGTCTCTCGGAAATAATTTACTTTTTACTCTTTGCTCCGGGTTATTTGCCTGTAAACTTTCATAGTCCTTATCTTCAAACCCCATAAAAAGAAGACATTCTCTCGGCGTAAGATAACGGAATTTACCCCTCCCGGCAACCCCGCTATCAAAATAGATGTTACCGGAATTAGGATGCCTGTCCTGTTTGGTTGTAATCGTCCGGATAAATTTGTCATCAGTAACCGTCCCGTCCTCATGTACGATTTCAGGGTTTTCCTGCCAGATTTTTCGTCTTGACGCTGTATCATTAGGGGTACATTCCAATGCTTCTTTCCACAATACGGAAGTTGGATCGTTATCTATACGAAGCAGATCTTTTATCTGTTTTTCCTTATAATATTTTGATTTTTTATACATTTCAATTACTTTTCCATCGTCTTCTCCCAGCGAATCAAAATACTCTTTGATTTTTCCACGGAGAATTTCATTACTCCCGACATAAACACTCATCATCAGCAGCCGTGGTCTGTTCTGCGGTATTCCATAATCTTTCGCGTTGACCTTTATATACGTACTTACATATCCCAATGCCGTCAGTTCATTTATCCATTCCTGAAAATTGCTGGAATGCCTTTTCGATAATAAGGTCGGCACATTCTCCATAATCAGATATCGCGGGAGATGTTTCCCTGATTGCCGCATTTCCGTAAGTATCCTGCCTACCTGCCACAACAAACTGGATCTGCTGCCGGAATCTTTATCAATACCTTTATTATATCCGTGGAAAGCTCCCACATTTGACAAGTCCTGACACGGGAATGAGTAAGTCAGTATATCCGTATCGTCCGGCATCTGTTCGCCTGTAACCGTGCTTATATCCACAAGATTATGCGTGCGTTTTATTGCTGAAAGCATCCGTTTCAGCACTTTTTCGCTATAACTATGCAACGTTGCATAATTCATAGCTTCTTTGCCGTTATTGCTGAGAGTATATTGCTTTAATATTTCAAGTATCTGCTCTTTGGTCATTTTTTCAACTTCCGGCAGATTTTCATAACTTTTATGCATCGCATCATACGCAATAAATGCGTGCATATCCCATTCGCATGTTGCCTGTACGTTAATGTTTATTCCAATGTTTTTCAATGCGCGGGCCTGACTGCCGATTCCGCTGAAAAGCTCAACAATATTGTATATTTCTTTCATTTTTCACCATTCTTAAATCAGCACGCCTGCTTCGTCAAGCTTATTTCTTATTTTCCAAATCAATTTTGCTTGCTTATCCGACGGAACTTTTTTATTATCAGCGTAAGAAATAGCTAATTTTAATAAATCCATTTCCATTGGAGATAATATATGACGTTTTAAACCTTCATTCAAAAGGTTATGCCAGTAATCACTGCCAAGATTATAAATTTCAACCATACAGTTGACTTCTTTTTCCAGTTTTTTTTCTTTGATTTCGCTTTTGATTCTGGAATCCATTAACTCTTTTGATATTAAATCATCGATAAATTGCGGATCTAAAGACAATGGTATAGCCTTATATTTTTCCCAAGTATCCTCTTTTGAACAATACTCTCTGGCGGATCCATTTGATTGTTGAATAAAGTCATTGGTAATATGAGCAACCTTCTCAATCTGTCGATTCAACGACGGATATAATTCTTGCTTTCGCCAAATCAAATCGTAATCCAGACAATATCCTATTGGTAGATTGCATATTATTTTTGATATTGTATATGGTACAATAAATGGTTTGATATAACTTGCAGAAACATACCAATCCGAGTTCTTTACAATTTTATCTGTTGCTTTGAAAAGAATCGCAAAACTGATTGCCATCTTGAAAAACTCACCATTGAAATATTCCGGCGTATTTTGGTACTTGTTGTCAATGTATTCAGCAAAAAACGACATACATTTTTCGCCACCTTTACTGACAACATCCGGACGCAATAATTCAGCACAAGTAAAAAATTTCGCAAGATCTTCTTTCTTTATAAGCTGATTTTTAGGAAACCTTCTTGCAAAGGCGTCTCTTTCGCTTTTTTTAACAATCTTAAATTGTTCCTGATCATATTTTCCACGAGATCTTTCATAATACCAAAAAGTATTGTTTACATTATCTCCATATATCGGTGCAGGTATTTTTTTTGATAACGATTCAAATGTTCTATGAAACGGGTGGTTAGAAAAAAAGTCGGAATCTTTTACAGTATTCTGCTTGTTTGCAAATCTGGATATATTTTGAATCATTGTATCATAATCGTCATTTTTTACAACAGTCAGCTTCATAGGAACAAAAATATTATCGAGTGGCATTTTATCTTTCAATACAGCAGATGTCAATGAAGCCGTAGTTTGTCCTCCATTAATTATTTGCAAATCCTCCATCGACGTGATAAAATGTTTATCTGCAGACAATGTAACTTTTGCCGCTGTACATGCAATTCCATTATTATAAGTAAAAAATTTGGTCGGTTCTTTTCTTATCGTTTCCCGTATCCCTTTATTGATTTTCCCGCGGGTACTTAAAAAGGCGCGCACGTTGCCTTCAAGTAATCTGGAGCCAAATTCGTAATAAATATGATGCAAAAAACAACCCGGCACTATAGCCAAATAGGCATCATAATCAAGATTTCCTGACATTTCTGCTTGAATACATGGAATACCTGATAATCCATATTTCTCTGTTTCAATCAAAACAGGTTCACGATCTTTTCCTGATTGATACAAATCGTAGAATCTTTTGATGCTCCACACATTTAATTCGACCTTTTTATCTAAAAAATCATCACACCTAAAAGAAGTGACCTTTTCACTTAAAGTCTTATTAGTTATAATGAATAATTTGATTTGATTAATGGAATCATCGTTGTCAAGATCGACATAGTCTTTTTTCATACGTCGTCCTATATCTCGGCCAACAGGAACCATTTCATCCGTAATATCGAAAAAGTCAAGAAGTTTTTCATCGTAAGCTTCTTGAACAAAATTAAGCATTCTTGTCCTGATCGTATCTATTTCTGTCCTTGTTAACGTAGCCTCCACAGTATCCTTAAAATCATTTGAAATAAGCACGAAAGATTTATCTGACTCGTCAAAACCATATGCATCAAATGACATTATTCTGTTGTTTCTGCACTTTTTCTGCGTTGGTCGAATTCTCGGATCTGTCAATTCTCCCATTGAAGATAACTTATCCAAAGCATCCGTAAAAAAGTATTCGTCAGGAGTTACGCCTTCAATCTGGGCATTTATACGTATATCATCAAGATATTCCTTTTTGTATTCATCAAAGGTGGTGTCTGTCATAATGTCTCCTTAAATTTTTCAATAAGTGAAATCAAAACTTCATATTGTACTTTACCAATCCCTGTCGCAAGTTGATTGGCCTTAATGCGCGGAAACTCGTCGCAAACTGAGTAGCTATCAACGGAAATAAAATTATACACATAATTATCGTAAACTTCATTATACGCATATCCAACTTGCTTTAATTTCTCAATAAATATATCTTTGTCCGAATCAAGTTCAAACGATTGAATTATATCTTTTGCAAGACTATTAAGAGAAATACCGTTGAAACTTGGGCTCATTTTTTCCATACGATAAATCACCAATTTCCCAATATTTTCACTATCCAATTGTTCTATTGAAGAAATAACTACAGAGTTTTTGAAAGAATTGATTGTTTTTATTTCAAACCAATCATCTTCATAAGAAAAATCTTTATGCGTTGGTTCCGGCCCGCTCCATCCATTCAAGGCTTTTGTTGAGCCATATCTTTTTACTGCAAATTTTTGCAAAAATAACAGTTCGCCAATTAAGCCAAGGGTCTCATTTTCATTTAAAAGTTTTGAAGAACCATAGAACATTTTTTTCCATTGATTATACCGATTTACAATTTCCACATAACCGTTATCGCCGGAATAGTTTTCGGTCTGTGTTATGATATCTTCACAAAAACTATAAAAAAGAGAGAGATTGTCAACAGAATTAAAACAAAACAGCAAGGAATTATAATTCGTTGTTTTTATCTGTTTTATTTCAAGCAGAGCATTGCCGACAACCTTAACTGGTTGAAAAACCCCGTTATACCGAAGCGTTGGATTCCCTTTTTCATTCTTTCCAAGATATAACTCAAGAGGGTGATTATCAGACACTCTTACGTATTGGGAATTATTTATAACTAATGATAGCTTGATTCTAACCTCTTCTTTATTCATTACAATCTTCTCCTTCCTCGTGATCTTTATCAAAATAGTTGACTGTCTTATTTACAGTATACAGAATACTCACGCTGACAGCATCATCTTTCCTTGGGAAACCGATAGCATATCCTACAAGATATTTATGCTTTCTTTTTCCTAACTCATATAAGACTTTTGCATTCTCAACTTCAGAAGATACACCAGTGTGCGCATCATCGTCAGAAACATCCTCATTATCCGGATAAATAAAATAAATGATCAAAAGCGGATTGCGTCCCTTTATCATATAATCCGATGAACGAGTACACTCTATTGTTTTACATTGATCTTCAGCTAATCCGTTTTTTGTGTCTTCTTTACCGCCAAGACGCAAATGCTGACGGTTTATTCTTATAACTGTTTTATCTTCATCCGGAACATCATAAGCTCTGTGAACCAAAGGGTTGTCGATATTTAATTCCGGAAAAACAAAACGTTCGTTGCTGTTCTTTTGGCCTCCTATTATAAGCACATCAAAATAATCAAGTTCTGTATCCGCTCGTTTCAAAAAACTCAGAATTTGCTTTGCGTCAAAATAACTTTCTGCTTTATGTACAGAAATAGATGATAATAGTTGTATCACGTCTTTCTTTGGAATATCTCTGAAATACGGATGTCTGACATTGGAGTCTTTTTGTGATACATCAATTTTTTTAAGAAATTCCAGTGTTGCATCAATGTTCTGTTCAATAACATTAAGGTCACGATGAATATGAGGGGTCTCGAAAACACTTCCATAAAACGATTTACGATAAACCATCTTTTTTGTGTTTCGACTTTTATTTGCGGCGGTTATACCCAAATCGATAGAATCGTTACGGACACGGATACCATATTCTTCCGGTTTCTTTTTTTGCCTGCCCATTATTTCTATATCTTTTCGCAGGTCTTCAATTGATCTGCAAATATATTGATAGTAATTTGCTGATTCTTTCGTAATGAATATCTTACATAAGTCTGCGTACCCTTCACGATAACCAAACCATCTGCCCATCTGCATCAGGACATCAAAGGTAGCAGTATTGCGATAAAAATAACTAACGCATAAACCCTCCAGCGTTAATCCACGAGATAAAGCGAGACCTCCTATTGCAATTACACGCAATCCTGTCTCTTTGTGATCATCATAATTTAATTTCGCCGATTGCTTTGAAGAGTTTACAACAACAATCTGAATATCTTTTATCGCCTGATAAAGATTTTTCAAAATACTTTCCCACGTGATTTTAGATCCATTTGAAATGATATTACTGTATTCTGTGTCGAATGTTTCTTTTAACGAAGCAATTAATGGATTTGTCAACGCATAATCCGGATCAAGTTTATGTGTTTGTTTTACGGCGTTTCTGATCTGTGTATAATAATCGTCAATGATATCCTTTATGACCAGCTGAACTTTTGTAAAGCGAGTCATATTGATCAGCATAGAGCGATTTGTTTTTATATTAACATTTGCATCGCGGATATCGCGAATCGTATTTGCTATTAAAAAAGTATTTACCGCATTGTACAGAGAACCAAACAATTTGTCCCCACACCATTCTTTTTTGTGTTTCATCGGGAACAATGATTCGTCCCCGTCCTTTATATAGCGGACATTATCATTTGTGTCGAAAAAATATTTTCTCGATCCGCAATAGTTTGATGGCGCTTTCAATGAATAAATAAAATCGCGAGGGAAGAGGTCGTCCTTCAACATTTCATCTTCACTGTCATAACTGATAAAAACATTGGCAAAAGGTGTGGCGGTAAATCCCACGTAACTACTACGAGAAAATAATTTCAGAATATTACGGATATACTTGTTGATTTTGGTAGGATCATCTTCTGGTTTACGTGTATTGATACTTGCATTATCGGCCTCATCATCAATAAGCAGCATCGGCGCTTTGATTTGCTGATATTGCTTAGTTGTATTAATATTTTTCAGTGAAGTGTAAAGCTTACTGAGAACGCTTGCATTTTTCTTCACAACGAAAATCATTGGCTCGCTTAGATAATTGCTGATTTTTATATTTGTGTTCTGATCGTCGTCAGCGACAAAATCCTTTAATCTGCTTGTAAAAGACTTCGGGGTTTTATCGCCGCGACCAACTCCTACGTCTACGGCAGAAACAACATCATATCCGACAAAGCCTTCTTCAACACGTATTTGTGTTTGTTTTCTCAAGCTTTCAATTGTTCCGGTCAGTATAAAAATCACCTTATAGCCAGCATCTGCGGCTTTAGTTATGAGTCCGAGATAATTTGATGTTTTCCCAGACTGCACATCGCCAACCACAAGACCCCGAACGGAAAAACCGCTTTCTTCATTTGGGTTGCCCAAATATGACATTATTTTTCTGAGTGTGTCATTTTCAAGTGTCTTAATAACTTCTGGCGCAAAATGCTTTTGAACCGCAAGATATGTTTTGTATCGTTCCCAATAGTATTCCTCATTCCCTGCGTTCAAAAAATCTTCATACCACTTATAATCATGCGTATAATCTCCAAGAAGGGCATCACCTTCTTCCTGATAAACCGAATGAATCGCTTTTATTTTGTTGGAGACAATAACTATTTCCGAATCCGACAATGCTATTTCGGGCAGACTTTGCCTGTATTTTTCTTCTGTTGATTTAATGGAATCAAGAATGCTTTGTTCATCAGGGACATAAAATGGATTTATAATTTTCTTAACTTTAATGTCGCTGGAATAAAGATTAAGATATACATCAAATATTTCTTCACGGGTTTTCATTTGTTATGATCTCCTTGATTCTATCAGCTATTCTCTCATCGTTAAATGGCTCGGATTGTGTCAATAACGCAAAAACTTCCTCATCGCTTTTTTGAATAATACTTTTTAGCATTTTGAATTGCGAGACACCTTCCAACACAATTGCTTCAAACTGTTCATCTTCAATACCTGTCGCATTGTTTTTATTGCAAATTGCATTGTAAATATCATCAAAAGGCAACGTCGTTGAAATTATATCGATAAAATTCAGAATTTTTCTTTTGTCGCTATCATCAAATTCATCCAAAAAACGCTTAATAAATGCGGCCTCTTTGTTTATAAAGAAACGTTCTTTTTGATTTGAAACCAAAGATTTATTCCAGATTTTATTATCGTCACGCTCTAATGTCAAACGTGTGCGTTTAGTAGTTTTTTCTTTAGAACGATAACAAACATCTCTAACTGCTTTTTTCAGATAGTTCAGTATCTGACGAGGGATAGTGGCGTTTTGTTTTTTTATGTCAATGTCCCAGATTTCATCCAGCGAATTTGGAATATCCACTTTGATTCTGCCGTATTTCAGCAACTCCGGACTAACGCCCGATGACGAAAGACGGAACCACTTCCCATAAATAATTAATCTATCATTACGATAAATATAGAACCCTTGATCATTACGCAACGCCTCAATTCCGCCAAGTTTATTAATGTCTTCATCAGTAAGGTCTGTCATGTGCGGAAGAATAAACGGTTGAACTTTTATTGTTTCACCTTCTACGGTGATTTCACTTATCTTCTTTGAATCAGTTTTCGGATGGTCTTCCAAAAATGGATCAAATGGTTCCAGCAAATCGTTATTCACATAAATTTTGAACGGCTTAAATTTATTCGCTAAAAATCTATGAAAAACCAAACGTAAGTGTTTTTCTGCCTCCGCCATTTCATCCGACAGGTACTCCCTGACTTTCCCACTGTTTTTCTTATACGCAATATCAAAGTTCTGCCAGACAACCAAAGTTCCCATCGGCATCTTTGATAGTTTTTCAAAACAAGGCACAGATACTATTTCTTCATATTCAAGTTCAAGACATTGCCATTTTTTTTCAGGATCATTAATAACTGAATCAAGATCCCACTGAAATGCCGATATCTCAGCATTATTCTTGGAGATAACGGTTAAAACGCGACATTGTGACAGTGAGGCTGATTTTAGTCCCAAGCCAAATCTACCCAAATCGGACGACGAGTACTCTCTGTCGCTACCATATTTCATTGCATTGAATAAATCATCCCGCGACATTCCTTTCCCGTCATCAAGGATTGTAACATTCAAGTTGTCGTCATTAATTGGAATCTCAATATATACATTCTTTGCACAAGCTGATATAGAATTATCAACGATATCCGCCAAAGCAGTTTTAAAAGTGTATCCGATTGATCTCATAGAATTCATTAAAACGCTAGGAGAAGGCATATTCTCAATTTTAACAGCCATAATAGTTCCTCTTCAATTGGATTTATTTGGTTTTTAATAAAATCACTTCTATTTTATCATACAAAACATGACAACTACGGTCATAATTAAAATATTTTTCTTAGGTTTTGCAATTATTTTTCGTCGTCTACGATTTCGACGATATCGTCAAGCGTACAGCCTAACGCAGTGCAAATTTTTATAAGCACGTCGGAATTCACCGAAACGCCGTCTTTTTTCATTTTTGCAAGCGTTGCGGGGCTAACATTTGCGAGCGCGGCGAGTTCCTTGCTCTTCATCTCCCTGTCTATCAGTAATTTGAATAATTTTTTATAACTTGCTGCCATAATACACCTCATTGACTACTTTCCTCAATTATACCATATTCCGGTATGTTTTGCAACAGGTATTTGAAATAAATTCAAAGAAGTTTTAATTTGTTTTACTTTTCTCTATCATCTATAATCCTGCTTTCGTCCAGTCCAAGCGATTTCAGCCACATTTCCTTTTCCGTCTGAATCACGGAATACATCACCTTATCGCTCTCGCAATAAGCCAACAAAAAATTGTAATTTTTCAATTTTGTCCTGATTTTGTCGTCCGGATCGTCAACCTGTATTTTCGGTCGGCGGTAATCGTTATACGAAGTCAGAAAAACTTTCCAACTGTATGCCGCAAGATTCTGCTTTGCCGCGCGTTTGCAATACCTCCGCCAGCAAAGCCTGATTGACGAACGGTGCTTAACCATCTGAAACTCTTCCCACTTAAAATCGGGAATCAGATACCCGTCTCCCGGTTTCGCCCTTTCCGGAAAAAGCAAATAAGCAAGTTCTTTTTCGCTCATTCCGCTCAGTTCGTCAAGTCCGATACCGATAGCGTTTACTCGTTGCAAAACGCGCCAGACCGTCATACGGGAACAATCGCAAAGCGTAGCGATCTGCGTGCGGTTGTTTCCTTTTAAGTAATACTCTGAAATCAATTTATATTTCGACATAAAATACCTCTCTTTTATCGCCCTCTTTTACATACAACAGTATATATGGAAAAATGTAACATTTGAGGAACCACCCCTCTATTTTAGCACATTTTTCGATTTTCGACCGCTTTCAGAAGAGTAAAAAAACAGCCAGACTCAAGCGAGAATGGCTGTTTTTCATAAAATTCAGTATTAAAATGCCGGAATTTAACCGTTTTTTGCCAAAAGCTTACGCCCTCGGATTACGGATGTTAGCCTGGGCGGCGGCAAGACGCGCGATCGGTACTCTGTAAGGCGAGCAGGATACGTAATTCAAGCCGATTTCGTGGCAGAACTCGATGGACGAAGGATCGCCGCCGTGTTCGCCGCAGATTCCGCAGTGAATGTCCTTTCTCGTCTTGTGTCCGAGTTCGACAGCCATCTTCATAAGTTTGCCTACGCCGACGGTGTCCAGACGAGCGAACGGATCGGATTCGTAAATCTTAGCCGCATAGTAGGAGGGAAGGAACTTGCCCGCGTCGTCACGAGAGAATCCGAACGTCATCTGAGTGAGGTCGTTCGTTCCGAAGCAGAAGAATTCCGCTTCCTTAGCGATTTCGTCGGCGGTGAGAGCCGCTCTCGGGATTTCGATCATCGTTCCTACTTCGTACTTAAGGTCTACGCCGGCTTCTTTGATGACCGCGTCGGCAGTTTCTACGACGGTCTTTTTGCAGTAAGCAAGTTCTTTGACTTCGCCAACTAACGGAATCATAATTTCGGGAACGACATGCCAGTCGGGATGACGTTTCTGAACGGCGATAGCCGCTTTGATAACCGCCTTGGTCTGCATAACCGCAATTTCGGGATAAGTTACCGCAAGACGGCAACCTCTGTGTCCCATCATCGGGTTGAATTCGTGAAGCGAATTGCAAAGTTGTTTGATTTCGGCAACGGTCTTACCCTTAGCCTTAGCCAGAAGTTTAATATCGGCTTCATCCGTGGGAACGAATTCGTGAAGCGGCGGATCGAGGAAACGAATCGTAACGGGTTGTCCCATAAGCGCTTCCATAAGACCTTCGAAGTCTGCCTGCTGCATCGGCTCGATTTTGTCAAGCGCGGCAACTCTTTCTTCAACGGTTTCGGAACAGATCATTTCGCGGAACTTATCGATTCTGCCCGGTCCGAAGAACATATGCTCGGTACGGCAAAGACCGATACCCTGAGCGCCGAGTTCCGCCGCTCTCTTAGCGTCTGCCGGAGTATCCGCGTTGGTTCTTACGCCGAGAGCCTTATATTTGTCGGCGAGTTTCATTATTCTTCCGAAGTATCCGCTGTTGGGATCTGCCGGAACGGTCTTTATGATACGGTCGTAAATGTTACCGGTAGAACCGTCGAGAGAAAGTTCGCTGCCCTCGCGGAACGTTTTGCCCGCAAGAACGAAATACTTCTCTTCTTCGTTCATCTTGATATCTCCGCAACCGGAAACGCAACAAGTACCCATACCTCTTGCAACGACCGCGGCGTGCGAAGTCTGTCCGCCTCTGACGGTCAGAATACCCTGAGCGTATTTCATACCCTCGATATCTTCGGGAGAAGTTTCGAGTCTTACAAGGATAACTTTCTTGCCGGCCTTGCCCTGAGCGGCTGCTTCTTCAGCGGTGAATACCACCGTACCTGCGGCGGCTCCCGGAGAAGCGGCGATACCTTTGCCTACGACGTCGTTCTTGTCGGCGTCTTTAAGGTCTTTAGCGTCGAAAGTGGGGTGAAGAAGCATGTCGAGCGACTTAGCGTCGATCTGCATAAGCGCTTCCTGCTCCGTGATCATGCCCTCGTCGATAAGGTCGCAAGCGATCTTGATAGCGGCGGCGGCGGTTCTCTTACCGTTTCTGGTCTGAAGCATATAGAGTTTTTCGTTTTCTACGGTGAACTCCATATCCTGCATGTCGCGATAGTGATTTTCAAGGGTTTTGCAAACTTCCTGGAACTGTTTGTAAACGTTCGGGAAGATTTCTGCCATCTTAGCGATGGGCATCGGCGTTCTTACGCCTGCAACGACGTCCTCGCCCTGAGCGTTCGTAAGAAATTCGCCCATAAGACCTTTTTCGCCGGTAGCGGGGTTACGGGTGAACGCAACGCCCGTTCCGCAGTTGTCGCCCATGTTACCGAACGCCATCATCTGAACGTTAACGGCGGTACCCCAACTGTAAGGAATGTCGTGGTCCATTCTGTAAATGTTCGCTCTCGGGTTGTCCCAGCTTCTGAATACTGCCTTGATAGCCTCGAAAAGTTGAACCTTGGGATCGGACGGGAAATCCGCGCCGAGTTGTTTCTTATATTCGGCTTTGAACTGATTTGCAAGAGTCTTAAGGTCGTTGGCGTCGAGTTCTACGTCCTGCGTAACGCCCTTCTTCTCTTTCATCTCGTCGATAAGTTTTTCAAAATATTTCTTGCCGACTTCCATAACGACGTCGGAGAACATCTGAATAAATCTTCTGTAGCAGTCCCAAGCCCATCTGGGGTTGCCGGACTTTTTGGAAAGAACTTCGACTACGTCCTCGTTAAGACCGAGGTTTAAAATAGTGTCCATCATGCCTGGCATGGACGCTCTTGCGCCGGACCGAACCGAAACGAGAAGGGGATTTTCCTTATCGCCGAACTTCTTGCCGGTTATCTTTTCCATCTTCTCGATGTTCTCCATGATCTCCGCCTGAATGTCGGGGTTGATCTGTTTGCCGTCCTCATAATACTGAGTGCAGGCCTCCGTGGAGATGGTGAAACCCTGAGGAACGGGAAGACCGATGTTGGTCATTTCCGCAAGGTTTGCGCCCTTACCGCCGAGAAGTTCGCGCATTTTCGCGTTACCTTCGGTAAAGAGGTAAACGTACTTTTTCTTTGCCATTTAAAAATTCCTCCTGAATTAAATATCGCAAAATTTTTATTTTTTTGATTTCTCTACTCTGCATTATAAAACATTTTTCGTTAATTTACAAGCAATTTAAGGTTGAAAACTATTTTTTTATAAAATCGTAGGGATTCCATTCGTCACCACTAATTACCGAAAAGGCGTCTTTTTCGCCATTTTCCGCGACCGTTCGGGCGCGGTACGTCAAGTACAGCAACCCTCACGCTCGCAAAAAATCATCAAAAAATACGCTCTTTTCGGTGCGAAGCATTTTTGCGGATGAGAAACCGACCGCAACGCGGCTCGTTTAGGCAAGGCAAACGCCCGAAGTTGTACTTGCCGTACTACGAGCGGCGTTTAACGCCGCATAAATCGGTTTATCACCGCAAAAATAGTTAGTGATGACGAATGGAATCCCTACAAAAAGCGCCGCGAAAGTTTGCAAACTTTCGCGGCGCGCAACCGTAATTTACCTGATATTTTCGGGGATTCTCTTCAAAAGAACGAAACAAACCGCCGCTTTTAAAATATCCGACGGAATAAACATTATCCAGAACGTAAGAAGCACGTTCCAGAAATCAATCGCTCCGCCGAGATAAAAAACTTTGAGCGACAAGAAATATACAATGCCGACGACGTAAATCGAAATCGTTCCGAGGGCAAGCGTTAAAATTTTACGAACGTTCGTGGTCGATTTTTTATAAAGCAAGCCGCAGACGAGCGAACTTACCAGAAACCCGAGCGTGAATCCGAAAGACGGCTTCAGAACGTAATCGAACCCGCCGCCCGATGCGAACACGGGAACACCGATAAGTCCTAAAACTACGTATACCCCTACGGCGATAAGTGAATCCGCCGCGCCGAGATAGCAGGCGAAAAACAACACCACCGCGGACTGTAAAGTCATCGGCACAGGCACGAACGGCACGCTGATTTTTGCGCTGACGACCATAAGCGCAATCGTTAAACCTATCAGCGCAAGCCTTTTCGCAGACATAAATTCTCCTCTGTTTTCAGTCATAGACTTCGCTTCACTCCTCGTGTTTATCTTTAGCGAAAGAAGCCTGTAGCCGCCGAAATAAACCGCCCCGCCGAAAATAGCGACCGAACCCGCTTCTTCCGCGCCGATAATAAGGACTTCGATCATATAAGCGTAAGTTTCGGTGCCGTTAATGACGAAAATGAGCGGCACGGCGAATGCGTTGAAAAGTATCGGGAAAATTATCCCGACGAAAAATTTGCCGTATTTGTTCTTTATCAGCCTGCCGGCAAGATAAGTGCAGCACGCCGCGACGAGCGTGGCGGACGAACCTATGAGAATATCGGGCAACCCTCCGCCGCCGAAAATATTCGTTATTAAACACCCCACGAAGAGAGCCGGAACGCTTTCGGCAAAAAAAAGCGGGAGTATCGTCAGCGCCTCGGAAAGGCGGAACTGAAATATCCCGAACGTAAACGGAAAAAGGAGCAACGACGCGACGACGTACAAAGCGGCGATAACGCCCGCCCTGCACAAAGCCTTTGCGGAAATCTTTCCTGACATTTTAAATTACCTCGGTTTTTTTAATTTTTGAGGAACGGTTGCCGCCGATTAACCTTTACGGCCCGACCGGACGACGCGACCGCGAACGGACTGCCGTTCCTACGAAGTGTTCTCCGAAAACCTTCGACTTGCCCACTATACTACTTTTCGATTTTAAAATCAAGCAAAATCAGGCTATAAGCCGAGTTTTTCGCTACAAAACTTAAAACGCAACCTATAGTTGCGGCTTTTGCAAACAAAAATAAAGACGCATGCAACTTAAATATTTGCCGTTTTTGTTCGATTTGCTTGAAATCCGACGTAACAGGCATTATAATAGAGATAGTTTATGAACGGCTCAAAAACTTGCACAGGAGAAAAATATGCAAAACAACCTGATAAGATTAAGAAAAGAAGCGGGGCTTTCGCAGGAAGAACTTGCGGATAAACTCGCGGTTTCGCGGCAGGCGGTTTCCAAATGGGAGCGCGGCGAGGCGTTACCGGACACCGACAATTTGATAAGACTTGCCAGACTTTACAACGTTTCCATCGACGAAATCGTGGGATACGCTCCCGAAAAAGAAACTTCCGCCGACGAAAACAAAGTCGCCGGCGCAGACGGCGCGAAAGAGACAGACAACGCAAGCGGCGCAGACGGCGCGAAAGCGACGGACAACGCAAGCGGCGCAGACGGCGCGAACGACGACGGCAATGCCGACGGCGAACACGACGGCGAAGACGACGGCGAAGACGACGAATACTTCACGCAGGACGGCGAAACGAAAAAATATCACTCAAAAACGAAAGGCGGCAAGCATATACGTTTCGAGACGGACGGAAAACAAAAACGCATCATAATTTCCGACGACGATGACGATGATGATGACGATGACGACGACGATGACGACATGGACAGCGACGACTACCCGCGCAGACGGACGAGGCTTTGCGACGTTTTAGACGGCGTTTACACTATCCTTTGCGTTGTGGCGTTCTTCGTGTGGGGCGCGGTGTTCAACGGCTGGGAAATCGCCTGGACTTTGTTCATAACCATTCCGATATTCACGTCGATAGTTGCGTGCGTCAGAAAAAAGCGCGTGGGCAAATTCAATTTCCCCTGCTTCGTGGCTTTCGTCTATCTGCTTTTCGGAATGATTTTCAACATCTGGCATCCGCTTTGGATAATCTTTTTGCTTGTCCCCGCATTTTATCCGATAGCGCGCGTTATCGACTGCTAATGCTCCTTATGGACACTATTACAAAATCAAAGAAATAGCGTATGAATCATAGTGAAACATACGCTTTTTCGTTATTATTTGAGTTTATGACGCAAAACGGATATAATATCTACTTTATAAACGATTTCTATCGTGCGTTCTTTGCCTGTTACTTTCGGTAAGCCGCCGACTATCACACGGTCAATAAGTTCATAGCACATCTCTCTCGTAAGAGCGGGAGCGTTAAGATACTTTTTTATTGCCTTAATAAAATCATCTGCGGTTTGTTTTGTGCTTTCGGTTTCTTTCAGATTTTCTTCGAGAGCCTCGATTTCGGCTATCAGCGTTTCTTTTTCCGCGGAATACTTGTCTATAAACTCAAAGCACATTTTTTCAGGCATTTTGCCGTTTACTTTATCTTCATATACGTTTTGGAGAAGCCTTCCCAATTCTTCGACTCGTTTTTGTTTCGTTTGCAAACTTTTCTTTGCAACTTTCATTGACTTGTCGGCAAGTTCGGCGTTCTGACGAATAAATTCATTTTTGATTTCATCTTCGTCAAGCACGATTTTTTGCGCCATTTCTCTTATATCGCCAAGAACTATTTCTTCAAGGACAGGGGCAGTTATATGATGTGAGAAACAATATGATTTCCCGTATCGTTTAAGTCTTCCGCAATCGAAATTATATCTATAATCGTTTTTCTTTTTATCCCATACGTAGCCCATTTTTAGTTTACCGCCGCAATCGGCACAATATAAAAATCCCGAAAGAGGATGAGTAACGCCCATATGCATTCTTCGACCTTTTGCTCTCGACTTCATTCGTTCTTGCACTTTATCCCAAAGTTCTTGCGATATAATCGGTTCGTGCGTGTTATACACGATAACCCAGTCGCTTTGGTCTTTACGTATCACCTTGTGGTTTTTATACGAAACCGACGTGAATTTTTGTTGTGCCAAATGTCCGAGATAAGCAATGTTCTTTAAGATAGGTCTGATTGTTGCCTGCTCCCAGTAAGGGTGTTCGTTGTTGTTATATTTTCTTCCCGTTCTTAAAAATGCAATTCTTCCGGCACTTGGAATATCTTCTTCGTTGAATTTCGCGGCAATTTTATCCGGACTTATTCCCGAAGCATACATTTCAAAAATTCGCTTTACGACAGGCGCGGTTTCGGTGTCTATCTGAAAGGTTTTCTTTTCGTCCGTGCCTTTTAAGTAACCGTATGGGGTTCTCGATGCGCTGAATTTTCCCTCGATTGCGTGCGCTCTTTTTACCGCACGAATTTTTTTACTCGTATTTGCAGCGTGCCATTCATTAAAAACGTTCATAATCGGCATCATTTCCATTGTGCCGCTGTCGCGGTTTTCCGTATCGACGTTATCCTGAATAGCGATAAATCTTATGCCGAACGCAGGAAAAACATAGTCGATGTATTGACCGACTTCTATGTAGTTTCTGCCGAAACGGGATAAGTCTTTAACTATAATCGTGTTGATTACGCCTGTTTTTGCATCGTCTAACAATCGTTGCACGCTCGGACGTTGGAAAGTCGTGCCCGAAATGCCGTCGTCGATATATTCGTCATAGATTTGGAATCCGTGTTCAAGTGCATACTTGCGAAGTATCGACCTTTGGTTTTCGATAGATAACGACTCGCCTTGGCGTTCGTCCTCTTGGGAAAGCCTTAAATATAAGCCTGCAATGTAATTTTTTGTTTTCATAGTGTTTAACTCCTGTTTTTGTAATAGTTATTTGCTGCAATTTTCTTCATAGAATTATCAAAATCCCGATTGCCGTTAAAGTATCTTTGAACTCGATAGGTTTTACCGCCTATAATTCTTTTCTTGATAGCAGAGGGGGAAAAGATATAACAGCTGTCGAAATTCTCATCTTCCAACAAAAATACTTTTTTTACGTTTGTTTCCATAACATTCAACTCCTTTTTTAGATTTTTTTGTTTTTGATTTGTCTTTCGACGGAAACGAAAAAAACGATAACGTATCAGGGTTTTGCCTGCTTTTTGTCTTAACTCTTTTCCGTCAAGGGTTGCGCAAAGCAATGCACTTTACCCTTGACGAAAAAGACGTTTTCGTTTACGCTTTCCGACTCGAAAGACATAAAATTTTCAGTTACACTTTGGCATTTGGTCTATAACTTCTTTACTAACTTCGCCAATGATTTCACCGTCGTTGATGCAGGTAAAATTATCAAAAAGTAACGCTTTGCGGTCGTCTATACCGATAGGACAGGCGATATCGTCTTCCAAAATATCCGATTGAAAATACGTGGGCAATTTACCGCCATAGACTAAACGTTTGCCCGATTTTTCCATATACTTGGTTATGTATTTGACGGCACTCGATACCTCATCGGGAACGCAGATTTCCTTAAAATCGTTTCTGCCGAAATGTTTCAGAAAATGCGTGTTTTGCAATGTCGTTTGCATACGGTGGTTTCGTGTGTCGTAGTCTTTTACTTCTTCGAGATTGCCTATCATATTACTATCGGGAATATGGAATATTCCGTGAAAATGTAGCCTGTCGGTATCACTACCGCGCTCCCAAACCCCAACGTATTTCCAACCCTTTCTTGCAACAAGGTGTTTTAATGTGTTAGCCAACTTTTTGCGGAACGTTTCTTCGGTGTGCGGTTCGTCCGAATAGGTAAAAGTTACAAAATAGTCCCAACGTTGCAACCTAAGTTTCCGCATTAGCCTTACTTTTCGCTTAATGGCGTTTGTCTTGACTCTTTCGAGATTTTTATCTACAAACGCATTTAATTCTGTTTTATCCGTGAATTTATCCGCTACCGCCTCTTTAATGTGCTTTTTTCGCTCTTTCTTAGGTAGCGAAAGACTTTCTTTATAAGCCGTTTCAAAGCGGTCTTTTGTGGTTTCGGGTGGTGATTCAGTCGTCGGTGGTTGTTGTTTCGTTGGTTTAACAACACGTCGTTTACAGCCTTTTCCGTTCGGAAACGCTCCTTTCGGAATGGCAACGTAATGACTGCCGTCGTGATAAATTTTTGCTGATTTCAGATTCATATGATTGCTCCTTTTGTTTTTGTTGATGAGTGTAAACTTCAAACTCGCAAGGTTGTTGCGACTTTGAGATTTTTTTGAAAGAAACGCAAATATTTTTCTACCGGTAAAACGTTTCTCTCAAATTACAATCGGTATTCTAAAACTCAAACCGGACAGTTTTTTACCGGTTTGAAATTATTTTTTGAATCCGTTGCACAATTCAATGCTACAATACTTACCACAAAAAGCGTGAATGGCTCAAAATGTAGTTTCAACGGATAATTTCCATTTTCAATGGTTTTTGTGAAAGTGAAAAACGACTGCGGAATGGCTGAAAAATGGTTTTTGCGGCAGTAAAAAAGGACGGCGCAGGGAACGCCGCCCGAAACAAAACGCAACCGAAAACACTCGGAAGAAAGAAAAGGCACAAAACTCAAAATTTAGCCGACGAGCGAAGAATTACGGGGCGATTCGCCAAGCGGTTTAGCGGCGAACGCCCCGTTTCGCTCGGCTTTGAGTTGACCTTTTTATCCGAGTTCAGTGAGTTGTTTGGCGGGTGCTTGACCGCGACGCGAAGCGTCGCGCTTGTATAGTCAAGCACCCGCCACAGTGCCATTTGAAGTTTATAATGGCTTTTTACTTGAATTTAACAGTAAAATCGTGTATAATAGAAAAAACAAATATAGCCGTTATTGTGAGGGCGTTTTATGAGAAAAAGGCTTATTTTGATTATATGTTTATCTTTTTTATCTTGCCTGATGGTTTTTTTGGCGTGTAACAAAGACAAAAATTATCAAACAAAAGTATATGAGTATATTCCCTATTATAAAAGCACCACTTGCAATATATTAAAAGATAAAAACATAGAATTGCACATTGAAAACAGTGTAAGCAATTCAAAAGACGAAATCAGCGATTTGATAAATTTAATGCAAGACGATTATTCTACACTTACAAGTGTATTCAATTTGGACACGCAAATTAAGTGCTATATTATTGCCGATGAATATATTTTAGGGAACGATAAAGCAGTATATCAAAACGAAGTTTTAATTTGCAATGAAAGTGCTGTAAAAAGTGGCGGTTACAGAAAGGCTTTTGCCGGGGCTTATATTCAATCAACCGAGTATTGGAAACAATACGGAGCATATGCCCACGCCTTTAATTGTGAATACAGCAATGAAGAAATTAAAGAACATTACGCAAACGATAAAGATTTAGAATTAACACTATTTTCGGCTTACTTTATCGACGATTTTAGTGATAATACGGATAATGCAATAAAAACGGCGTATTCTTTCAGCGATTTCGTTATAAACACATACGGATACAAAAACTTTATAAATGCAAACTTAACGGATTACAGAACCGAATACCTTTCATTTTTAGGTATAAACCGCAAGTTTAATATACCTTTTGATTTGTCGTGGCTTGACGAAGCGATATACAGTCAGAAATTTTTGTCTTATCCGCTTGTAATCAGTACGGCAAATCGGATTTACAATCTCGATGCGTTTTCTTCCAAACGCGAAACCGCAAGTTTTGATACACCGGAAAGAGTTTTATATCATTTGTCGGCAGGCAATTCAGAATGTGCCAAAATATTGAATTATATAAAAAGTAACGCTCCCGACAGTTACGATTTTGTAAATCAAAGGTATTCCGACAATCTCGAATACTTTGTTTCCGACATAGAAATTAAAACGTACTGTGATGTTAATAATCGTAAAATATACTTGCTTGACCCAAGCGAATATGTACACGAAACAATTCACGCCGTTACATTAAAAAGTAACCCCACCGACGAAGCGTGGATAGGCGAAGGTGTAGCGGAGTATTTATCTCGGTATGTTTCCAAACATATTTCTGATATAAATAATCGGTTTTATCTATCATTTACAGATAAAACATTAACAGGTGGCATTGCCGATTTTGTAAACACGGTCAATACACGTTACCAGAATAACGGCGGTAAATTCGACACTTTGTCTGAATTTGATTTTGCTCTGCTCGCTAAATGTATCGGCGAAACCACCTTAAAAGACAACAGTTATAAATCGCGAATTACATTTCCGTATGCAACGAATGCGATATGTAAAATATATTCTTGTACAAGTAAAGGCGGAAATGTTTTAACATATCCCGAGGCTTATGCCTTTACCTATTATTTGATAGAAAAATATGGGTTTAATAACGTCCTAAACTGTTGCATTAACTATAATTTTGACGGCATCTTCGGCTCAAATTACAATATTGTAATGGACGAGTTTATAAAAAGTATCGCATAGTCGAGGTAATATTATAAAGTTTGATTTATAATATGCATAACAAAAAACACTCATATTCATCCACAACAGTGTCGCTTGAATATAAAAGTAATTTTTGCTATCAATATTTGCGAGAAAATTTTCTTGGAGTATTTATGACAAATATAGAATTAAAAGAGTATTGGGAAGAATTATTGAGCATTTATAAGGGTATCATATTCAATAATTGTAATTTTGCAGGTGGAATAAACGGAAGAATCAACTATAACTTTGATTGTCCGCAGTTTTACACGCTGAAAGAAAAATACAAGTTGGAAATACTTGCAAAACGAGGCAGAGATTTTGAAAGAGCAAAAAATCTTTTGTCTTTTTTCGCTCCGCGAATCAATCATAAAAGCGATTTTCAAAATGACATCAATTGTAACGCTATGGATTTATTGGAGTATTGCCTTGATAAGCCCGATAACGGGATAAATTGTCTTAATAAATCAAAAATTTTGCAAGAGTGTTGCCTTGCTTTGGGTATTTATGCCCGTAGAGTATGGCTAATGCCTTACTCTCCCTATGATACCGATAATCACGTTGTCGTCGAAATATACGATTTTTATTTGGGCAAATGGATTATGCTCGATATGTCTGCAAACGGGTACTTTGTAAATTCAGACGGAGTGCCTCTATCTGTTCTCGAAATAAGAGATAAGTTTGCAGCAAACGAAATTTGCAAATTTGTAAAAACTTCCGCAGTTCACGATAATTTTTTTAGCGATATGCAAATGGAATGCCTGTATTATAAACAATATTTTGCAAAAAATCTCTGTTATTTATTTGTAGAAACGCAAAACGAATTTTCGGATAATAAAAAACGGTTATCATTCATTCCGTACAACTTTGACTTAACTAAAAACTTGAAATATAAATCATTTATCGAAGAAGATATTCCTCCCATTGGTAATATATCAATACTATTAAATGCTCCCAAATAAAATTAAATTTATTAACTGTCGATAAAAATCATTAGTATAAAAATAAAGCCCGATATTTCCACATATCTCACTGGAATTATCGGGTTTTTCATATATTGATTGAGTTTTAACGGCATTAGCAGAACGCCGATACATATTTTTGTCTGATACGGTTTTGTCGACGCCAAATCGTCGTGCGATTCGCATTGCAAAGTTTGGCAATTTCAATGCAGGTTAGCCCGACCATTAAATGAGATAGGGTTTCTTGTTCGACTGTTGTAAGTTTCATTTTCTTTACAATGCCGTCAACAGCGGTATAATCGTTTTTCTGCTCGTCGTCGAGTATTGTTTTGGTTTCTTCCGTAATTCGCTCGTCAAGGCTCACTGTGTTTATTATATGGCGAGTATATTGCTTTTCCAAATAATTATCGGTGCAACGGAAACAAGCACTTCTAATTGTCGTCGCCTTTCCGTATTTTGTGATATAGCCATCGCCGAGTTTCTTGCCTATATGCTCGCATAAAAACAACATTGCCTCTTGTGCAATATCATATGCGTTTGAAAATGGTGAAAGATCATCTTTCGGGCGATTCATATCTCTTAATAATCCTTTGTAGAGATAATGCAAGTCTTTACCCGAGCGGACAATTACCGTTTTAATACAGGTCAAAGCGATTACTTCGCCTATCTTCTGTATATTTTTTGCCGAGATAACTACATCGTTATCTAAAATTCCTTTGTTTACTTCTATCATTTCTTGGATACCTCCGATTTTTTCTCGCCTTTCGGCAAAAACGGGGTGGCACCGGGAAAAGTTAGAAGTTTTTTATTTTATCGTCGGTTTAACGGAAGTCAACGAACAAGCACAAAAATTGTTGCGTTGGTATCTGTTGCAATTAAAAGACTTAGCAAGAATTTTTTGCCGTTGACTTGCGATTTTCACTGTGCTACAACGCGACGACGAAAGGCGATAAATCGGAGAATCATATAGTGCCATATAAAGAGTGTCCATAAAATGAAACAGCAACTCTTCAATCAAGGATAAAGAACGCAGAAAAAACTAACGACGCGATACGCCGAAAACTTTTCTTTTCCGATTGACTCGGAATATAAAAATGTCATATAATCCATATGTGACGAAAACTCGGTCACGAATATTTTTGCACAGAGGAAATATTGTTTTATGAATTACAAAAACAACAAAAATAACAAAAAGAAAATTATCGAAGAACTGCTGCACGAATCGGATATGGAAATGACAGACGAAGAACTCATAGGCGAAATACTCAGCACGAAAGTCACTGAAAATTACGAAAAAACGGAAAAAGTTTCTTTCGGACAGAAAGCGGCGGACGCCGTTGCCCGGTTCGCCGGAAGTTGGGCGTTCATTTTCAGTTTCGTCGCCATAATGATTATATGGATGATTCTGAACGTAATTCTCGCCGCCAACGCGTTCGACGCGTATCCGTTTATTCTCCTTAATCTTGTTCTGTCGTGTATCGCGGCGATTCAGGCTCCGCTTATCATGATGAGCCAGAACAGGCAGGAAGCAATAGACAGAAGACGCGCCGAAAACGATTACAAAGTAAACCTTAAAAGCGAATTCCTCATCGACGAACTTTATAAAAAAACGGAACAAATTTACGAAACTCAGAAAAAAATACTGAAGTTTATCGAATCCCGTTCGTCTTCGGTCGAGCCGATTACAGATTCTTCGGCGACGCCTTCCGACGAAAAGAACAAAACCGATGGCAAAAACAAGTGAATTTCCGCATATCAAACACGTCAATAAAAACAAAAAATAAGCGATAATCGGCTTATAGGGGCATTTTAAAGGCGGCGGCTATGCTTTTTGCATAGCCGCCGCCCATATTTTATCGTTCGTTTTACGTTCGTTACGAATCGCTGCGCGTTCCTTATTTTTCAAGGTTTTTCAACGTTTTGGAAAAAGTGTTTATCTTTTCGTCGATAACGGTTTTGTCGGCGGGCTGCACTTCGTAATACCCGTTTTTCTGCATCGTTTCAAAAACGCCGTACTGCTCTTCCGCGGTTTCGAACATGTTGGACTTCACCGCTTTTCTCACGTCTTTTCCGCACGCCTCGGTCATCGCCGAGCCGTAAAGTTTAACGAGATTTTTCTCGCCCGTTAAAATATCGTACAAAGCGTCCTTTTCGTTTAAAATATTTTCGTTCTTCATTTTCTCACCTCACTGAAGCAGTCCGAGCAGGACCGCGTAACGCTTAGCGTGGTTGCAAGCTATCGTTTTCATTTCGTTTGCCAGAGTTGCGTCCGTCAGCGTCTTTGAATAAAACGTTGCCTTTTTCGCCACGCTTTCTTCCAGATTCATAAGGTCGGATATAAAATCGACCTCTTTTGCCGTTAGTTTTGGTTGCATAAAAATACCTCCCGAGAAATTCTCTCACGGAAGGTATTTCCATTTTTGTTATTTTTTAATCTTTTTCAAGTAAATTTTTTCAGATATTCGAGATTTACGCTCCATTCCGGAATCTCGTTTCTGCGCCGATGGATTTCGTTCGCTCTCCCGAGAGCCTTGACGTAATCGGCGTAAGAACACTTGTTGACCTTCATAAAATGCGCGATTGCCTTTTCCTCGTCGCCGAGAAGTTGCGTTCTGCCGATGTGGATAACCGAATGGCACGAATGACACACCGCGATAACGTCCTCGAGCTTCTGGACGGCGTTTTTCTCGTCGTAACTCCACCGTTCGTGCGCTTCGAGCCGTTTTGCCGGTCTGCCGCAAATCATACATTTGCCGTCCGCTCTCGCGTAAGCCTCGCGGCGGACAACGTCCCATTGAGCAGGTTTTAAGATGCTCCTTAAGTTGGAGTACCAACAACCGTCCGGCACGAGTTCGAAATCGAGTTTTAATTTATTATCTGTCGATTTTTTATCTGTCGATTTATTATCGTTCAAATTATTATCGGTCAAATTTTTATCCATCAGTCAACGTTAAGTCCTTTCGATAAATATCTGTAAGAGAAAAACAGCATAAGGAAGTCTATCCCCGCAACGAGCAGAATGAAAAACCATAATATGACGTGAACGGGTACGTTGAAAAAGCCCGAATTTACAAGACCGGACAATAAAAACGCAAACGCAACCACGAAGAAAAATCCCATAAGGACAAGAGAGCTTATAACCTTTCCCGTCTTTTTGCGTCTTGCAAGGCGATTGCTGAAAAGAATCGCAAAAACAACCTCGGATATAAGGAATAACACGCCCCCTGCAACAAGCAGAAACACTTCGAGCGAAATAAAAAACGAATTAACCGTCATATTTTTAAACAATTCGCCGAAAGCGGGCGCGAAATTAACCCCCTGTTTCAGCA